>Ga0194115_10007127_pt1 | contig 11174 bp, 6 predicted proteins | sample TA2MahsurfametaG_3_FD_148656 | JGI IMG/M metagenome (GOLD analysis project Ga0194115, IMG submission 148656) | Freshwater microbial communities from Lake Tanganyika, Tanzania - TA2015002 Mahale S4 surface | ecosystem: Environmental > Aquatic > Freshwater > Lake | place: Tanzania: Lake Tanganyika... | reverse complement strand
CCGGACAGCTCTTCATGAACTCGTAGGAAAGATCAGTGAGGGCAATCAAGAGGTCATCATGGAGTTAGTCAAAAAGTGTTTGAAACACAAGGCTGATCTAATGAGGGCGCAAGACAATGAGGGAGCAACAGTTCTTCACTATCTCATCAACAATCTAAAGAGGGAGAATCAAGAAGCATCACTTCGATTTCTCAACCTGTTCTTGAAATGTGGTGCAGACCCGAACGCTCAAACCAGATACGCGCAGACGGTCCTCAATGTCTTCCCCCTGAAGCCACCGATGTGTCGAAGGATCAATGTTTGGAGAGAACTAGCTATGTTGCTTGATCGTGGAGCCAACCCGACAATCGACGACTGCAGAGGCGTCCTACCGTTGGATACGTTCAAGGATCATGAGCGATTCGATCCTACCTCAGTATTCCTCCTTATTCGATCTATGTTGGTATCAGGATTCTAACACAAATGGTTGCATGCCTCCACTTAACGCAGAATCAGCTACTGGTGTTGGTCATACTTTCTTGGCTGTACATGTACGTGGGTCGCTACCGTAGCTTCTTCGTTTGCATTTGAAATCTTGTTCGTGTGCGTATCATACCGGTAAGGGTCATGGGGTTAGCTATCGCAAAGTTCTATGGGGTGCTGGGACGGCAAAAAACAGACTCGAGACGGAAATAGGAGTATCCTATGGCGACAAAAGTGCAACTGTTCCGTTGACTCGTAGGATCTCTTGCCGTCGTTGACTCGAGGTTCTCAAGCGACCACTTCGGTACACAAAGCTTTACGATAGTAGTTGCTGCAGCACGATTGTTATCATCTTTGTTTTTTCATAATATTTTTCTTGTTTTACTGTTTAGATCCTTAGTTTTTCTAACGCTATACGCACTCACTACGTTTTCTCGCATCATAATTTCGTATAGTAGGTCTTGGGTACTCTGTTTCTCTTTTTTCTCCGTTGTCTTGGATCTGGCGATCCTTCACTTGTTCTCCACTGGTGCCATCTCTTTGTGTCTTTGGGGAGAGGATATCCTTGAGAAAATCCGGCCTTTTTGGTACTAGGGTCCTTTGCAATGTCCTCGGACCATCTTGATGACAGTGACTGTGAGGAAATACGACGAAGGTACTATTGATATGTACGTTTTACGGACGACGGTCAAACCTCGATCCTGCCTGACAGTGATCCACTCCCTCCATCCAAAATCATGCTACCTGTGGAGTTATTCTTCGTCAAATTGTCACCAACTGTAAATTTGAATTCTGTGAGCTTGATTACTCTCTCTCTCTCTTGGAAACGAATCGAATAGAAAATTCGGATCTTTGCCGAATACTGGCATCTATGGTGAAACGCAAGAGGAGGGACACCAACAAAGTAGAAGGAAAGTCAGAAGATCCAACCGTCAAGGAAAGTAACCATCACGCCAACGACGGCGACGACGACGACGACGACGAAGCCGACAACGACGGCGACAACGAAAGACGGGATTATCCGTCATCATCATCAACAGCAACAAGTCCCGGCGGTGACCCCATAATACCTATCCGGCAAGATATATCTGATTTGTATGCTGCACCTGAAACGATTCATTGTGCTTTCAGATCATCATGTATCCCATGTACATACAAGATTGGTCTATTCGATGTCGCACAGGATATTGAATTTTGTCAACAGATTCCAAATCAGCGACCGGAACAATGTCCACGTCTAAAGGGAACGATGATGACGATCACCGGTAGGAAACAACAACAACAACGATCGGGAAGGACCAACACCAGGAGAAAAGACGAAGCCGCCAACATCCAAAGGACGTCGACAGCCTACAAAAATTCTAGTTTGGGGTATCGACCAGGCATGTCAGTCTTGTGTGTTGGGGATGGTGATTTTTCCTTTTCCTTAGCTATTGCTCGTATTCTTTTTTCCAATAACCATGATATGGGGAGGACGCCGACATCAACGACGAGGAAGCCTGAAACGACAAACTTTCGTTCCTCTCGATTAATTGCGACCAGTTATGAAACCAAAGAAACATTGGAAAGAGTCTATCCTAATTTTCAAGAGACACTTGAGGAACTTCAGAAATTAGGTGCTATCATTCTTTATGAAGTTGATGCTACGAAATTGGCAAAATCATTATCGGGTGACCCCATCCGTTCCCTATTCATGAAATCAAAGAAGGACTCAACGTCGTCGTCGTCGTCGAAGAAGAAGAAGAAGAATGAACTTTCTCTATTGGAAGGGACCCTTGATCGTATATGTTGGAATTTTCCATGTAGTGCCGTGGAACATGGTCAAGATGGTCAGAATGATGAAATGGAACATAATAAGGACTTGATACGAGCCTTTGTATCCAATGCGATCGGATTATTACGAATTCCAAACAACGTAGGTTGTGGTGGTGGTGAAATTCATATTTGTCACAAGACTAAACCACCCTACAATCAATGGAAATTGGAAGAGGTCGTCGCCGAGGGTGCCAAATTGACTACAAACAATCGTAACAAGAACGTCGATCATCATCATCATCGTTCATTACCCAAGGAAACGACCATAGAGTCATCATCGTCTTCGTCATCGTTGTCGTCGCCAGTATTGCTACTACGATATGCTGGAAAGATTGTATTGGATCGTGCCCTGATATTACCCTACATTCCTCGAAAGGCCTTGGATCGAAAGAGTTTCCCCTGCCATGATGCATGTATTTATGTCTTTGAACGTAATGTTCCGACGAATCATATGATGAAAATGGAACAGAACGACAAGATGACCACAACGATAACGACAACGACACAGAAAATTGGTAATCCTTCTACAAAGATGGAAGATGATGATAATGAGAACTGTCGTACCTTTCCTTCCACCCTTGGAGGACGAGAAAGACAACGAGACATCTACCACCATGTGACACACCATCCCCACGATGATCACGACGGAACAACTATCAAAGAGAAAGGATCAATGACGACGACGACGACGATTCACGAAGGATTTCCCCAAAAGGTTACAAAGGAATTGATTCAAAGTCTTCGAAGATTTCATTTGAAGCAAAAAGAACAAGAACAACAGCCTGAACGACTTTTTGTGCAACGAAAACCACAACAACAACATCCTTCCTCATCATCATCATCCTTCTCGAAAAAGACGATGATCTCATCTTCCTCTTTGGGATTACAAACGGATGGCAGAACTGGAGGGTGGATACCAAGGGATGGTAGAACTGGAGGGTGGAAAAAGAGGAAAGAGAGGAGGTAAGGACGCTTCCCCCCTCTTTATCACGACTATCATCCATTCGTCTTCTTTGCTTCACTTCACGAACCGAAGCATTATCGTTCGTTCATCTCTTAATCTTTCGAAAAGGATCCACCTAAAAAAAACCATTTTGAACAAATCAGGTGGATCTACATTTTCTAAATCTAGATTTTTTTCAAAGGTATTCAGGATTCTATAACAACCACTTTGGTTGGGGGGGAGAGGGGCTGTGCTGCTACCTGTTTTACGAATTGGAACTAGAATCTCTTCCCAATGTTCCCGGCAATGACGATCGCCACATACAACAAAGGTGGCAATTCTTCGTTCGTATCATCATACCTCCCACCTCTTGTGTCTTTACGGGGAATGGAGCAACAGAACGTATCGGAAGGAACGGTGTCAAAGACGGGAAAAGAAAAAATAGACCCCATTGATGGTACTTGCTTGCCGAATTTCCCGCCCCCTACCTCGCTAGTGTCGACCCGGTTTGATCCTTACACAGTATCTAGTATGATTGGAACCCTCCTTGAGCAGGATACGATGAGGATCCATTGGAATACATAGAAGTTTGTTGCTGGAATCCAAATTGTTGCTGTTGTTGTTGCTGCTGCTGTCCTTGTGGTGCTTGTGCATAATACGACTGCGGCGGTTGTTGATATTGCTGATGGGACGATGGTGTTGGCGGGGCTTCGTTGTACTGTGGTGGTTGATGATATTGTGCTGCTGGTGGTGGTTGCTGTTGCTGGTATTGTTGTTGGTATTGCTGTTGTGGTTGTTGTGGTTGTTGATATTGAGGTGGATAGGCGGGTGGTACTCCCATGGCATAGGGATATGGTTGTTGCTGTTGAGGTGCATAGGCGGGGACCAAGGACATATGACTCGGCGTCGGTGCGACAGACGCATTTTCCATATCAAAACGATTATGATCATCCAATAAATCCGTCGTCGAAACGACGGAACGTGTCGCTGTAACAGAAGGACGTGGATCAGGAGAAGTCGTCGTCGTCGGTGTGGTTGGATTCGATGTTGTCCGGGCTGTGAACATTGATCATTTTCACGCGCAAGAATAGAAACAAAACACAATAGATTCAAAATATAAGAGAATGAATCCGTGCCCCCCCATCCAAAAAGCCAACAACAAACCATCATCTCTCTCCCATGTCAAACCAAAAATGACAGCCTATCGAAGTACATAAACAAACAAACAAAAGAACTTACCAGCTGCAGAGTGTCGTCGATCTCGTGGGGACGTACGATCATAGGAAAAGGGTTGTCGTTGTGGTGGTTGTTGCTGTTGTTGTTGTGATTGTCGGACGGCACCCGTAGCACGGATACCATTATCGAGTGGAGTATTCCTCATACATTCGACAATCGCCTTACGAAGTTCTTCCACTTCTCTAGAATCATACGATCCAAAGGCTGCGGCGATAGTCGGTCCATAATCCATCCAACGTTCCAACTTAAATTGTCGGACCATTTTATTCCCATAGGGTTTCACTCTTGTCTGTGTGACTTGATATCCTCGTACACTCGGTTTATACAAATCATGGACAAAGTTCACCGCCAACTTAATTAAAAAGTTTCGTTGAGCTTGAGTATGATATGGATTATTCAACCAATCCTTAAAATCTTCTTCATTTCGGAACCATAACATCGTATGGGATCCATATTGGACCCAAAAGGATTGTTTCCATTTCTTCATTACGATCGTCCGGAAACTGATTCGGGATAGGACATATCCCTTCTTTTTGACTAGTTCTGCCTTGGGAAGGGGAGAAGCCCCTGCCGGAGCCGAACGACGAGCAATTTCCAATGCATATGGATTCCGATTCGGTACTGGAACAATCGCTCCACCACCACCACCACCATTTCGGGGTGGACTTGTCGTCGATCCTCCACCACCACCTCCACCTCCTCGATATGGTTGTATCTGACTTTCTCGGGGGGACGGCTTGTCATTGACAGGCTGTGGTGGTTCAGGGGCAGGAGCAGGAGCTGGGGCAGGTGGTGCTTGAGGCAAAAAGTCTCCAAAGGGATTGTCTTGGGGCTGTTGAGTGGAAGGTGGCATGGGTGGGGCTTGCTGCTGCTGCTGTTGTTGTTGGTGTGGCTGTTGCGGATAGGGTTGGTAGGGTTGCATCATCATATTCGACGCCGGATCAGGCATCGGTGCAGGTGCTGGTGCCGGTGGTGGAGGCGGAGCCGCAAAGGGATCAAAACCTGAGACAGAGGATCCATAGGCCTGTTGCTGTTGTGGCTGCTGTTGTTGTGGCATACTCCATGCAAAGCCTTGTTGTGGGGCTGGTACCATAGCCTGTTGTTGCTGAAAAGGGTTCTGAGCTGCCATGTGTTGTTGTTGTTGTGGTGCGCCAGCCACAATGCCACCATACGGATTGGAAGGCTGTTGGGATAATACCATTTGCTGCTGCTGCGGTGCGTCAAAGGGATTGTATCCTCCAGGTGCAGTAGAGGCTGCCGGAGATGACATCATTGGAGTCTTGGGTAGACTTTGAGCTGAAGCAAAGGGATTCATCCTCTGTGGTTGCTGCTGCTGTTGCGGTGCAGGATTCGAAGCAGCAGTCGCAGTAGTGGCAGCAGCCGAACCCCAAGGATCTTGAATCGATACACGAGATGGTGTAGTGGGTCCTTGTCCAGGTCCTGGTGATGGCGGTACAACTTGAGGCGGTTGGGGTGGTCCAGGATACTGTCCATTGGCGCCATACGCATCTTGCATTCCACCAACACCACCACCATCCATACCATTATTACCGTACATCGGTGGAGCATTGGGATACTGTTGTTGTTGTGGTGGTTGACCTTGTGGTGGTGATGTCGCCCCCATCATTGCCATCATGTTGGATGGATAACCGTTCGTATTGGCGGGAGGAGGACCTTGGTTGTATCCCACTGGTGGAGCGATGGATGGTACCGCACCTGCAGCACTGCTAAAAGGATCAAAGGGATTTACGGACATGATGTTATTGGGGAAAAAGAGAGTCGTCTATCTCCTTCTATGTATCACCCAAACACAAGGTCTTCAATGAGCGAGTGTGTGAGTCGTATCTGCCTGTCTCCGTGGTGAGAAGGCAATGCTCCGATGCAAAAGGGAGTGAAGTTTCGGAACCAACTTCCCACGGTCACCCCGGTCCTTTTTTTGGGGGGTTACCGACGCTACTTTGTCCAACCAACAACAAGAACGATCCAAAGCGAAACGGATCGATCCGTTAGTATGCCCCCCTAGTCGCATCATCCTTTCCCTTCTTCGTAAAGCTCTTGACTTTGTCATTATTGTCATTATTGGAAGTCGGAACGTGCAATGGGGGGCGAAGCCGCCCACTCTGGACGGCCGGGTGCGAGGTCCGTTACGCCGTGTTCTTCACATGTCGTCACGCTGTGGGACAAACACAAGCGAGCGGGCCACGAAGCGCGCACATCACACGAATCCCCGTATGGTGGGGTGAAGGCGCGCCGTGAAAATAACGTCATCGAGCCGTTGAATCGTTGAGCGCCGTGACTTTTCTACGGAGTGCGACCGTCGACCGTCCAATCGAGGAGCCGTTGAATGAGATGGAGAAATGTCTTTATATATGCCCCCGTAAGCCAAGGTAGGAACAGCGCACGACAAGAACATCGCACGACTGAGGAAGAAATACAGTGGTCCTCTGAAATCTGCCTTCCTGTTGTTGTTGTTGTTGTTGTTGAAGGCTGCCCTTTCCCGTTTTTTGTCTTGTTGTTGTTTCGTTTTGACGTTTCTGTCAGTGAGAGGACTGTAGTTAGTCGTGGTAGTAGTATCGCGTTCCTCTTCCTCCTGCCTTGTTGACTACCGAAACTACCTAACACAATCACTACCACCTGGATTGTTGAAAGTATCTCGTGTCAAGACTCCACCATTATATCCCATGACAACAACAATACGAAACGTCACAACAACCACAACAACAAAAACTACGTCCAAAAGACCACGTGATCATTCAAGATGGTGGTCAGGGTGGTCGTTGGGAGTACCAACAAGGAAATCCCTATTGACAATAATCTTACTTTTATCCTCAAGACGGAATCCTATTAGTTCGAATCATCGTCGTCAACGGCAACAAGCACAACAGTCACAATCGCAACGACAATCACAATATTGGGGATACGATGATGGTGGTGGTTGTCAAATGGTTTGGGGTCGGGAATGGAAACAGATTCTTCAAAAACATACATTAGATTCACATTTCAACTTCTTTACGAAAACAACTCCCTATTCTCATATCCGTGCTCAAGATGAGTATGAACAGGATCCCTTTTCATCTTCATCAACATCGTCGACATCGTCGACATCAACGTCAACGTCACAATCATCCCCACCACCACTCTTGAATCGTGATAGAGAACAAAATGATAACATTTTCCAAAAGGATGATGATGATGATGATGATGACGACGACCAGGATCATGATGACTACGATGATGACCCAGCGCTGACACGAGTCCCTTTTGATCCAGATGACGATCAAATTCAGAACAACAACAACAATCAAGACAATGGAGGGGGAGATACGAATGGGGCTAACGACCAAGGATCTACTACCGCAGTAGAGGATACTTCTACAACGACAACAACAACTACTACAACGAATACGGATGTACAGGGGACGTTTACAAATGTAGAACGATTCCCATCGAATCCTGTCCCACTTCATCCGCCACGAGGATATTTCAATTATGATCTTTCTACCAATGCCTTAAATGGACCAGGATATCCTGCTATTTTCCGGGATGAAGAGAATGGTGGTAAATTCCGTGTTCACTACCAGAATAATGCATGGAAATTCGTTTTACCGACGAGTGATTCCTATTGGCGTGAATTTAGTTCCGCAGGATATGGACCATGGAAAACTAGTTTAGCCAAAAGACAATTACATATCAATCAATGTGGGAATGTCGGGATGCAAAGTCCGATTGATGTCCGTTTATCTGGCGTTGCCTGTGTGGAACATCATCAAATTCGGACCTTAAGGGGTGATTTCCGTATTGAGCGATCGAAATATGTTGATAAACGGATTGAATCGAATAAATTACGATTAGTATGGCAACGTCGACCATGTCCAAATCGTTTGGAACCTCAATGTATGGAACCTGATCCCCCCCATGCTGACTTTCCAAATGGATGGGGTGGATTTTCAGATGCATTACATTTGGATTTAAAAATCCCATCCGAACATCGGATATATGGTGAAATCTTTGATGGGGAGATGCAAATTTATCATTTACATCCTGGTCGTAGTCGTCTACCGACGATTTCTGTCTTAATCCGTTCTGTACCTGGACGGTATAATGCCTACTTTCAAAAAATGTTGGATGTCTTCCAATTGGAATATGATGTCCATAAGGCAGAATGTGCCAATGGGATACGAAAGAATCGAAGATTAGTCACAGACTTTCATCGTCTTCTGTACCCCTCCCGGATAAAACACGAGGATGACGAGGACGACGACGATGAAGAAGAGGAGCATACTATTGAGGACCCTTCCGAACCCTACCGACACTATCATGAGCATTGGGCTGACTATTCCACGTTACTCGAAGATCCTGACTTCCAACAGAGACGAGAAGATCATGATCGGAAATTATCGTCCGAAATTTTCGATCCCTACCATCCAGATCTTATCCCGACGTATTGGTTTTTTGGATATGATGGTTCCTTGACGGATCCACCCTGTTCTGAAATCGTATCATGGTTCATTATGGATACGCCGATGATTATCTCTCCCGAACAATTGGATCAAATGAAGGTCATCCTCTTTACCCATGTCAATTCCCAATGTCAACCCACTAGTACACACTTCGGTGAAAGCGTCGCACGGCCCATTCAAGAATCGGCAGGAAGACAAATTTGGAGATGTACTCGTGAGGATTTTCCACCAGATCATGAACGGGGAAACTAAATAAGCCATTTTCACGACCAGTAGTGGGGTTCGTTCGCGACAACATTTCCATACAACACGCTGGGGGGTGGGGGAATGTGACATCTTTAGGCTATGTGGGGGCTGGACGCTTGGCTAGATTCTTGGTAACATCACGTCGTTTTTCACTTCGTCCATATCGTAGATGTGTTGGAGCTGTCAAAATCTTTTCCAGTGCGACATCGACAAAGGCTACCTTGTAGGACGTTTTCGGGGGGATAGTCCCCTCTTGTGTTGGATCATCTTGGTCATTGTTCACGACAACAGTCGCCAATAATGCCAATTTTCCTGCTGTATTCAAACATCGGACATATCCTGCGAATTCATACGCAGATGGCATCGTACCAGTAGTCGAAGGACTTTTCCAACTGGAACAAATTCGCTTCGATTGAACCTCCTCACCATGGCTGTCCACTTGTTGTCCTTGTGATGATTTTTGTTCATCTTCTTCTCCATCAAGTCTTAGTTCTTGTACATTCTTCTGTGACAATAGGACTATCCGTAATCCTCCAAAGGCATGTCGTTCATTCCTTGGTCCATCGTATAAAAGAAAATCAGCTCCAAATTTTGCACCACATGAAACATGGAAATCTGTTTCCTGATAGAGATAATCCAAAACGACAGTCGATGCGACATCCCAAAATCCACCATTCCCATGACGACTCCTAGTCGTACTATTGTTGTCGATGGTGGTAGGTCGATAGGGCAAGGCTATCCATGATAATGATGCCTGTTTTGACTGGGTATCATCATCATCCGCCTCCTCCTCGTCGTCGTCCTTCCGATGCTGTTGTTGTTGTTCTGGCGGTTGTGGAAGATGATGACTCTGAGGAGGAAGAAAAGAGTCCAACCGATCGTCGACTATACTCTTCAATAGTGTTGGATGGATAATATTCCTTTCAGATCGTAACCGTGTCCATGCTTCCGGCATGAGAGTATATGCCATAGATCTCATATCTTCTACCTCTCGGACCCGTTCAGCAGGTCTCATACTGTGCTTGAGGAATTGAGCCCAATTGTGAGAGAAGGAATGATCATATTGAATAGTGGATGTATAGTTATCCTCCTTGATATCATGACGAATGTCGTCGTTTCCGTTTTCGTTGCTGGTCTGTCTTCTCGGGATACTACTACCACTACCAGTAGGAGTAGTCGCACTTTCGGACGATAACCATGTCGATGCGACGATTGCCATGGAGGGTGATAATAGAGCAGGTGCTCGTCCATCTCGACGATCATTACATGTATTCTCTTTCCATTCTTCTTCTATACATTCCTGGTTGATCGAAAGTTGGTGATACTGTTTATCCCCCACCTGTTGTTGTTGTTGCCCTGATGGTTGAGCAGAGTATCCACCATCGTCTTGATCATTTTCTGATTTTTCATCATCATCATCCCCGTCTTGATGCTGCTGTTGTTGTGGTGGTGGTGGTGGTGGTGATGGTGGAGTCATTGATGTTTTTTGACGCTTCCTTTCGCGCTCTGCCGTCTGTCGCTGTTGTTGTTGTTGTTGTTGTTGTTCCTTTAACAATTCTTTCCTTTTCTTTTTCTCTTCCATCATTTTATTTCGTGCAGCCCTTTTTTCTTGACTTGTCATCCGACGTTCGGTACCATCTGGATTGATTACCTTGTAGGTAATGGTGGGAGTGATGTTCTTGGTCGGTTGTGTCATGGTTGTGTTGGTGGTGGTAGGAGTGTCGTTGTTGTTGGTGGTGGTCATATCGGTGACAGTACAAGACGAAAGAGATGCCGTAGTAGTAGTAGCAGTAGTACTACTACTACCACCGCCATTCTTGATAGGATTTCGTACCATCTCTTCTTGCCCTACTGGTGTCCGTACACCGACAAAATGAGTCGAAAGACGTTCCTTATTCAATCGTTGGACGAGTTGGGCATCACAAATCAAGATAGCAGTAGTAGAAGTAGTAGTAGTAGTAGTAGCTGTTGTTGTTGTACGACTGCCACCGGTACCCCTGCTAGTAGCATCA
>Ga0194115_10007122_pt1 | contig 11178 bp, 4 predicted proteins | sample TA2MahsurfametaG_3_FD_148656 | JGI IMG/M metagenome (GOLD analysis project Ga0194115, IMG submission 148656) | Freshwater microbial communities from Lake Tanganyika, Tanzania - TA2015002 Mahale S4 surface | ecosystem: Environmental > Aquatic > Freshwater > Lake | place: Tanzania: Lake Tanganyika... | reverse complement strand
TTCAATACTATGGTTTAACGGATCGAAAAAAAGATTTCTACTATTCAGACGGAACTAAACACTCTCGTGGAAAAATAAAAGGTTCTGAAGGAGAATGGAAAGAACGTAGTCGCAAGCATAGATACTTGATGATTTTTGATAAAGAACTAAAAAAACGCTTGACATGGAAAGAAGAGACATGGTAAAATAATATGGTGTGAAGGAAGTGCGAAAGAGGAGGTCCTAATGGGTCTCCTCTTTTTTCTTGTGATAAATAATCTATAACAGAACTTATCGTGCAAGTAAAATGCCACTTAGTCGTCTAGATAATTTCCTGAAGAATGCGCGTGGAAATATCCTGTATGTAAATCCAAACGATTTAGATGCAACAGATAGCATTGAGAACCAAGGTAACTCACTGACTCGTCCTTTTAAAACTATTCAACGTGCTTTAATTGAGGCATCAAGATTTTCATATCAGAGAGGTCTTGATAATGATAGATTTGGTCAGACAACAATTCTTATATACCCAGGTGATCACTTAATTGACAACAGACCTGGATGGATTCCAGATGGTGCTAATAGTTTTAAATTGAGAAATGGAACCACCTCAAGTGACTTTTCTCAGTTTGACTTATCTACCAATTTTGATCTGACTACTGATGGTAATGCGCTCTACAAACTTAACAGTGTCTACGGTGGTGTAATTATTCCAAGAGGTACTTCTCTTGTAGGTCTTGATCTTCGTAAGACCAAAATTCGTCCAAAGTATATTCCAAATCCAGAAAATGATAATATTGAAAGATCTGCAATTTTCCGTGTAACTGGTGCATGTTACTTCTGGCAGTATTCAATTCTTGATGGTAATCCAAGCAGCGTAGTATATATAGATTACACAACTAACACATTTGTTCCTAACTTCTCTCACCATAAACTTACTTGTTTTGAGTATGCTGACGGTAGAAATGCTGTAGATATTGATGACACATTCTTAACGTATAGTACAACCAGAACTGATCTGGATATGTACTATGAGAAGGTAGGACTTGCATATGGTCCTTCTTCCGGTCGTGAAATTGAACCAGATTATCCCTCAGCAAGTATTGATATTCAACCAAAGATTGATGAATTCCGCATTGTTGGTCCAACTGGTGGTGAAGTTGGTATCAGTAGCATCCGAGCAGGTGACGGTGTAAACTCAACTACTACGATTACGGTTACAACAACTGATGTATTTGAACAACTTGCTGTTGATACTGCAATTCAAATTAATGGAATTACCGCTACAGGTTATGATGGTCAGTATGTTGTAACTGATGTTGTTAGCGCAAATGAATTTAAATATCAAGTATCTTCTGCCCCAAGTAATCCACTTCCAACACCAACCGGAGCAACTGTAAATCTTTCTGTTGATACAGTTTCTTCTGCTTCTCCATATATTTTTAATGTTTCATTGAGATCTGTATTTGGGATGTGCGGTCTTCATGCTGATGGAGACAAAGCAGACGGATTCAAGTCAATGGTTGTCGCACAATTCACAGGGATTGGTCTACAAAAAGATAATAATGCATTTGTAAAGTATGATCCAAATAGTGGAACATATAAAGATGCTACATTTGCAGGAAACGAAAATATTCATACTGATTCACTAGCAGTTTATAAACCAACATACGAAAACTATCATATTAAGTGTTCCAATAATTCATTCCTACAGATTGTTTCTGTATTTGCTATTGGATTTGCACATCATTTTGTTGGAGAAACTGGTGGAGACCAATCAATCACCAACTCTAACTCTAACTTTGGTGCTAAATCACTGATTGCATCTGGTTTTAGAAAGGATGCATTCCCTAGAGATGATGTTGGTTATATTACTCACATCATTCCACCAAAAGAACTTACTACTCCAACTACAAACATTGAATTTGATGCAATTGATGTAACAACAACAGTTGGAGTTGCATCAACTAATCGCTTATACTTATATAATAGAACTAATGAAGATGTTAGACCAGATAATGTCATTGAAGGATATCGCATTGGTGCAAAAGAAAATGATTCTATTCAGTGTCTAATCTCTCAGGGTGGAACACCCGTTGAGTATTCGGCAAGAATTGTTATTCCAAACACTCAATTTACATCTGATGAAGTAACTTCGGAGAAGAAATTTGTAGTAGGAAGATCTGCAGGTATCAATAGCATTTCTTCTAATGTTATTACTCTTACAAGACCTCATAGTTTTATTGAAGGTGAATCACTTCGTTTCTTAAGTGATACTGGTCAACTTCCAGATGGTCTTGAGAACAATAGAATTTATTATTCAATTACTTCAGGTATTGGTACAAACCAAATTAAAGTTGCAAAGACACTGAATGATGCATTAAATGGTCAAGCACTTACCATTAATGATAAGGGTGGAACAATTAATATAGTTTCTAGAGTTTCTGATAAGAATTCTGGAGATATTGGACATCCAATTCAATATGACTCTGCACAAGGTCAGTGGTACATTAATGTAGCGACCGCCTCAACAGACAATAATCTTTATTCAACTATTGTATCTCTTGGTTCTTCTGTTCTTGGTGCTGCGACTCCAAGAACTTATATCACAAGACAACCAGATACAAGAAACCTTGCTGATACAATTTATAAAGTCAGATATGTAATTCCTTCTGGTTCGGGTATTACATCTGCAAGACCTCCAATTGATGGATTTGTTATTCAGGAATCTGGTGATACCTCAGGAGCAACAAATGCTGAAGTTCAAACTTACTTCAGTCCAACTACAGTTTCTCTGTCAAATGTAAGTGAGCAAAGAAACTTTAAGTTTATTTCAAATGCAACTTGGGATGGTACTTTTGCACATTATCAAACTGAACTTCCACATAATCTATCTGTAGGATCTGCTGTTGAAGTTCTAAACGTAACCAGTACAAACAACACAACAGGTATTGCGAGTGCTGGATTTAATAATACATTTAATGTTGTTGGTATCAGCAGTGCCAAGTCCTTCCAGGTTGCTCTTGGCGAAAATCCTGGAACATTTACAAATGATCTTTCAAATAGAACAACATCTCTTCCAAGATTTAAGCGTAAGAGATATAATGATACTTATTACATCTATCGTTCTCAGGAAATTCAAAGGTATGTTCCTGGTGAACAAGATGGTGTTTATCACTTAATTGTTCTCAATGCATCCAACAAACCAACAGTAACGCCATTCTCTGGACAAAACTTCTCACAACCTGTTCAGAATCTATATCCACAAACCAACCGCGATAATCCTGCATCGGACCCACAGGAATCAGTATCTTATGCAGTCGCAACTCCAGTTGGTCAAGTTGTAATTGATGATCTAAAGCACAGTATTACGAAAGAAACAATTAATAAGAATCTAGATGATATTAATGTTGGTTTTGGAATTACTAATCTTGTTTCAAATGTAGCGGGAACTGCACATACCATCCATACAAATATTGATCACGGTCTGAATAGAATTACTGCAGTAAGTATTGCAAGTAGTGGTACTGGATATGGTAGTGGATCTGCAGTATCTCTTTACAATGCACGTCTTGTAGGATTTGCTGGTTCAACAACTGGTAATTATGCAACTGCAAGAATTACTGTTGATGGAATTGGTGGTATTACTGCTGTCAAGATTATGGATGGTGGTTCTGCATATGGTATCGGTAATACTCTTGCTGTTGTTGGTGTTGCTACTACTGTAGGATTTGTACAAGGTTATGTTACTGTTACCGATATCTATAATAATGCTGGTGATGTAGTTAGAATCACTGGAGTATCATCTGAATCACAGAAAGATTATAATCAACTCTATAGAATTACTTCTGTTCCTGTTGGAGCAACTAAACAAATTATCGTTGCTTCTGCATCAACAGTTAGTAATGCAAATACTTCAGGTGGAATTGGTGCAGATTTAACAACAGATGCTTTTGGATATCTTACTGGTGAAGCACTCAATGTGACTTCTCTTGTTTATGATAATGTCTCTGGACTTGCAACAGTTACGACTGCACAGAGACATGGATTAAGAGTTGATAATAAGATTCGTATTGCTGGTGCAGACAACAATTTCTATAACCGTGACTTTATTGTTACTAGAAACACTGACCTGAATAACTTTGTAATGAATATTGGTGTCGGAACCAATGTTCCTTCAACTTCTGGAACCATTTATGTTTACAGAAATGGTGTTACTTCAAATGAAGGTAATGTAACAATTGAGAATGAAAATCTTGGCGGTCGTCAAGTTGTGGAGTATGCAGGTATTACAACAACTTTATCTGCAGTTATCTCAAGTGCAACCACCACAGATATTGAAATTCAAGATATCTCTACACTAGATATCAACATTGGTGATTATCTATTAATTGATGATGAGATTGTAAGAGTTAAGACAACTGTAACTGCAAACCCAATCTCAGTATTCAGAGGTGTTCTTGGTACAAGAGCAACAACACATGTTATCAATAGTGTCGTTAGAAGAATTCGTGTAAATCCAGTTGAGTTCAGAAGAAATTCTATTCTTCGTGCATCAGGTCACACCTTTGAGTATCTTGGTTATGGTCCAGGTAACTACTCAACTTCACTTCCTGAAAGACAAGATAGACAACTTTCTAATCCAGAAGAATTCTTATCACAATCTACTAAGTATGATGGTGGTATCGTTGTCTATACTGGTATGAACAGTGATGGTGACTTCTATATTGGTAATAAGAAAGTTAGTTCTGCAACTGGACAAGAAGAAGTATTTGATGCACCAATTCCTACAGTTACTGGCGAAGACATTGCGCCATCAGGAGTTAGTATTGGATTTGATGTTCTTTCACCGCTTGAAGTTTCCATTAGTCGCTCACTAAGAGTTGAAGGTGGTCCTGATAATAATATCATCTCCGAATTTGATGGTCCTGTTATTCTGAACAACAAACTGACTTCCACATCAGATAAAGGTATGGAAGCAGCATCTATCTTCCTACAAGGTGATGCAACAGTTTCCAGAAAGTACACTGTTGGTATTGCAACTCCTTCTCTTGCAGGTAACTCTGGAGATATTGTTTATAATGCAACTCCAGAAAAAGGTGGATATCTAGGATGGGTTTATACCAATCAAAATGACTGGTATCGTTTTGGAAATGTCAGCTTGTCTCAAAACAGTAATGTCGCACTATTTGATCGGGTTGGTATTGGAACCACCTCTGTTGGTGATCTAACATTAAAAGTTGGTTCTGGTTCATCTGAATTCTTTGTGAACAGTTCTGGACAAGTTGGTGTCGGAACTGATGATACTCAGGGTTATAAGATGTATATCAATGGTCCTGTATTTGGTGAGTTTGTTGGTGATGGTGCAGGATTAAGTAACCTTGATAGTATTTGGACTGAAGATTATACATCCAATTGGATTTTTACAAGAGAAAATCCTGATTTCAAGGTTGGTATTGGTACAACAGTTAATGTTACTGCACAACTTCAAATTGCAGGTACAGCGGCAACTTCTCTTTACGTAACAAACGGTTCTAGATTTATTTCTACTGCAACCTTTGAATCTGAAGTATCAGTCGGTGGAACATTAAGAGCAACTAAGTTTAATCTGAATGGTCCAACACAAGGTTATATTAATGCTGGTGTTACAACTTCAAGTATTATTCACGTAGGTGTTGCAGGCACTGTACTTAACGTGGATGTATCAACTGCAAATGTTGGTATCGGAACTACAATCGTAAGATCAAAACTTGATATTGAAGGTAGAGTTAGATTAAAGACCTACTATGAGCATGTTCATGCAGTTACAAGTTCTTCAAATGTTGTAACGATTGATCTCTCTGAAGCACAAAACTTCACTTTAACTGTGACTGAAAATGTCAATCAGTTCACGATTATAAACATTCCCGTAGAATCAAGTGCATTTACTTTGAAGATCACTCAAGATTCTACTGGTAATCGTGCAGTTGGAATTGACACATTCAAAACTGCGGGTGGCGTTGATATTCCTGTTTACTGGCCAGGTGGTGGAGTTCTTCCAATCGTAACTCCAACTGCAAATAGATCTGATATCTATTCCTTCAAGACATTTGATGGTGGTGGTACTTTCTATGGTGTTGTTGGCGGACAAAATTTCCTTAACTGAGGAGATAACTAATGCTTAACTTTAGCAACAGACAAACAACGCTGGACCTTAATGGTCCAGTTCTATCAATTGTTCAGCAACCAACATCAGTTTCTATTTGTAATGCAGGTGTTGCTACTTTTGTTGGTCTTGCAACAGCAACTTTTCCAACTCAAACACCTGCAAACAGTCCAACAAATACTGGAATATTAACTCAAAGATGGTATGTTGATGGTTATGGACCTTTAACTGATGGTTCCATTGTAGCACTTGGAATTACCGTTGTCGGTTCTGCTACCACAACACTTACAATTTCTGGTGCAATCAGCCCAACTGCAAATGGTCTTGGTTTCTTTATGAGACCAGATTATATTCCATCTGCATATTCACAACCTGTTGGTTCTGCTGTCGTTGCTGGAACGGCAAGATCAACTGGAAATGGAAATAACGAACCATATGATTCTAGTGTTGCGACTCTTACAGTATTTCCAACGATTACAATTACCGACCAACCAGATGATGCATCTGTTGCAGCAACAAGGCCAGCAACTTTTAATGTTGCTGCGGTAGCAAGTGATTCTAGTGCTTTATCTTTTCAGTGGTTGTTAAATGGTAGTAACTTATCAAATAGTGCAACAGTTACTGGTTCAGCATCAACGTCTTTAAGTGTTACATTAAGCACTGTTGGTGTTAATACTGTTCAGGCAGTTGTATCGCATCCAACTTCTTGCGATAGTCCTGTATACTCAAATGTTGCAAACTTTACTGTTGTTGAACCAAGACAAATTATTACATTTGAAAACATTTATAGCTCCTCTAGTGCTGATATCACTCAATGGAACTTATTTGACAATCCAGTAAGAGTAGGTATAGATATCCCTAGAACTCTTTTATCATTCTATGCTCTGGAGAAAGATATTAATGTAGAAATGGAACTTCATGGTAGTGCTGGCGCAGCATCTGGTTCAAATAGAGGCGGCATTGGTGGATATTCAAAAATTAGGTTTACGATGAAACAAAATGAAGAATATGTTTTTGCTGGTCTAAATGCTCCATTACCTGGACCAACAACTTTCTTGTATAGAAAATCAAGATTAATTGCATCAGTCGGTGATGGCGGAGAAGCGTCCTCTGATGGTAGAGGTGGAGATGGTGGAGGTGTAAATATTGCTGGAGAAAGCGGTGGTGGTCGTGGAGGTGGAAACGGTGGAGTATTATATGCTGCAGGAACACTTCCTGGCAATGGTATTTATGGATCACTAACCGGAATTGTTCCTACTAATGGTGCTGATAGTTTAGCGTCTGCTCCATTTGGAGGACGTGCTATTTCTTGTCCTAGAGGAAATCAAACGATATCTCCTTGCACTGATTTGGGAAAAATTAAATTTCTGTGGGGACAAGAAATTCCTATTTCAAGCACTGCAGAAATTGATAGAGGATTCAAACAAGGTTATGGTATTAGACAAACTCCTGGTAAAGGAATTGGTGGTGGTAGTGGTGGTGGTGGCACCACTGGGGGTGATGGAGGCACTTCCGGAGGTGGAGGTGGAGGTGGCAGTGGATATACTGATGGATCTGTTGAAGTTATTGAAACTCAACTTGGAGGAAGTCAATATACTTCTGCAACTATAATTATTAGAGCAATACTCTGATAAATAATTAAAATTTAACGGGAATAGTGAACCGTGGCAGTAAATAAGAATTTTGTAATCAAGAATGGTCTTGAAGTAAACAACAGACTTATTCTTGCAGACGCAAATACAAACAAAGTTGGTATTGGTTCAACTGGACCAAGATTTGAACTAGATGTTGCTGGTGGTATTGGAGCAACAGATTTATATGTTATTGGAGTTTCCACTGCACTTGAATACTTTAATGTAGGTTCTGGTGGTAAAGTTCTTTCTGTAATTGCTGGTGCTGATGGTATTGGAACAAGTAAGGTTGGTATTGGGACATCAAATCCAGAATACCTTTTAGAAGTTCGTTCGCCAGTAAGTACAGGTCAAACAGCACTATATGTTCATGGTGATCTTCAAGTTACTGGTGATTTAAAAATTGATGATATTGTATTAGATCAGGCAAATATCAGTAGGTTATACGTATCTCAAAATCTTGATGTAACTGGTGCTGGATCTCTTCTTGTGCAAAGTGGAGTAAGCACATTTGGTGGTTACGTTGATATAAATTTAAACGCTGACATTTCTGGGACAGTAAATATTGGTGGAGCAACCACAATAGGTGGATATCTTGATATTAATAATAGTATTGATGCAACGGGAACTGTTAATATTGGTGGAGCAACCACAATAGGTGGATATCTTGATATTAATAATAGTATTGATGCAACGGGAACTGTTAATATTGGTGGTGCCACTACCATTGGTGGGTATCTAGATGTTAATAATAGTATTGATGCAACGGGAACTGTTAATATTGGTGGTGCCACTACCATTGGTGGGTATCTAGATGTTAATGCCGCATCAGACATTAGTGGATCTCTAAATGTCGGTGGTGCCACTACCATTGGTGGGTATCTAGATGTTAATGCCGCATCAGACATTAGTGGATCTCTAAATGTCGGTGGTGCCACTACCATTGGTGGGTATCTAGATGTTAATGCCGCATCAGACATTAGTGGATCTCTAAATGTCGGTGGAATTGCAACTCTCGGAAGTGTCTTAATTACTTCTGGAATCGTAACTGCAACTTCACCTTCAGGAATTGTTACTTATTATGGTGATGGTTCTGAGTTACTTGGTGTAATTGGTGGTATTGGTATTGGAACCACTGGTGGATTGGTTGGTTATGGTATCACATTCCTTAATCTTTTTGGTGCAGGGGTTTCTACTACACAATATGAATCAAGTGTAGGTATTGCAACTATCTTCTTTGAAGGTGGTGGAGGTGGAGGTTCTATTAGTATCAGTACAGTAGCACCAACTTCACCTGGTTCTGGTGATTTATGGTACAGTCCTGATTATGGTAGAACTTTCATCTATTATGATGAAAATATAGTTGGTTATGGAACTGATGCATATTGGGTTGATGCTGCACCATTTAATGTTGGTGTTATTACATCACTGACTAATGTTTCACTGACTAATGTTTCATTCTCTGCTGGAAGTGCAACAGCCCCATCAATGCACTTCGTTGGAGATTCTCAAACAGGATTCTTTTCACCAAGTGCCGGACGAATCACACTTGTATCGGTTGGTTCGTCAATTCTAAATGTTAATCCAAGTGGTATCAATGTTACTGGTAATGTTGGCATAGGAACCACAAATCCAACATCAAAACTTACAGTAACTGGTGATGGAACTTTTTCTGGTGTAGTAACTGCTACTACATTTTCTGGTTCTCTGACTGGTAATGTAACTGGTAATATTAACTCTTCTGGTGTATCGACACTTACAACACTCAACGGAACATCGGGTCTTGTAAGTGTTGGAACCACATTTAAAACCAAAGGATTTGTCGAAACTCAAAGCACAGTCTCAATCGGTGGATCAATCCTAACTCTTGATGCATCACAAGGAACAGTCTTTACTCATACAACCTCAGCACAGATTGGTATTGTTTCCTTCACAGGTATTCGCACTGACACCGCAGGATCTCAAACCTTTACTGTATTAGTCACTCAAGGTGCAACACCAGTCAACACCACAGGCGCAGCAGGTATTGGCACTCAACTGGCATCTATTCGTATTACACCAGGAAATGTAGGATACAGCACACACATTAAAGTTGGTGGTGGCACCTCTATTACACTTACAAATAGTGCAGGAGCACTTGATTTACTAACCTTTATTGTCTCCTATGATGGAGCAACAAGTATCGCAAATACAAGTTTTAAAGTTGTTGGATTTGCGGCAACTGATTTTAGAAACGCTGTTGTTTGATAAGATATGACTCCTTTAACGACTGGTGCAATACAAGCAATTTTAAGAGAGTTTTCCCAACAACGTGCGGGACGAGGACGTTATGGTGGTGCTTCATCAGCACTCGTAGCAACTGGTGGTGTGATTAGTGATTATCCTGATGGAGCAGGAACCATTTATAGAGCACACATTTTTACCTCATCAGGAACTTTTACTGTAACCACAGCAGCCGCCGGATCTTTTCCTAATACTGTAGAGTATCTTGTTGTTGCTGGTGGTGGTGGTGGTGGAGAAGGTGGCGGTGGTGCTGGAGGTTTTAGAACTGGAACTGGACTTCCTATTAGTACTTCTCCCGGTTCTTATCCCATTACTGTTGGTTCTGGCGGAGCTTTTAATCAACCACAAGGATCTAATGGAAACCCATCAGTATTTTCTACTATAACTTCTACTGCTGGTGGCGGTGGCGGCGGACCTGGTGGTGCTGGCCAGGCAGGTGGTTCTGGTGGTGGAGGAAGAAGAGATGGTGGAAATGCTGGTGGCGCTGGTAACTCTCCACCAGTATCACCCCCACAAGGAAATCCTGGCGGAACTACCTCCCCCCCGGGGCCGGGGTGGTTTGGTGCTGCGGGTGGTGGCGGCGCAAGTTCTGCTGGCACTGCTGGAAGTTCATCGCTCCCCATAGGATCACCATCTGATGAAGCAGGGGGAAATGGAGGAAATGGAACATCGTCTTCTATCACAGGAGCGTCTACAACTTATGCTGGTGGTGGAGGTGGTGGTGTACAAGGGTCTGGACCTTCTGCTGGGGGTCAACCTGGTCCTGGTGGTGGTGGATTAGGTTCTATAAATGCTGGTCCAAATACTAGAGTCGCAACTTCAGGGAGTACTAACACTGGTGGTGGAGGAGGTGGAAGAGCCCCTGGGGCGGCCCCACCAAGTCCTGGTGGTAATGGTGGTTCCGGTATCGTCATCATCGCTTATCCTTCATAAATACACCAAGAACCACAAAAGTTCCAAATACTTAAACACTAGTAATCACTTATATAAAGACTATGGCTCACTTCTGTCAACTTGATGAAAACAATGTAGTAACACAAGTTATCGTTGTTGCTAATGAAGATACCTCTGATGCTAACGGAGTAGAAGCAGAGGAAATCGGAGTTGCATTTTGTAAGAAACTCCTAGGTGCTGATACCA
>Ga0194115_10007121_pt1 | contig 11182 bp, 6 predicted proteins | sample TA2MahsurfametaG_3_FD_148656 | JGI IMG/M metagenome (GOLD analysis project Ga0194115, IMG submission 148656) | Freshwater microbial communities from Lake Tanganyika, Tanzania - TA2015002 Mahale S4 surface | ecosystem: Environmental > Aquatic > Freshwater > Lake | place: Tanzania: Lake Tanganyika... | reverse complement strand
CTTCGCACTTGTGGCTCGACCAGGCGAGGGTCGACGCCGAGTTATCGGAGAGCTCGCGTTCGCATTGAGTGGAGGGCGAATCAGCCTCTCATCATCTGTGACGTCGGCTTTGCTGGGTGAGGCTTTGAAGAATGTATCCGAAACCCAGGCGCTTCACTCATGGGGAGAACTGTGTCTTGGGTTGGCTGCACCAAGAAACCTCGGCTCTAATTACGACGACGACAAAACACTGAGCGTGGAAGTCATTCGAATCATGCTCGAGTGCGGCGTGGCTCAGGCCCTACTCATGGCCTTACATCGAGTAGATCTGCAGCATTCGCGAGCTAGCTCAATTGTGGCTTCGCTCATGTGCCCCTTCGAGGTTCTGTCACGGTCTAGCGTCGCGGTGGCAGTGAAGCATATCTCAGAAAAGGAAAGCGGATCAATGGATGCCAGATTAAGCGGAAAACAGGCTAGGCTGGAGGACCAGGCCAAGGAACGAAACGACTCGTTCGCAGATGATCATATGCTCGAAGCTGCTTTTGCACATGCTCCTCGTGATCCGCAACGTGAAAATGATGATATTGAAGATCGTTTTGCTGGTGAGGACGCCATAGAAGTTGATCGTGGAGATGAGATAAATCATGATTTCATCGTTGCTGACGAAGAGCAGGATATGGAAGAAGTTGGAATTGGAGAGAATGAGATGGATGTTGACGGCGTCGAAGTCGACGGAGAAAGCGACGAAGAAATGTCTAGTAGCGAAGGCTCGGAAGAATCTAGCGACGAGGACGATAGTTCGTCAGAAGACGATGATGAAGATGACGAAGATGATGATGGACAGTCGATAATTGAAGAAGACGAATCATCGGACGATCAAGAGGTGGATAGCGCAGATGGATTCGATGTCGACTACGACAACGACGCGTTGGTAGAGAACAATGATTTCGCGCCTCCTGTGGAAAGTGACGAGCACGGAACTGGAGAAGAATGGGCAAGAGTAGAACCGAACGGATTCGGTGGACTGGTTATCGGTAGCCGGCGTGGGCTTGGACAGCCACTTAGGGGGATGAACCCACCTAGAGGGTTCCTCGATGCAGCTGAAGCGATGATTGGCACTTTACTCCGTACGGGTGATCTGCAAGGAGAGACACTCGCAGAACTAGAGGGCTCTTTAGGTATCCGCCTTGTCCGGTCGGACAGGCAAGACGGCGAGCACAATGTAGGTCAGCGCTCTGCGTTTATGGCATCAACAGGTCCACTTAGAGGCATAAGCGGAGACAGAAGCCGAAATGCTGTTGGAACTGTCCCGTTGATTCAGCAACGAAATCAGCCGGAGGTCGGATATTCGAACTTGGGCGACGGCAGGCGATGGAGCGTCAGCGCTACAGAGTACATTTATGGTGGACCATCGATGAGCTCAGGCAGTCGAAATTATGAACTCTTGCCGAGGATTATTGAGCTTACCGAGGACCCCTTACCCTCTGGTTCCCAAATTGACGCTCCTCTCTTTCCTGGAGGACCGGCTTCGGTCGCGCACTCAAGGGTACAGCACTCGCTCCATCCCCTTCTTTGTGGTCTTGATTTGCCCCCAATGAATTCACTTGTGTCTGACTTACTTCCGCATTCCGTCCGGGAGATAAGACGTGGGCAGCTTCGTTCCCGAGCACAAGCGGACTGGACTGCCAACCCCTCTTCCAACTCACTGTCAGGCAGAGGGTATCTCGTGTCAACTTCGAGTGGAGCCATAATCCGTACCGACGGTGGGGCCGCGGGGTTGATTCCAATGGCCGTGAACCCACGAGGTATTTCGGGACCCGTCGGTTGGTCCGATGACGGTCTCCCCTTGGACGCCACCGTGGAGGAGTTCAGCTCTGCGTTTGATAGAGCACTTGGAGGCTTTACAGTTTCTCCCGTTCAACAGGGGAACTCTAGTGACAGTGCCCGAGCTCCCTCCACCGGCGGCTCTGATCAATTGGCAGAAGTGGTAGAAAACAACAGTCCAGGGGAAAATGGAACCCGCGATGACCGCAGCAGGGAGATTGACGTCGAAGTGGCCGAATCATTCGAGCTTGGAGAGAGAATGTCTTCATCGCTGGCCTCTGGATTGCGGCTCTCGCCCCAAAACGAGATTGTCGAGCAGGCGATTGCGTCCAATTCCGACTCCGATATGGCGGAAATCGTCGGTCCCCGAGATTCCTCCGAAATAGCTCAGAATGTCGAGCCGATTCGCAACGAAGGTGATGTACCGGGAGAACAAGATCACGGCGGGAACTCAGACGAAAACAACCCGTCGGGCACAGATGGTTTCCCTTTGGCTTGCCCCCCGGATATCGATCCTGAGGTTTTCGATGCTCTGCCTCCTGAAATGCAGCGCGAGTTGGTCGAACAGGCACAAGCTACGGCGTATGTTGCGTCGCAACTTGACGCAGCGTCGTCTCTTGACCCAGAGGCTTTGGCAGCGCTTCCTGAAGAAATGAGACGTGAGGTTATCGAGCATGAACAAAGACAGCGTCGACTGGAATCTCAAGCTCCAGCGGACCCAGCGAACGCTGAAGAGATGGACAATGCGAGTTTTGTTGCGTCTCTTGCACCCGATCTGCGCGAAGAAATCCTACTAACGGTGGATGACGCTTTTCTAGAGAGCCTTCCTGTCAACTTGCGAACCGAAGCTCATATATTGCGTGAGAGGGCCTCTGCGGAACATCGCCGTATTCACGAAGAGCCGACTATTGCTCAAGGCGAATCATCGGCCGCTAGCGCAGCTACACAGCGAGCACTAAATCGCAACGAGAACCGAGATCCTATAGAGAACGGTGGTTCTCGGCGTAAGGAACGCCCATACGGAAAAATAAAGGTCGATGTCGATAGAGACTCCTTGTTTGAGGTATCTCAAGGCCGATATTCAACGTCGCTATCGCAATTTACAAAGAGCGACTTTGAAGTGCTTTTGCGACTCTTTTATCTCTTGTCACCGATTCGCCCTCAACGCCTCCTTCACAGTGTACTGCAGAACATGGCGGGCGTGAAACAGCTCCGAAAGGCGCTTACAAATGTCTTTATCAGGTTACTTCACGATGATAATGAGGGTGTCATCGCTGTCATCTCTTCAATGAAGGAGTATGATTCCACAAACAGTATAGGAGAAGTAGACAGAAACTTCCCACCCTCCTTCCTCATCGGTGCTCCCCCCGTCATCACCAATGCGGATGAACTCAACCCTAATCTTTCGATGATCAGAAGGAAACTCACGTCCGAAACTGCCGCATCAATTGCAACAAACCTTCCGATTAGCGCCAGAGGCTCAATGCACGAACAAACACTACCCACCGTCGTGGCCAGCCGTATAATTGAGGCGCTTCAGGTTATCTGCAAAGACTCACCGCGGTTTTGCATCAATATCCTCGTGGGTGGTACCGTCGTGAAAGATGACAACGTTCATATGGGTTTATCTGGATTCGACATGTTGCTCGACTTGCTCGAGAAAGCTCGTTACGCCAAGAGTTCGGCGAACTTGGAGCAGCTTCTCATGCTCCTTGAATCCATCGTCTCACCTCTAAGTAATTTGCCCAAGCACGGTGATGAAGACGGAGATTTGAGTCAACGAGATCTCGACGGTGCCTCGTCAGGTGGGAAGGAATGGGTAGATGTCCCAAAAGTGGTCGTCTCACAAGGTCGGCTCCAGCTTCTGTGTTCGATTCTGCGAATGGAGACATGCCGAGAATCGTCCTTCGTCAAAGTGAATACCATCGTCCGTCGCCTGTGTCGTGTGGACGCAAACAGGGGCTACATTTTGGCCGAGCTTGCGTCCGTTGCTCGAGCGCTCGGAGCAGACGCTATACGTGACCTGAAGGCTCTCAATATCCGAATGACAAGGGCCGTCGAATCTGGGATGGATAGCATTGTGCGAGGAAAGAATGTGAACGGTGATATTGCAAATCACACAACAGACTTCAAGCCGAAGACAGCTGGAGGCGCATCGAGCTCTGTTGCCGTCTCTACAAGTACAAGCGAGCTCAAGCTTTTACGTGTTCTGCAGACTTTGCAGTCGCTCTGTATTGACGTCGTGGATGATGCTCCTTCCAGCAAGGACGGACATGTATTTGTAACCGAAGAGCTTGTTCACCTCCTTCGCGCCATGGAGCTTGATGAGCTCTGGGACGAATTGTCCGCGTGCCTCAAAGTGGTGCAGGTGTTGGAAGGGGTTGTTGTTGACGACGAGAAGGATGTTGCTGGAGAAGGCAATATCGAAGGTGATGACGAACATGTCGAAGGCGCAAAGAGACTCCAAAATAGTGTCGCTGGCCTACTAACTCGATTTTTGCCTTCTATCGAGGCATTTTTCGTTGCCAATGCAACTGCCACCCGTGCTCTCGAGAAGGGCCAACGTCAAGAAGGGGTAGAGGTCGGTGACGACACGTATCGGCTTGTCGGAGGTCGTCGTTTGTTCGATTTTGTGACGGCGAACAAAGTTCTTGTCAATGCCATGATAAGAAGCAACTCTAATCTCCTTGATAAAGGCCTGAAGGCCCTCGTACAGGTTCCTCGCTGTCGGCTGCTCCTTGACTTTGACGTCAAGCGGCAGTGGTTCAGATCACAATTGCGGCGACTCCGACAGCAGGCTAATCGGCGGAACGCCAGTCTTCGTCTCCATATCAACCGAGAAAACGTGTTGATCGACGCTTACCATCAGTTGCGTCTCCGCAATGCTGACGAAATGCGTGGCCGCCTCCACATAACCTTCCGAGACGAACAGGGCGTTGACGCAGGAGGACTGTCGCGGGAGTTCTTCGGAATTCTCGCGAAAGAGATCTTCAACCCCAACTATGCTCTTTTCACCTCGACGGAGGACGGCAGCACGTTTCAACCAAATCCTAACAGCAGCATCAATCCTGACCATTTGAGCTACTTCAGATTTGTGGGAAGGATTGTTGGAAAAGCTGTTCTCGATGGATACCTCTTGGATGCTCACTTTACCCGAAGTCTGTACAAACACATGCTTGGAATCGAGCCCACGCATCACGATATGGAAGCCATAGATCCCGACTACTACAAGAATTTAAAGACGATCCTCGAGTATGATCTTGGAGATCTCGGACTCGAGTTAACTTTCTCTATAGAAGATCATTCGTTCGGACGAAGTCGAATGATTGACTTGGTTCCAAACGGAAGGAACGTTGCGGTGACGGAAGAAACCAAGGCGAAGTACGTGAGGCTCGTGTGCCAACACAGAATGACTACTTCCATCAAGAGTCAGATTAACGCTTATCTTGACGGATTTTACGAATTGGTCAGTCGCGATCTAATCAGCATTTTCACTCCGCGGGAGCTCGAGCTTTTGATCTCTGGGCTTCCCGATATCGATGTTACAGACTTGAAACAAAACACGGACTACGTCGGATGGAAAGCAACTGACGAGCAAATTCAGTGGTTTTGGAACGTCCTTTTTTCGCTTTCGCGGAATCAAAAGGCAGCCTTTCTTCAATTTGTAACAGGAAGCTCCAAAGTGCCCCTCGCCGGTTTCGGTGAACTACCAGGCATGCGTGGAGTTCAGAAGTTTAGCATTCACAAGACCGGAGGCTCCTCTGGGGCTTTGATGTCCGCTCATACTTGCTTCAATTCGCTCGATCTTCCAGTATACACTAGTGAAGAGGTGCTAAAGGAAAAGCTATTGTATGCAATCACGGAAGGAAGTGGGGGCTTTGCCCTCGCTTAGTTTCGAAGACAAGCTCACGAGTTTCGACGAAAGACTGTGTTTGGTCGAGATTAACGGTAAATTCAAAAAATTTCAAAGTCTATTGTAGATTCTCATGATCGCCCGCGTTGACATGTGCGATGGACTTATTCTTTATCGACAGCCCCAAATGTCGTCTTCAGAATATCCACCAAAACTGGAATCAAATCTTCCTCGTCCAGGGGGATACCAGATTTGACGGGCGTCAAGGCCAGATGCGAGTCCTCACCGATCTTTCCTCCGACGAAAATCTTGCACCCGGGGACGGCCATACTCTTGCCGTTTATTTCTTTCTTAGCCGGCGCGCCCATGATACCGATGTCCGCTGCCTGGACCTGGCCACAACTGTTTGGGCTGAATTGCGTATACCGTGAGAGAAGAACCAAGAACCAAGAACACCAAATCCAAAATCCAAACTTACCATCCAGTCCAGTGAATTCGAATCGGTCGATCAACGGATACCAAAGACTCCAGCTTCTTAGCCATAGATTCCGCATTGGTCTTAGTTTCCACCAGGGCCAGACCACAAAACTGAGCCCCCGTACAGCTTACAACGTTGCCCTCAATCCTGCCTGCGTCAACCTTCAATCTTTTGCCATTGACGGCTTTCTCTTTCAGCAGCATTTCGACCCTATCCTCGTCAACGTTCGGGAGGATAATATTTTGTTCAACCGTCAGTCGGATTTCACCCTGGCTGTACTCGTCAGCCAGATCTGCAATTTCTCGGCTCTCTGAGGGGCTCAGTCGTCCGGTAGGAACCAATATTCCGACTCGCACCTTTCCTTCCTGCTTCTGAGGATGCACACCCAAGAGCTCGCGACGTTCAAATTTGTCAGTGGGACGGGGTTGTTGATCGTAGATTCGGACACCGCGATTGTAGCTTTCAACTTCCTTAATCACAGCATTCTTGAACTCTTCAACGCCATATTTCTCTACCAACCAGATAAGTCGGGCCTTTTGACGATCCTTGCGATCGCTCTCGTCCCTGAATATGCGTAGGACGGCCTCGCAGAAAGTGACAACGGATTCTCTGTCGGCAGGGATCCACATGCCCGAGTCCAGAGATTCGGCGACGCGCTTGATCGACATGTAACCTCCCAAGACGACGTTGAAACCCATTTCACCGCTTTCAGCATGAGCGACGGGCTGTAGACCGATATCATTGATATGAGTATGGGCGTAGTCATCACGCGAGCCACTTATGGCGATGTTGAATTTCCGCGGTACTGCCGATGCATGGTTCGTACGTGTAAGACCAACAGTGACGGAGTTTGCCATGAATACTCAACGAGTACTTACAATTTGCCCACATGGGATTCCCTCGAGTCATGGTGACTGGATCCAAGCTTATCAGATCATTGAGGGCATTCGAAAGCATTCTCGTATCAACCAGTTCTAGATCATCAATGCCAGCCAGAGGGCTCCCAACAACATTTCGGATACTGTCCAAAGCCGATTGGAACGAGGTTTGATTTCGGGCATGCAAGCCATCAATGATATCAGGGGCGTCCTCAATTTTCACACCACGAAGCTGAATGTTCTGACGGGTGGTGATATCGATGACACCTCCCTCACCGTACTTTTCGACACTGTCGGCATAGAAGCGCATTTGATCTGAATTGACAATCCCGTTTGGAACCTTCAGACGCATCATAAATTGACCTGGTGTCCGCTTTCCTCGGTGGAGCATACCAACATACTTCAATCTCTGTCCAGACAAAAAACAAGGGTAAGATTGCATGTCTGATCTTTTCATGACGGATTTGGTCGTAGATTCACATACCGTGTCGAGATCCGCAGCCTCCACTTCTTCCCATGTCATTTCACCGTCACGAATTTTTCTGGCATATTCGTATACATCTACCCATGCGTTGATGGGATCCTTAGCGATCTTGGCTTTCTCGATGGGATTTCCAACCTTCGCTCGTTCGATGGTTTCGGCAGGAAGGAAGGATGTTCCCGTGGGCTTGTTCGTCGACACGTCCACGCTTGCCTGAAGTGGGATGAACGATCGTCGATTAGGCTTCCAATGAGTCGGCGCAAAGGCCAAAGAGGAAGAAGCGAAGGCAACTGCAGGGATACAAAGAGAAAACTTCATCGTCACCACTCGATAATTTGTTCGATACTTCGAAAGTTGTGATATATGAGAAAATATGCGATTCGTTTTGGCTTACGGCAAGTCATTCTTTCGGTGGACTTTGGTGAACACGTCAGTCACGGAACATGATGTACGTCTAAAAGTGCCGGAGGAAAAATGAGTTTTGTTAAATGGATTACGTCATCCGAGGCGCATACTAAAAGTTCTCGAACTAAGCCTCCACTAATTTTACCACGGAGGCCACAACTTACGTGGGCACTACGCAAACGGCCTCTCGTCTCGGATTGCAGTGGGAGATGGCAGGCGGAGCAACATGATGCATTACAGAACATGCCCGTTGTGAAGTGAGGTTGTTTGAACATGCGAAGCCTGCAGGTCGGGCTCCCCCGCTTTGGGCCAAAGTTACCGAGAGGAATCCGCTAGTACAGTTCTGAACTCCGATCAGAGGCAAGTATATTCTTCTTGTCCGAAAGATTGGGGCGATCATGATTTTCTCGTCACTGTGGCACGACAATCATCCTGAGGGATCCGTCATCATCTTCTCAACAGGCAGAGATTGTGTATCATTACCACAATACACAGGATTGGGTCGGCAAATTTCCGTGTTACAAATTTGATCGTGGAGTCCTTCGCACACAATTCTATTTTTCTGATCTGGACTGAACGACAACCAATCCATGAAGGTATAATCTTGCCAGACTTTCCATCTTCGCTGCAACTGAAAGGCTGCATTCATCCAATGACCTGATGAGTACGTTCGTTTAGTGATATTGTTGGTGTTTCTCCGTACGTCGTATCCAGAGGGCACAATTCTTCTTGTCACGTTGAAAGTCTCCAGAAGAGCACTCCAGACTACGTCTTCGGCTTCAGGTTCCATCAACACGGTGTCGATAATCTGACTGGAAACATCGACCGAAAGGTCACTTAACTTCTGACCCATAGCCGGCAACAGGGGTTCGAGTAATGCCTCGCGAAAGATTATGCCTTCCGAACTGTCCAAAACATCTTCCTGTCTCCCATTGGCATCCGAACGGTGGATGACGATATTCGGAAACCTGTCAATGTCTGAGGATTGCGTCGCAGCCTTGACTTGACGAAAGTTTGATCTCCAACTACCACCAGCAACAGAGAGAACAGCATCTGGTTCCTTCAGGCTTTCACGAATTAGACTGGATATTGTGGGAGTCGAGGGATCATCGTTGATAATTACAACTCGTGTTTCATCCGTTGTGATGTCGCTGATGGTCGCTTGACGCTCATTAGAGGAATCTAGTCCTTCTTCCTTCACCTCCACGACGTTCACCGCCTCATATTCCGATTGTACGACCAATGCTGCCACAAATGATAATGTAGATTCTTCTTCCGTTCCTGAATATAGAATCTGCAGTCGTGGACCCTTCGTCGTGGACTCCAGCCCATCCATCAAAACCTTTAGGAACTCTGGAAATTCATGACTCTCACTGTCTGTTCCTACCATAACCAGATATAAAACTGCCAACTTTTCCTGCCTCAGATTTGTAATCAAGGGTTCCAGGGATGCAAGCCGATTATTTGCCGTCCGTACAGCGACTACAACTCTTGGGTAGTCGCTACGCTGATTGAACATGGAACTGACGAAAATGAAGAGCGGAAATAGAAGCATAATGATAATCAAAATACAGTTCCTGATCCGAATTCCGATTGAAGCAGGTCCTTTTTGTAGCTTGGCGTAGTCATCGTATATGAGACGAGGATTAATCCGTGGACCGATCAAGGGAGGACTCATTATCTTCGATGGAGCCGCAACTCGTTTTCGTACACTGTAACGACTATTCATCGAGCTCCATAGTGAACCGAGTGGAACCTCGTCAGTACTGGTTTGCATTTTGATATGGTGTCTGCAGGTGATCGTTTGCTCTCGTCGTTCGGGAAAGTAAGATGCAATGCTGTTGAGGTTATGCTTTTCGGGCTTGATCTGAATATCAAAAATCATAGCGATTGAAAAGCCATAAATGATGGCCCCCTAGGAACAAGGGGGAATTTCACGAGCCAATCGTGTAGGATATTCATGTCACGAAACGCCGGCGTGGATGGACTACGAGAAACTGACACAAAACTCTAAACTAACTCCAAGTCCACAACTCAATAAGTCGACAAAAACCGTAGGTAAACTTGTAGTGGTGGCTTTTGTTTTATTTTTACTCTCTGCTGTATTTATTCATTTAGTCTTTCCCAATATGACGGGGTCGCCACAGGTGGACTCGTTTCCTACTACTGCGACTTCGTCCGAACGAAAGGGAAGAAGTTAGCCCTTGACGGGGACTCCAGCATGGTTCTTGACGACATAGGCACAATTCTCAGAGACCTTGTCCCAATTGACAACATTCCACCAATTGGAAACATATTCGGGTCGACGATTTTGGTATTTTAAGTAGTATGCCTATAGGACGGGGAATAATACAGACATGTGAGACCATGATCAGAAATATGAGAAAAAGACTTTTCCCCACCCGATGGCTGGAGAAATTGGAATGTATCCCACAAACTTACATGCTCCCAGACATCAAGTCCAAGAATGGGGAAGGAAATTTGATCCTTCACACCCTTCATGAGGGGATTATCCTGATTGGCAGTATTGACGACGTCCAATTTATCACCAGCTTGATTGACGACGACCCAAACCCATCCAGATCCAAAGGTAGCACCAGGCGCGGCCATGGCTTCAAACTTGGCCTTCATTTCATCCATCGATCCAAAGGAGGAATCAATCAAGGCTTGAAGTTCCGCAGATGGTTTCGTATCCTTTGCCTTATCGGCGGGGGCCATCTCATCCCAAAAGAAGGCATGATTGTAATGTCCTCCGCCATTGTTCCGGTATGCTGGTCCAGCCTCAAGAGCATCAGCCATTAGGTCCAAGATTGGGACTTCCTCCTTCCCCTCTGTGGCCTTATTAATGTTTGCAACGTATGTAGCATGATGTTTATCATGATGGATCTTCATCGTCGGTGCATCAATGTACGGTTCCAATGCCTCAAAGGGATAGGGCAAATCTGGGACCGTATAGGCATTGGCAGCCACTGGTCCGGCAGTAGCAACGACGGCAGCAGCTCCAGCAGTCAGAGTCTTGGTCAAGATCTCACGACGACTAGTAGCCGCCGAATCTACGGGACGGGGGACGGGGGATGGGGATTCGAAAACAGCAGAGAGGTTTAGTATGTTCAAATAGTATTCCCTTGTATTCGAGATAAAGTCTGATTTGAAAAGATATGGATGTCTCGATCGAGTGTGTTGAAAAAAAAAGACTCCTTTTACTCTGCCCCCTCACACCCATGTGAAGGTCACATCATACCGTAATCCGAACCGGGGGGGGGGGGGGGCCAAAACACCCCACC
>Ga0194115_10007120_pt1 | contig 11182 bp, 8 predicted proteins | sample TA2MahsurfametaG_3_FD_148656 | JGI IMG/M metagenome (GOLD analysis project Ga0194115, IMG submission 148656) | Freshwater microbial communities from Lake Tanganyika, Tanzania - TA2015002 Mahale S4 surface | ecosystem: Environmental > Aquatic > Freshwater > Lake | place: Tanzania: Lake Tanganyika... | reverse complement strand
AAATCAATATTCTTCAAAATATTGATGAAGCAATCAATCGTGATCTTGACATAAGAGAACGTAATTGTATAGACTATTCAACTCAATTAGATAATAACCTTCGAAAAGAGTTAGAAAATCTCTATCGTCATATTGATAGTAGAGCCGATAAACTAGAATCTAAAGTGTATAAAGATTTTGATCTTACTCGTACACAAAGTAAATCTTATTAATTAACCTCGTTAAAGAACCTTCCTTTATAATATTTATAAACGATATTTAGTTATTAACAAACAGTTTATGGAACAACAAGAACAATCACCATTCAAATTCCCAACAGAAACAATCGAGTTACCTTCTAAAGGTATATTGTATCCTGAAGGTCATCCTTTATCTAATGGTACTATCGAAATGAAGTACATGACAGCAAGAGAAGAAGACATTCTAACCAATCAAAACTATATTGCTAACGGTACAGTACTAGATAAACTCCTCCAGTCACTTATAATTACTAAGTTTGATTATAATGATTTACTTATTGGGGATAAAAATGCAATCTTAATTGCTTCTCGTATCTTGGGTTATGGTAAAGACTACTCATTTACTTATGATGGTGTAGAACAAACTGTAGATTTATCTACTCTAGAAAATAAGCCTTTAAATGAAACTTTATTTAACAAAGACGTTAATGAGTTCCATTACACTCTCCCTCATTCAGGTACAAAGATTACCTTCAGATTAATGGATGGTCATCTAGAAAATAAGATTGAAGCCGAAATTAAAGGTTTAAAGAAAGTAAATAAAAATTTCTCTTCAGAATTAACTACTCGTTTAAAATATCTTATTACTTCAGTTGAAGGAAATTCAGACGCTAAAACAATTCGCGATTTTGTAGATAACTATTTATTAGCTCGAGATTCTAGAGCATTAAGGGAATACATTAAAGAAATTCAGCCCGATATTGATTTAAAAACCTTCATTGAACTTGACGGTGAATCTATCGAAATTGAAATTCCGATTGGAGTAAACTTTTTTTTCCCTGACCTCTGAGGAAGCAGCTATTTATAGAAATACGGTATTTACTCAAATACACGAGATAGTATTTCATGGTAAAGGTGGTTATGATTGGTATACTATATACAACATGCCTTTAGCGCTTCGTAATTTTACTTGGAATAGTTTAAGAAAATGGTACGAAGAAGAATCTAGATCAAGTGTAGACGATAATATGGCTGAATCTATCAAAAATATTAAATCAGCAGGTAATCAACCTCAAAAAGTACAGGTTCCTAACTATGTTACAAAGGCATCAAAGAAATGATGCCTTTTAATATTTATAACATATAGTATTATATTAAATGGCTGAATTAACTCCTCAACAATTACAACAGCTCCAAAAGGATCTTAAAAAACTGAACGATTTAAAGCGTCAGTTAGGAGAAGAGCCTGTAAAAGTAGAAGCTTCTGTTGACGGTTTAAATTTATTAAATGATGCTTTAGAAAGAGCTGAAGATTTAGTTAGTAATTTAAATGATGGTGCTAAAGGTTTAGCAACTTCATTTAGAAATATTATTGGAGAAATTAAAAAAACTAATGAAGGTTATAATTTAGGGATGGGATCCCTAAACAAATTAAAAGATATAGCAGATAAACTTAGACTTAACCAAAGAGGTATTTCTGAGTTAAGTTCTAAAGACATTCAATCTTTACAAAGAAAGCAAAAATTAGCAACTGAAGATTTAAAATTTGCTCGAGAAATTTTATCTGAAAAAATAAAATCAGGTAAATACACTGAAGAAGAATTTGCAGCGTACGCTAATATTAATAATCAATTAAATTTAAACAACTCAGCTTTAAAACAACAAAATGAGCTTCTTAAAATCCAATACGATAGAACAAAACGTATTGAAAAAGCTCAAGGTTTAACTGGAGTTGCTTTAAAAGGAGCTGAATCTTTTTTAACTAAAATAGGAGCATCAGGATTTGCTCAGGTATTTGAAGATGCTTCTGAAGCAGCTAAATCTATGGCTGAAAAAGTAACTAAAGGTGGTACTGAATCTGCGGGATTAGTTGGTAAAACAAGAGTTTTAATTGCTGCTTTTAAAATAGTTGGTAAAGAAATAGTAAAAAATTTAGTAGATCCTTTAATTTTAGGAGGATTAGCTATAAAAGGTTTAAAATCCGCTTTTGACTTTTTAAAGAAAGGATACGAAGAGGGTCAACAAGCTGCAGAACGAATAAGTGATGAAAATACTTCTATTGCTAGAAGTTTAGGTTTAGCTCAAGGTGCAGCTACAAAATTAGCTTCTAGATTTGCAGGTATAGGTCCTACTGTAGCAGCTACTAAACAATCTATAGAAGCTATTTATTCAGCTTTAGGTTCTACTGAAAAACTTTCAGATAGTACTTTAAAAACATTTATTAAGTTAAATACATTTGCTGGTTTCTCAGCTGAAGCTTTAGCTAATTTTCAAACATTTGCTAAACTTTCAGCTCAAGATGCTGGTCAAATGGTTACTAATATGGCTAATGTTGCTTTAAATTCAATTAAAGTAAATAAATTAGCAATTAGTCAAAAACAACTTTTAACAGATGTATCTAATACATCAGCTACTATACAAATAAGATTTGCTAAACAACCAGAAGCATTAGTAAGATCTGTAGTTGCCGCTAAAAAATTAGGTCTTGAAATGGATAAGATTGAAGATATAGCTCAATCTTTATTAAATTTTGAAGATTCTATTGCAGCTGAAATGGAAGCTGAACTTCTTACTGGTAAACAACTCAACTTTGAAAAAGCTAGAGAATTAGCCCTCTCAGGTAAAACTGTTGAAGCTGCTCAATTATTAGTAGATCAAGTAGGAGGTATTGAAGAATTTAATAAATTAAACGTTATACAACAAGAAGCTTTAGCTAAAACATTAGGCATGAACCGTCAAGGATTCTCTGAAATGTTGCAAGCTCAAGAAAAAAACGTTAACGCTGCTGGTTCTTTAGTTGATACTCAAAAAGATGGCTTACAAGCTATGATGTCGGGTCAATCTGAAGCAGAAAACAATGCAGAAAGAGAAAGAAGAAATCAAGAATCTCAAATTAAATATTACGAGTCTGCTAAACAGTTAGTTCGAGATATTAAAGATACTTGGATTGAGATTAGAGGAATTATAGCTGATTCTATTACAACTAATCTTATTGATCCTTTTATGAAGTGGTACAATAGTGCAGGTGGGCAAAAATTTATAAAAGAAACTTTACCTAACGCTTTTAAAGATGCTTCTTTATATGTAAAAAATACTTTATTACCTTCTTTAGAAAAAGCAATTACCCTTTTAACTACTTTTATTAAAGAAAATCCTAACTTTGCTAAAGCTATTGCGGGTGGGTTAGCTTTAGAAGGTGGTGTAAAAGCTGTAACTGGTAAAAGTGTTACTGGAACTGTATTAAGTAAAGGTGGTGATTTATTAAGTAATTTACTAGGTAAAACCAAATTAGGTAAATTTTTTGGATTAGGCAAAAATGACGGTCAAAGCCCGGCTCAAGCACTTTGGGTTAAAATGGTTGGGGGTGCTAGTAGCGTTGCTGATAGTGTTACAGACATGTTTAAGTCTAAAACTAAATCACCTAAAGGCCCGCTAACAAAATCAGGAAAACCTGATATGCGCTATAAAGCAAATAGAACCCCAACTACTTCTACTCCCTCAGGTGGAGGTGGTGGAGGTTTCTTTAGTAAGATTGGAAAAGGACTTAAAAGTGCTACTAGTAGTATAGGTAAAGCTGTATCTGGAATTAATCCAATAAGTGCTGTAAAAAAAGCTCTTACAAGTAACGCTGGTAAACTTGTAAGTAAAGCTGTTAAAGGTGGTTTAATAGGTGCCTTACTTAATGTAGGGTCTTTAGCTTCTATTTTAGCAGGTGAGGGTTCATCTTTAGAAAAAGCACAACAAATTATTCCTCTTGCAACTAGTATTTTAGGAGGTTCTATAGGAGCTGTTTTAGGAGCAGGAGCAGCTTCATTACCACTTTCTGTCGCTGGTGGTATAGTAGGTGATCTAATTGGTAACCTTCCAGCAGTACAAAAAGCATTAGCGCCACCACTAGCTAAAGCATTAGGTGGAGACGATGTAGCCGAAGACTTTATCATGCAAGGTGGTAAAATTCAAAAATTCCGCAAAGACGATATCATAGCAGGTGGTACCAGCTTAACAGGATCAGACCCTAAAATAATGCAATTACTTACAAGATTAGTAAACGCAACTGAAAAACGTAGTGTAATAATGCTTAACGGTCAGAAAGTAGGTGAAGGATTAGCTACAGATGCTCGTAGGTTACAATAATACAATATTTATAATAAACCTTAAATAAAAATAAAATGGGACTATTAGATAAATTAACAAAACAAGGTGGTACTAATCTATCATTATATGATGGAGCTACTCCTAAAGTAAATCCTGGAGCTACAAAGCAATCTAAATTACATGCTTTTGGTAATACTCCTGGTTATTCTTTAAATGGTAGCTACAATTCAGATGTAACTACAGCTTATACTGAATATAATGATGGTTACAATAATGCTTTACCACAACCATCTCAATTGGACAAAAACGGAAATATTCCAGCTAACCAAAAGTATTTAAACAACTTACCAAAGTAAGAAATGCCTTTAGTAGACTTAAAGACTAATCTTAAGTCCTTAAGATACGGGAATGATCAGCAAGGTGGGGGTAGTAGCGGCCAACCCTACATCACCACCCCAATCCCGGATCAACTCAGTGACATAGGTCTTCCTCAAGGTGTTGATACCTTTTTGAGGAATGGTAGTCTTTATGGTACATCCGCTGACAATGACTATGAAAGAATTAAGGCATTTTTAGATAGTCCACTAGGTGAAAATTGGGTTCTTAAACAAGAACGTCTTTCACGTCAATCTACTTGGCGTTTTCCCTTAAGTTTACCTGTATCTCAAATATATAGGAAAGAACAAACTCTAAAACAAATTGAACTAAAAACAAATAGTTTTAGTCCTGACGGAGGTCCTTGGATTCATATTTACAAACAAGGTGGTCTATCCCTACCATCTTTAGGATATTTAAATCCTGCTAACTACGGAAATGCTTATAAATTAGCTGACCAAGAGGGTCTTAATAGATTAACAAATCTATACCGTTCTAAAGTATCTGTATTTGGTAGTACAGAAGCCGCGATAAAAGGGGCAGCAGCTAGTGTTTTATTAGGCGTATCCCCAGGCAACACAAGCATTCCAGGTAGTGATTTGCTTTTACAAGCATATTACGGAGGTACTGATAATTATGGAACCCCTGTTTCTATAATCCCACGTACTACGTTTTCAACTAACAAAGCTAAAAGTTTTAGTGGTCAAGGCACTACACGTTTAGCTAGATTACTTAGTGGAGGTGATGGTCAAAATATAATTACATTTGACCAAGATGTTTTAGGAACATTATCTTTAAATAGTTCGGATACTGGAACTTTTATATATGGTCCTGATTCTATAGTCACTTATCAGGATTTTAGACAAACTATAAAAACTCAATCTAGTACAAGCCCATTTGCAACCGAATTAGCTTCTACTAATTATAGAGTATTTAACAGACAAACTAAATATAATACAGGTAATCCTGGTCAAAAGAATTTAAATAGAGACAATCCATATGGTCCTGTTACTTTTGGTAAAAATAAAATTCCTACTGACCTTACCTCAGATTTAGTTAACTTAACACCTTTATATACAAGTCAAAACGTTAATACTCCTACTGAACAATCTGATTTAATTAAATTTACAATCGGTGTAGTAGACAATAATGACCCATCATTAAAAACATTTATTCACTTTAGAGCATTTATAGATTCATTTGGTGATAGTTTTAATGCTTCTTGGAATGAATATAAGTATGTAGGTAGAGCTGATAGTATGTTTAGGTACGGAGGGTTTAATAGAAATGTAAATTTAGGATTTAAAGTATTTTGTCAATCTCGTCAAGAACAACTCCCAATGTATCAAAAATTAAATTACTTAGCATCTATAACTGCACCTAACTATAGTGACGGTGGATTTATGAGAGGAAATTACATATATTTAACTGTTGGGGATTGGTTAGTAAACGTACCTGGTATTTTAAGAGAAATTAACATAAATGTACCTACAGACTCACCTTGGGAAATCGCTAGAGATGCTAATGGAAATTTCCAATCAGATATAGCTCAATTACCCCACTATGTTGAAGTAACAGGATTTTCATTTATCCCAATTCACAACTTTATACCACAATTAAATTCACCATTTATAGGCGCTCCGGTTTCGGGTTCACAAAAGAATAATTTTGTTTACAATCGCCCTCAAGTATTTAATGCCTTCCCAATACCACAATGAATCGTTACCAAGATATAAGAACTACAATTACAGGTACAGGTAAACCGTATTATACTACTACTTTGTACCCTCAAGTTCCTTTATCTATTAGTGATCTTTATGTTATAACAAGTGACGGTGATAGATTTGATATTTTAGCTCAACAATATTATGGTGATTCTACTTTATGGTGGGTTATATCTATAGCTAATATAGAACTAAAACAAAATTCTATGTTTATTCCGGTAGGTACTCAAATTAGAATCCCTTCTAACGTTTCCGCTATTTTAGCAGAATACAACGCTTTAAACAATATATAAGTTATGGGTAATATAGTAGGCTTAAACATGGAGCCTTGGGCTGTCAATCAAATAAAATTAAGACAGCAACTTTTAGGCTTAAAACAACTCCCGGGAGGAGGTAGTGCTACTGCCTCTGAAGTTTTAGCTTGGCAAAATAATAGTACTCCTTGGATAAGAGCAGTCTCATCGGTTGATGTGTCTTTAGAAAAAAGTAGAGAGTTAACAGGTACAGGTAGATTTTTTGGAAGAAATTTAGCCAAAAATTTTGTGTTATTTAACGGAACTGTAAGTTTACTTGAAACTGTTCCAGGTGTCCCTTCTTTAGGATTTAATTCTGTACAAAGAGCAGGCATAACTGACGATAATACAATTATTAACGATTTTGCTTATGGTTTAGGAGGTATTGAACAAGGTATTACACCTATGCCTGGTATCGAAAGTTTAAATATTACTACGTATAACCGAGGTTCTTTAAGAAAAGCAGAACTAAAAATTAAGGCACATAATAAAAAACAATTTGCTATAATTGATTCTTTATACATGAGACCTGGGTTTACTCTTTTATTAGAGTGGGGTCATACAATTTATTATAAAGATACAGAAATTAAAAATGGTGTTGCTACTAAAGTTACTCCACAATATACTAAAACTGCTAATTTTAATACTGATGCTTTTCGTCATATAATAGCAGCAACTCCTGGTAATAGCCTTATAGACCAAGACTTAATTTTAAGTGATATACGAGCTGAAAGAGCAATTACTAATGGTAATTATGATGGTTTTTATGGTAAAATAACTAATTTTAGTTGGACTTATAATGTAGATGGCACCTATGATATTACAGTAAGTGCTATTTCTGTAGGAGATGTAATTGAATCTTTAAATGTCAATAGAGTTGTAATTGATGATAAAACAAAACCTGTAGAAACTCCTAAATCAAATCCTAAATCAACAAACAGCTCACAATATCTTACAGGAAGGGCAGCTAATGGTCAAGAATTTACTAGAGAATTTAGCTTAAGTGAAGCTAAAAAATATAAAGAATATTGGATAGGACAAGGTAAAGATGAAGCAACTGCTACAGCCGAAGCTGCAAAAGCAAATGGAGGAGGTACTCCTAAAACTTTAACTCCACCCCCTGATGTTGTAGCTTCTGAAGAAAAGTTACAAACTGCTCTTTTAGATGATAGAGATAGATCAGATTTTAACGAATTTTTATATCAACAATATAATACTTTAGTTACCAATTTAAAATCAAATGGTGTTAATCAACCTAGTTTATCTTCACAAAAAAATCTTAACCCCCCAACTATAAAAACTATAGGTCTCTCTCTTGCTAATTACAACCCAGGAGCAGATGGAAAAGATCTTATAGGAATTTCTACTAAAGTTAATTTAGAAAAAACTAGTGGTATAAGTGGAGAAAAGGTAGGTTCAGTAACTAGAATGAGTAAAAACTTCCCTTTCTTATATATTAGATTAGGTAGTTTATTAAGTTACATTCAAAATAATTTATTGTATTACAATACTCCAAAAGAAAAAACTGATAAAGTTGGAACTCCTATTACTACTTTTGATTTAGATGGAGATAATTATTGTTTTACTTTTCCACTACAATATTCTTTAAATCCTAATGTATGCGTTGTACCTTTTAGTATAGCTGAAAGTAATGATACTGAAATTAAATTTAATTTCAAAGAAGTTTTTTATAGTATTGAAGCTAACTATTGGGAAAATATTTTAGGAACTTCGTTTAAAACTACAAGTAAATATGTAGGAAATTTACTTAATATCCACGTTAATATTCACCATATAGCTGCTTTATTAAAATCATGTACTACTGATAACAGTCTTCCTTTACTTAGATTTTTAGAAGCATTAATGGCTGATATACAATCTTCTTTAGGTAGTGTTAATAAATTTACAGTAGCATATGACCACGATACTAATAAAATAAAAATTTACGACGATATTCCTTTAGATAAAGACTTTTTAAGTAGTAAAGGAATTAAAGATACTCCTGAATCTGTAGCTAAATTTAATATTTTAGGTCTTAGGAATGAAGGTAATAATTTATTTGAAGGATCTTTTGTTAGAAATATAGGATTAACAACTACAATTACTAATGCTCTAGCAACTATGATTTCAGTAGGAGCCCAAGCACAAACCCCTTCAGATATTACTAACGCTACTGGGTTTATGAAATTTAATAGGGGTTTAACTGATGCTATTACTCCTAATAAAATGAGTAAAGTAGTTTCTAACCAACCTAAAGATGATCCTAATAAAGTATTAGCTAAAGCTTATACTAAACTTAAAGCTAAAGGAGGTATTATATTTAATTTTTATACAAGTGGAACTACTCCAACTGCTGAAATGATAGATTCACAACAAACTAGTGCATCTACCATTTTTAGAGCTATATCAAGTAAAATTTCTACAGATCCTGAATCTGATATTCCTACTCAAAGTTTTATCCCATTTAATCTAAACCTAGAAATGGATGGATTTTCGGGACCTAAAATTTACGAAAAATTTACTATAACCACAGACATTTTACCTCCTGGTTATCCTGAAACTTTAAATTTTGTTATTAAAGGATTAGGTCATAGTATTAGTAATGATTCATGGACTACGAATATTGAAAGTTTAACTTTAGCTAAATAATGTATTACCCTAAGTCCCAAATAAAAACTAATTTAATTACCAACGGTAAGGAATTTGTCTATATTACAGACAACCACCCTTACTCAGGTTCTTACTGGAGAACTTCAGATGGAAAATATTTTACAGGTAAAAATCCAAATGATACTCCTACATTTGAACTTATTTTAGCCCCACTACCTACCCCAAATGTAACTTCTCCTTTACAACCTACAGTTAGAATAGTACCCCAAGAAGGAGTAGTAAATAGCTATTTAAATTTAAAGGGAATCAATATAAATAATCCTCCAGTATTATTAACCCCAGTTTATTCTTTAACTATTCCTACTCAAGCAGATTATACAAATGGAGCATTTATAAGATATTTTTGCAAACAGAATACTCAAAACATTTATTTAGAAATAAGTCAAGATACTTTTAGAAAATTAGCAGATGCTGATGCTAGTATAGACTATAAAAGTTACACTCCATTTATTCTAACTTGGACTTTAACGGGCACAAATAAAAAAGAAGTAGCTAATGTAAATTTAAGTGTAGTATCAACAACTGAAAGACAATTAGGATTAAGAGGATTAACTCAATACTTTAAAGATTATTCTCAATACTATAGATTTACTAATGCTTCTAATTTATATACTGCTGGAGGTGAATTTAAAACAGCCGATGGCCGAAATTATATAGGATTTTATCACATTCATGATAAAACAGGTCCTATGGTTGGTGCTACTCATATTGAAGAACCTCATGAAGTTTTATTTCCTATAAATGAAACTATTATTTCCAAAGCAATAAGCCAACAAACATCCTCGATTGCAACTCAAACTACAAGTAGTTATACCCCTCCTTCTTTTCCAATGCCCACAGGTGGAGGTTATAGTGGAGGTAGTGGTTTTAGTGGAGGAGGAAGTGGAGGAGGAGGTTATTAAGTTTGGAGTTATAATCTTTAGTTTTTATATTTACGGGATAAATCAAGGTTATGTTTTGGTTAATAGAAAATAAGAGTCAATTAGACGAGTTTTGTCACAAGGGTTTTAAAGAAGCGTTTGTGGAGATAATTCCATACTCTCCTTTCATACACCCCTCCCAAAACTCAATCTGTGCTATTTACGTTCGTCCTATACTAGATGTAAAAGGATACATTTTACCTATTTTCCACACCGAGGTAGAAGAAAATCTATTTGAGGATCAAGTTTACCGCTTACTTAAGGGTTTAGATAAGATTTACTGTCGAGATAAAAAGGAGTTTTTACATTATTTCCCTTTCAAGCAGCTTATTGACATCACACTAACCTCCCCTACGTATATACAACATACTACCGCACACGAGTTTATCTACAAGACATACAAGAGTAGAAAAGACGTAAACATACTTGTTCCTATTGTTAAACACTATGAGTATTGTGAATCTATCTTTGAGGAATTAGAACACTTAATGGGACTGCCCGTTAACGAGTTTTATAACCATAAAGCGAGTTGGATGTTTTATGCGATTGAGCAAGCGGGATTAACCGTTGATATACCGTTGTATGAGCAGTACTTTGAGCAAGACACGGAGGGTGTAGTTTATACTCAATATAATTTTAAAACGCTTACAACACGCCCATCAAACACATTTAATGGAATAAACTATGCAGCACTTAATAAAGAAAATGGGTGTAGGAAAGCTTTTATCGCGCGTAATTCTAAGCTCATTGAGTTTGATATTACAGCTTATCATCCTACTTTGTTGGCTAAGTTGGTTAGCTATGATTTTGGTGATGAGGATATTTATAGTCACTTTGCAAACGTTTATGGATTGGATCGTAAAGATGCAAAAATCTTAACTCTACAACAGCTATACGGAGGTATTTTACCGCAATACGAGAATCTT
>Ga0194115_10007118_pt1 | contig 11183 bp, 13 predicted proteins | sample TA2MahsurfametaG_3_FD_148656 | JGI IMG/M metagenome (GOLD analysis project Ga0194115, IMG submission 148656) | Freshwater microbial communities from Lake Tanganyika, Tanzania - TA2015002 Mahale S4 surface | ecosystem: Environmental > Aquatic > Freshwater > Lake | place: Tanzania: Lake... | reverse complement strand
GCTGGTCTTTACAACGCATTTCAAGGCTGGACAGAATTAATAAACAATCAAGAGACAAATGAACATGCATATGTTGCTGATGATAGCTGGTTTGGTGGTTCAGCCGACGGAGCTGCTATTCAAGATAACTCTTGGTATATTGAACAATTAGATTTAAACGGTGCTCCAATTAAGAAAATAATTTTAAGATCTTGTTGGCCAAGCACTGTTAGTGCATTGCAATTCAACATGGCAGAAACAGGATTTAATTCTTTTGCTGTAAGAATGAATTATAATTACATTCAGGTAGATGGTATTAATAATTAATCATGTCGATTCAATCCTTCATAACTAATTTTAGAGGAGGAACACGAAAAAATAGATTTCGTGTGACATGTAGAATTCCTGGATTTTCACTTCCTTCACTACCAACTGGTTCTAATAATGATACCACCCCTATTCCTTTAAATTCTGCATCTCCTGGAGTTTCATCTCCGTTTGGTGGATTTGATGATTTTCATGTTCTTGCTACATCATTACCAACTTCAATAATCACTACAAATCCAATTGATTATCAGGGTAGAAGAATTTTATATCCTGGAGATAGAATTTATAGTGGAGATGGTTTTAATGTTTGGACTGTTACAATACAAGATGATATTCCATCATCTGTAGCAACATTTAATAAATTAAATAATTTATGGAGTAGATTACATATATGGTCTAACGGAATAAATTCTCACAGATATAATACTGGTAATACTAAACCTGTTACTGAAACAGATATAATAGTCGATCAATTAAATTTAAATGATACAGGTAGTCCTCTGAAAAGAGCTATTTTGAAAAATGCTTGGCCACAATCTATAAGTCCAATTGATATGGAAATGCAAGCAAGAGATCAATATAATACATTTGATGTGACTTTTTGTTTTAAATATGTAATATACGAATAATTCAAATAATAAAGGTAACAAAATGTCAATTCAAGATTTCATAAACAATTTCGAAGGTGGAACGAGAAAAAATAGATTTAGAGTCAGAATGACTGATGGACCTAGCTATGTAACCTCAAACATTGACGATTTTCATATTGAGTCTGCTGCATTGCCAACTTCAATAATCACTACAAATCCAATTGATTATCAGGGTAGAAGAATTTTATATCCTGGAGATAGAATTTATAGTGGAGATGGTTTTAATGTTTGGACTATGCGTGTTTTAGACGATTTAGATAATCCATCATCTTCTGGAACTCATAAAAATTTGTGGAAAGGTTTACATGCATGGAGCGATAGCATAAACGATCATGTAACAAATACAGGAAATTCTTTAGAATTCGGAACAATTGTTGTAGAACAGTTAAATTTGAATGCAAAGGAAACAAATCCGTTTGGTGGTGGTTCTCCTGTTGAAGGTGGAGTGTTAAAACAAGCAACACTGATAGATTGCTGGCCTCAGTCTATAGGCACAATTGACTTTGAGATGCAGGCTAGAGATCAGTATAACTATTTTGATGTGACTTTCTGTTTCAAGTATGTTCAGTATTCGTCATAAATAACAGAGAAGGATTTTATATAATGGCTTATAAACTATTTGGTTTCACCATACGCGGAAAAGGAGAGGAAGAACAACTTTCTCTTCAAAATTTCACCACCCCAGAAGAATTTGATGGTTCTTATACAGTAGAAGGAGCTGGAGTATACGGCACTTTTATTGATTTCATGGGTTCGTTGAAAGATGAACAAGCATTAATTGCTCAATATAGAGCAATGTCGTTATTCCCAGAAGTCGATACTGCGATTGATGAAATCACTAATGAATGTATCGTTATGGGAGCCGATAGAAAGGCTGTAAAACTTGACTTATCAAAAATTCAGTTTTCTGATAATATCAAGAGTAAAATTTATAGTGAATTTGATAATATTTTGAAAATGTTGGATTTTCAAGATAAGGGATATGAAATTTTTAGACGTTGGTATGTAGATTCTAAATTATATTACTATATTTCTATAAATTCTGAAAATCCATCAGAGGGAATAAAACAATTAATACCTTTAGATTCTACTAAAGTTAAAAAGGTAAAGAAAGTAAAAACAAAAAATACTCGTCAAGACGGAAGCAGTTTATCATTAATCAAAGACATAGAAGAATTCTATGTCTATACAAACACAGATAAAAATTCAGTAGTAGGAACTCCTACATCTGGTCTTAAGATATCTCCTGACTCAATTGTATTCTGCCATTCTGGAATGGTAGATATGAATTCTAAGAGAGTGGTAGGATATCTTCACAAGGCAATTAGACCGCTAAACATGTTGCGACAAGTGGAAGATGCCATTGTCGTATATCGCATTTCTCGCGCTCCTGAGCGTCGTATATTTTATATCGATGTTGGTAATTTGCCAAAGCAAAAGGCCGAACAGTATGTTCGTGAGCTTATGAACAAATATCGCAATCGTATGATTTACAACCAGACAACTGGCGAAATCAAAGACGATAGAAACCAAATGGCGATGCTTGAAGATTACTGGTTACCTCGCCGCGAAGGTGGTAGAGGAACTGAAATCTCAACCCTAGACGGGGGACAGAATCTAGGAGAACTCACAGACGTTGAGTATTTCAAGAAGAAGCTTTATTACGCTTTGAATATTCCTCCGTCCCGTTTGGTCGGAGAAAACGGCTTCAATCTTGGAAGATCGGCTGAAATCACGCGAGATGAAGTCAAATTCTATAAATTTATTGAAAGATTGCGTAATAAGTTTGCCCAAGCCTTTATGCAGCTCCTAAGAGTACAATTAATTCTTAAGGGAATAATTACAGAAACTGATTGGGATGATATTAGCAATAATATCAATTTTGTTTTCAATAAAGACTCTTACTTTACTGATCTAAAGGACGCAGAAATTCTGTCTGCCAGAATGGAATTGGCCGCTCAAATGGAGCCAATGATTGGCAAATACTACTCATCTCTTTATATAAAGAAAAATATTCTAAAGCAAACAGATGAGGAAATTGATCAATTAAATAGAGAAATGGCAATCGATATTGCCAAACAACAGCAAGAGCAAATGATGCAAATGCAAATGGCTCAAGAGACAGAACAGCCAGAATAATAATTTATAAATAATAAAGGAAAAAAATATGAAAGCTAAAACTATACTCAAAACAATTCTGGAAGAAAATGCAATCGGGGCAAAAAAATTAATTGCTGAGGAATTGACTCTAAAATTAGGTCAAAGATTGGCCGAAGAATACATTGTTGTTGCTAAATCTACATTCAATGAAGCAGATAAGGATTTAGCAAACAACTATCCTCCCTTTGATAAGGTTACTAGAGGAGACATCATTGCTGCTGGTAAAGACGAAGAGCAAGATGGAGAAGTAGAAGACGAAGAAGAAATGGATGAAGAGGAAATGGACGAAGAGGAGTGCGATTGCGAAGATTGCGATAAGGAAGAAGAATGAAATTAATCACAGAAACAGTAGAAGAAGTAGCATATCTAACTGAAAACAAAGACGGTGAAAAGCAATTTTTCATCGAAGGTGTTTTCATGCAGGCTGAACAAAAGAACAAGAATGGCAGAGTTTATCCAAAGCAAATTCTTGCAAAAGAAGCCAATCGCTATGTAACTGAATATGTGAATAAGAATCGTGCTCTTGGCGAACTAAATCACCCAACTGGTCCTTCAGTAAATCTTGATCGTGTTTCTCATAAGGTCACTTGGCTCTACGAAAACAATAATGATTTCTATGGAAAGGCTAAGATTCTTGATACCCCATGTGGTCAGATTGTAAAGAATCTGATGAACGAAGGTGTTAAGCTTGGTGTTTCTACCCGTGGTATGGGTTCTTTGGAAAAGCGCGGTGGAGTAAATGTTGTGAAGGAAGACTTCATGCTTGCTGCCATTGATATCGTCGCAGATCCTTCAGCACCAAATGCTTTCGTCAACGGAATAATGGAAGGTAGAGAATGGGTCTGGGATAACGGTCTTCTCAAAGAACAGCAAATTGCCCAATATCACAACACCTTGAAGAACACTCCTTCAAGAAAACTACAATCAGAGTCAATCAAGCTTTTTGCAGATTTCTTAAGAAAAATTAAATGAGTTTAAACCACAGACAATTTCATTTTCTAGAAGAAAGTAATAGAAATATTAATTTCAGAGAATTAAATTCTGTTATTTTAAATAGTTCATTGAATGAAGCCAAAATAAGTTCTGGTAGAAGATTACTTGATATTTTGACCGGAGGAGTCTCAAAGGGAAGAAGAGGAATTTCTCTATCGGATCTTGCTCGTTTAGGTTCTGGAGGTCTTAAAGCATGGGCAGAAAATCAATTAGCATATTCTAATTATCTGGCAAATGAAAAAGGACAAGGCCCTTTGGGAAGACTTGGTGGGGAGTATAGAGAAGCAGGAATGAAAGCATTCCTTGCTCCATATAGAATGGCTCCACAAGCATTAGAAGGAAACGTATCAGCAAACTTAAGTAGAACTGGAAGAACCAGTAAATCATCATTAATACAATATGGTCCTGTAAAATTCTAAACATATATAAAACGGAGAAAATAATATGAACGATACATCAGTAGAAATGGATATTTTAGGAAAAACTGGATTTGATGCTGAAGGTAAGGGTTTTATTCTTCAGACAAAGAATCCTCCAGCCGAAGGTCTAGCACAAATGAACATGAGAACTGTTCAAGGCCCAATGGGTCAGGTAATGCAGCCCGGTCAAGATCAACTAGCACAAGGTCAGGAAGAAGATGAGTCCTCAGAAGAAAATCTAAAGGAACATCTAGCTGCCCTTTTTGCTAATACAAATCTTTCAGAAGATTTTGTTGAAAAAGCAAAGACCATCTTTGTTGCAGCAGTCAACGAAAGAGCTAATGCTCTTGCTGCTCGTATCAACGAAGCATACAAGGTTGAATATTCAGCTGCCCTAGAAGGTACTGTAAACGAACTAACCGAAAAGGTAGATGATTATCTAACCTATGTCGTTGAAGAATGGGTTAACGAAAATAAGCTTCAAGTTGAAAGAGGAATTAAGGTCGAATTGGCCGAAAACTTCATCTTTGGTCTTAAGAAGCTTTTCGAATCTAACTTCATCGATGTTCCAAACGAAAAATATGATGTTCTTGACGAACTATATTCAACCATTGAAGATCAAAATGACCAACTCAATGGTGCAATGAACGAAAACATCAATCTAAAGAAGAAATTACTTGAATCAGCTGCTGTTGCTGTGTTTGCCCAAGAGACTCAGGGCCTTGCTCATACCCAAATCGAAAAGCTAGCAAATCTAGCTGAAGGAATGGAGTACGATAGCCCAGATCAATTCAGAAATAAGATTCAAATTTTAAAGGAAAGTTATTTCGGTAACGGACATGTTTCTTCACAAGCAACTCCAGTTGCAATGCCAAGAGTTTCTAAAAAAGTAGACATTCTTGACACTGCTTCTGAACCAGAAATGATTGTCGAAGGACACATGGATGTTTACAGAAAAGCCATTAGTAGACACATAAAGAAATAATTTTAATACATAATATACTTAGGAGAAAACAATGAATTTTGACGACTCAACACCATACGATATTTTAACTGAGAAGTGGGAACCAGTTTTAAGACACGATGCCCTCCCACAAATCGAAGACACTTACAAGACCAAGGTAACTGCTGTTCTACTTGAGAACCAAGAGCAGGCCATGCGTGCTCAGAGACTAACTGAAGACAACACCCTCGGTGGAGTCATCAGCAACGTCGCTAGCCCCGCATCAAGCAACATTGCTGGTTACGATCCAATTCTAATCAGCCTTGTTCGTCGCGCAATGCCTAACCTCATTGCTTACGACATCTGCGGCGTTCAGCCCATGACCGCTCCAACCGGACTCATCTTCGCAATGCGTCCCAAGTACGACCCACAGGGTGGCACTCGCAAAGAAGCAATGTTCCAGGAACCATTTGTTCCCTTCGGTGGTTCGGGTGGTACTTCAGGTTTTGATGCCTATCCAACCTATAGCAATACTTACGGTCTAACTCTATTCGGAGGTGGTTCGTCTGGTGCAACCAGAACAACTGCTCTATATGGAGCTGACTTTAAGGGTATGTTAGTTGGCGAAGCAGAAAACCTCGGTGGTAACAAGGCATTCCAAGAAATGGCATTCACCATCGACAAGGTTGCTGTTCAGGCTAAGACCCGTGCTCTAAAGGCCGACTACACCACTGAACTCGCTCAGGACCTCAAGGCTGTTCACGGACTTGATGCTGAAACCGAACTCGCTAACATTCTCAGCACTGAAATTCTTGCTGAAATCAACCGCGAAGTCGTTCGTGGCATCTATCATGTCGCTAAACTAGGAGCACAGCAGAGCGATCTTTCTTCTGCCGCAATTCAAGGCGGTAATTATGACCTCCTAACCGACTCAGACGGTCGTTGGTCAGCTGAACGCTTCCGTGGCCTCATGTTCCAGATCGAACGCGAAGCCAACCAGATTGCTAAGGAAACTCGTCGTGGTAAGGGTAATTTCATCATCTGCTCGTCAGATGTTGCTTCAGCCCTCGCCATGGGTGGATGGCTAAACATCAGCCCCGCTCTAAACAACCAACTTGAAATTGATGACACTGGTAACACCTTTGCTGGCGTACTCAATGGCAAGATGCGCGTTTACATCGATCCTTACGTCCAGTCTGGTGTTGATTTCTGCCTAGTTGGATATCGTGGTGCAAGCCCCTACGACGCTGGCCTCTTCTACTGCCCATATGTTCCACTCCAGATGGTCCGTGCAGTCGATCCTGATACCTTCCAGCCAAAGATCGGCTTCAAGACCCGCTACGGCATGGTTGCTAACCCATATGTTCTCAAGTCAGACGGAACTACTGACGGCGAGACAATGACTGCCAACCTCAACCAGTACTACCGTATCTTCCGCGTTACCAACCTACACGGTAACACCAACTGATAAGTAGTATCTAAGACTTTGGGAGAGGGAGCCAGAAATGGCTCCCTTTTTCTTTTCTACATAGTTTATGTCATTAACAGAAATTTCAACTGTTGGTCAAAATTATTTTCGTTTTGAATTGGCTAGAATTCCAACAGTAACTTATTTTACACAAGAAGTAAATCTTCCCAATATAATTCAAGAAACACAGGATCAACCAACTATTTTTGGCATTCCTGTCAAAAGACCAATTGGTGCATATAGATTTGAAAATTTAACTGTATCCTTTTTAGTAGATGAAAAGATGACAAATTGGTTTGAGATCTATAAGTGGATGCGACATTTAGGAAATATAGATACAGACGATCAAAACAACCAACTTCCATTTGATTCATGGATGACAACAGCATACTTATATGTTACAAAAGGAACATATAATGATTTCAATAAAGTTATATTTAATCAAGTATTTCCAGTAGCTTTATCTGGCCTCAAATTTACTACAGAAAGCAGTTCTTATATTCCACAAAAAGCAACTGCAACATTTGCATATACTTACTATTCGTTTGATCCTGATCCAGGCAACATAACAAGTTGATTTAATAGAATAATGTGTATAATTATATTATGAATTTTGATGAACTAAAAGAACAAGTACAAGAAGATCTGAAGATTGATTCCACCGAACTAGCAATAGAATCGGTCAATACTCCACAGATCCATAACAAGTACCTCATATTCCTTAAGAAGCACAAGGAAGCCCTTGCAGAGGACGAGAGAACGCTCCGCGTCATGCGGAAGTACAAGTGGCTATATTACACAGGGAAGCTGTCTAAGGAGGAACTAGACCGTTTTAAGTGGGAGCCATTTGACCTAAATATTCTCAAGACCGATGTGGATCGGTTCATTGATGCTGATGATGATGTTATTCGTCTTGAAAGACAAATCACCGAAAAGAAAGAACTAGTGAGTTACTTGGATGGTGTAGTAAAGATCGTAGGTAACAGGCAATGGAATATACGATCAGCCATTGAATGGATCAAATTCAGTCATGGGCAGTGAAGAAGTAAAAATAGAAAAAATCGATGGTACGTTCATCAAGATTCATTGCGAAAATTCAGTAGCAAAAGAGATATCCGATTACTTCACCTTCAGGGTCCCAAATTCTCAATACTCACCAGCATTCAAGCGTAGAGTCTGGGATGGTCAGATTCGTTTATTCAACTACTTCACACGCAAGATCTATACGGGTCTTCGAAACAAAGTAGTTCAGTTTTGTCTTGACAGAAACTACGAATGCAAGTTTGAAAATTTCAAGGAGGAATTCTTTGAGGATTATAAGTCTTATCTTGATGACTTACATCTATACTCAGATTCTGGCGAAATCCAGCTCAGAGACTATCAGAGAAGGGCTGTGGAAATGGCTCTTGATTATAAGCGTAGTCTATTGATATCTCCAACAGGTAGCGGTAAGTCTTTAATCATCTACTGCATTCTGCGGTATCTTCTTAGTAAGAACAAAAAAATTCTAATTCTTGTTCCTACTACAAGTCTGGTTCATCAGATGAGATCGGACTTCATTGAGTATGCTGGTAAGGAATGGAGTGCAGAAAAAAATATTCACATAATCTACGCAGGCAAAGAGAAAGAAACCACTAAGCCTATCGTTATCTCTACATGGCAAAGCGTGTATGAATTGCCAGAGAAAACATTTGCAGATTATGATGCTGTGATTGGTGACGAATGCCATCTCTTCAAAGCAAAGTCATTGGTCAGACTAATGAACAAGCTCAGAAACTGTCACATTCGCGTTGGTACTACTGGTACATTAGATAATATTCAGGTACATAAGCTAGTTCTTGAAGGACTCTTTGGACCACCTATTCGTGTCACAAGCACAAAGAATCTCATTGATAACAAAGTTCTTTCGCAACTAGACATCAACTGCCTTCAGCTGAAATATGCAAAAGAAGAATGCGATTCAATGAAGCGCAAGACATACCAAGATGAAATTGAATATATCATTTCTCATGAAAGAAGAAATAAGGTTGCAGAAAAACTTTGTTCTTCTCTCAAAGGAAATACTCTGGTTCTTTTCTCGCAAGTACAAAAGCATGGTCTTCCATTTTATGAATCTCTTCAGAAAAGATGCACAGACAAGAAAGTATATTTTATTTCTGGAATGACTGATGTAGAAGACAGAGAACAGATTCGTAAGATTGTTGATAAGTCTACTGATTCTATTCTTGTTGCATCTTATGGCACATGCAGCACTGGTATAAATATTAAGAACATACACAATATTGTATTTCTACATCCTTCAAAATCAATAGTTCGTGTTTTGCAATCAATTGGTCGTGGTCTTCGAATGTCAGAAACAAAAGATCATGTGATGATTTACGATTTAGTTGATGATCTTCGCCATAAAAAATATCAAAATCACGCATTCAATCATTTTCTTGAACGAATAAAAATTTACGAAAACGAATCTTTTAACTTCAAACTAGTTCCGATAGATCTCTGAGAGGATAAATAGTCATATGGAAACTACTTGCAGATTGTTTAAGCTGAGGAGTGGTGAAGAAGTTCTTGGATTGCTATCAGCAGAAAGCGATTCTACTATTAGCATTCTAAAACCAATGGTTATTAAAACTCATATTTCTCCAGATCCACTTGGAGTTACTAGAGAGATAACAGTTCTTAGAAATTGGTTAGAATTTACTGATCAAGAATATATTGATCTGCCAAGAGATCATATTGCATCTGTTCTTATGCCCTCCGAAAGTACTGTAGTTTTATATCAGAAATCTGTACGAACAGAAGAAAATTACAAAGAGAGCTTAAAGCAAGCTGAAGAAAAGAAAAAAGAAACAATTCAAAATCCTGATAGCTTACAGGATATGTTTAAATCATTATTTGATGAAATTATTGAAATGGATTCGAATGAACCACCAATTAATAATCCATTAGCAAAACCACCTTCTCCAATGCCATTTCCTTTCATGAATCCAAATACAAATGTAGGAATGTTCTTTTCGATTCCTCCAGATATATTTCAAGAAATGATTGAAAATGGCCTTTTAGATTTTGATATGTTTGGTGCTTTAAAGGATGATGATGAAGAGGAAGATCTTCTAATTCCCGAAATGGAATTTCTCACTGATAAAGAAAAAGAAAAGATGAGAAGAAAGGGAATTAATTTGGAAGACTTCCCTGATGATCCTCGTAAGTATATCGATGATATATCTGAGGATACTAAAGAGTAACTATTTAGTTACAATTTTACTTGTTGATCGCCTACACAGCGAAGTGTATCCAGATGTCTAGATTTTGTCAATTGATTTTTTCTGGGAACATGATATTATTTGCGCATGAGTAAAAAGAAAAAAATAGAAGAGTCTGATGATATAATAGAGCCAGATTTAGTACCCATAGTGGAGGAAGAAGAAAAATCCCACTATGTGGATAATAAAGAATTTTTGGCTGAGATGATAAAATGGAAAAAGAAATATAATGCGGCTGAGGAATCTGGTAGAAAGAAACCCCCAGTTTCAGACTACATAGCCGAATCTTTCTTAAAAATTGCGGAACACCTATCCTACAGACCAAATTTTATGAACTACCCCTACAGGGAGGAGATGGTAGGAGATGGAATTGAAAATTGTTTGATGTATGCTCACAATTTCGATCCAGAAAAATCAAAGAACCCCTTTTCTTATTTTACCCAAATCATATACTTTGCTTTCCTTAGACGCATTGAAAAGGAAAAGAAGCAGTCGTACATCAAGTATAAGATCATGGAAGACAACGCAGATGAAAGATTTCATCGCTGGTTCAAAGAAAATTATTTTGCCAAGGATAGTTCTGCCAGCTTTAGAGAGATCTTTAGTTTATCAGAAAATGATGTAAATAAATTTGAAGATACAAAAGTAAAGAAGAAGAAAAAGAAGAAAAAGCTCAGATGAAAATAGCAATTATTAATGATACTCATTTCGGAGCAAAGAACGATTCGCCCGTTCTTCTTGAACATTTTATTCAGTTCTTTGAGAAGCAGTTCTTTCCATATTGCGTAAATAATAATATAGAACATATAATTCATCTGGGTGATTTCTTTGATCGTCGCAAATATATTAACTTCAATACTCTGAAGCAAGTTCGCACTAGAGTGATTGAGCCGATGGAAAAGATGGGCATGTCAATGCAAATCATCATCGGAAATCACGACACTTATTTTCGAAACACAAATAAAACAAACTCTCCCCAAG
>Ga0194115_10007117_pt1 | contig 11183 bp, 12 predicted proteins | sample TA2MahsurfametaG_3_FD_148656 | JGI IMG/M metagenome (GOLD analysis project Ga0194115, IMG submission 148656) | Freshwater microbial communities from Lake Tanganyika, Tanzania - TA2015002 Mahale S4 surface | ecosystem: Environmental > Aquatic > Freshwater > Lake | place: Tanzania: Lake... | reverse complement strand
GACTGTGGCCCGCAGTCTGCTGCATATGGCTGCCATTCGCCGTCTATCCATTCGATCTTAATATATGTGCCCTCATCAATGCTGATGTTTTCAAATCGATTGACCACCGTCACCACCTCGCCGGACAGCTCCAGATCCCCGTCGGCCTTGCGTCGGATGATTTCCGCCAATGCCGTGCTCGGGTCGGTAAAGCTGTCCACTGCTGCAAGTAAATCTTCTTGCAGAACGGCCTGCCGTCGCGATTGCCCTTGCAAATACGCGCCCCGGTGTCCGTCAGCATTGCGCATTCTGCGGTGTACTTCGCGCACCGTCCTCGCAATTTGGTCAGCCGCCTTGCGTCCAAATGAATAACCGCGCGTCATGTCAGAGGCAGTGTTGAAAAGGTCCGCGTTTTGTAAATGTTGAACGTCCTGAATACTGCTGTTGATGGCGTTGGATTTGCCAGCACGCCGCCGGACCCATTGAGCAGCACAGGCTGCACTGGATCGGTATGATCGTCTAGTGTTGCCCGCAACCGCTCACCAGATGCCTTTTTCGCGAACCCTGCGTCCAAAATTTTCAGTGCCCAGCCGTCACGTTGCAAGCAAATCGTGAATGTCACCGGAAAAAATGACACCGCGTTGCGTTTCTCAACTGGTCCCACAGCCACGCTCTGCATCTTTGCCACGCCAATTGCAATGCTGATCCCGCTGATTGCAAACGCATCGGAGTTAACCGCGTCTTGATAATCCAAAATCCAAACCGGCACTGCCGCCAAATTCTTCTGAATTGTGACCACTCGCCGGCTGTCGTCCATCATTGCAGGCGGGTCAAAAAAATCTCCAGCTGAGTTTGTAATTGCATGGTCGTCCTTGTCAAATGCCGCCACCTTTTGAAACTGCTCGCTTCCCCAGCTGATAACTGCCGGGTCGCTGGTCGGCGTTGTGTTTAGCTCGTGCTCGCTGGAATACTCGCATGTGACAATCCAGCCCCTGTACGGATTGTTGTTTTCCACCGTGATATTTGAGCACCACGCGCCTGCGTCGCTCGGATGTGTGTCGCCGATCCTTGGCAAACTTGCGTGCGAACCTACCGCAAATGCGTCGTCCGCTTCTGTAGATGCCTCCAGCTTAAACACGCGAACATACGACCGCACGCCCTTTGCGTTCGTTGCTGATCGTCCTCCGGGATCTTCGCCTTTAAACGTGACAGTCATTGAGCACCTGCAAAATTCTGGATAACGATGCCAGCGGATAGATTGCCCAATCCAAACGCCATTTGCTTTAACGGCTGCAACAATGCTTTTGTTTGCTGTTTTGTGGCGTCTACGTTTGGATCTTGTCTTTGCGCTGCAATGATTGCGCTGTATGCCTCAGCACTGCCACGTTCCATTGCACCGACTGTTTTGCGCTCACTGACTGCCATTGCAGCCGATTGCGTTTCAATTGCTGCGGCTGTTGCTTTTATTCCTTGACGGCCACCAGCAACCATTTGCTCCGGCTCAAACACAGCCTCCAGCATCTTAACCAAAGACTGCTGCGCTTGCCCCAATTGCGGGGCCTGAAATTGCGGCATGGCAATTGTTGCTTTCCGCTGCGCAGTGAACCGCATAGCCTCATCAGATAGGCCCAGCATCGCGGCCAAATCTTCGCCGAGGTTTTGCATAAACACCCGCAATTCCTCAAACACGTTCATGACCTGAATTGCGACATTCTGCGCGACCACTACCGCCGATTCAGCCAAAAACGAAAACGTTGATCCTGCCCAGCCGCGCAAAGACTCAAACGCAGCCGCAAACGTTGTACTGATGTTGCTCGCCATGATTGACAACACTTTGCCAATCTGAATCAACGTCGGCCCCAACGCAATCGCCCAATCCAAAAATTGATTTGCCAACGGCAGCAGCATTTCACCTAAAATCCGACCGAAGATTTGCAAATTATCCTTGAACGTTGAAAACTTGCCCGCTGTTGTTGTGCTTAACTCTTCCATTAACCCCTGAAAGTCGCCGCCCGGCCCTGCCATTGATTTCATCGCTGCAGACACTTGCGCAAAACCAACCGCCCCAGATTCAACAAGGTTTTTGACTTCATCCTTCATTACGCCAAACTGCGCGGCTAATGCCTCAATGATTGGAATGCCGCGTCCGGCCAACTGGTTTATATCTTCTGCAAACACGCGCCCTTGCACTTGCATTTTGCCGTATAACTCGGCCATTTCGCCCAGCGGAACACGGACGCCCGATGCGATGTCTCCAATCGTTGTCAGTTGTTCTATGACGTTTTCAGCTGGCGTGCCAAATGCAATCAAACTGCGTGCCGCTTCTCCAATGTCCATTGACTCAAACGGCGTTGACACCGCAAACGCCTGCAATTCCTGCATCAGCTTTGACGCCGCTTCCGCTGATCCCGTCAGCACCTTTAACTGCATTTGCAGCGTTTCCGCATCCGCTGCCATTTTAACGAGACCGCCAACGCCGGCCCCGGCAAACGCCGCCGTCAATGCGCCACGCATTGACAGCACCCGACGCCCAAACGCCTGCAGCATTCCCGACGTTTTGCGGATGCCTTGCTCAAGCCCAATTGTTGAGGACGTGAAATTGACAACCAGCGAGCCTATCGACGCCATGCTTAACCCCTGCCGCCCAGTGCTCTGATATGACTTGCCAAAACCGCCTGACTGTCACGCCTGCTTAATGTTTGGTCTTTTGCCTTTGGCAACCACGGTGCAAAATCTGCAGCCTTCATCGAACCGCCACAAAACGCGCTCAGCAACTCACCAATTCTCGCCAATATCAACTCAATGCCTCGGACTCCGGACGGCTCTACAGTTTCCAGTGCAATCAACTCCCGCCATTCCTGCGGTTTCAATCGCTCCAGAAACTGATCGGCTGAAATGCCCGCTTGGATTGCCAAACGCCACGCCAGCCGCCGTTCGTCGTCCTCCCTCAGTTTCCCACCGTTTCCTGAATATCCTCCTTGGTGAACCCGCTTAACCGCTGTGCAGCATTCACCAAACGCTCAACAACATCGGCACGCTTTCGCCCCAGTGCCGCCACGTCCTCCGCCAGAAAAATTGGCTGCCCGTCGTCAGTCTTGCAACACGCCAACACCAGACGCTCCCGAAACTCGCTCATGCGTGTCTCAATCGTCTGGCCTTGCTTGTTCGCAAACTGCCGCTCAAACGCTGTTCGCTCGCGTGCAGTCATGCCCCAAACCGGCATGACTGTCCCGGCCCCCAACTCCGGAACCGGCACATCCTCCCGTGCCCGGTCGTCCAGTGCCAGGAACGCGGCACGATCAACCACTAACCTCGTCATCGCTTGCCCTTTCTGCATTCGGCCCCGGTATTGGGTCGCCATTGTCGTCGTAACCCACCATCACGCCTTGCCGAAATGCCTCCCGGTCCTCCGGCTCAATCCCTTTCGCCAGCATCTCGCGAGCCAGCAACACCCGGTCGCGTTTATCACGCCACCCGACGCACACAGCCTCCGCTTCGTCGTCTGCCGGTTCTGCGTCGCCATTTCCTACCAGCAACTGCGCACCACGCTTTTCCACGTCAATCACTGTGCCGCGAAGCCAAAACAGCACACCCCCGGCACGAATTTCCAGCCCATCGTGCTGCGTGCCAGGTGGTGCGTTTAAGTCGTCGCGAATCAGCCTGATTTTCATGTTGCGTATGCCATCAGTCCGGTAATTTTCATGCCAACGTTTGCTTTCAATCCGTCGTTCATTGCGCCGGTCATGCCGAACGAAATGCCAGCCGCTGTAAATGCAGATGTTGTCGGCGTTGCGTCGGTAAACGTCACGTCGCAAACCACGTTTGCCGGCGTCGTGATCAGATCCGTGAGTGCCTGATGCGTTGCTAAATCCGGATCGTAAAACATGGTAAAATTAAAATTTCCGCCTTCGCTGTAGCCGGTTTGGCTGTATTCCTTGCCGGCTCCACTGGTGTCAATCGTCGTCGCGTCGTAGGTTTCAGACTCGGCCCCGTCGTGCGAAAACTCGGTAATCTGACCAATTGCCGTCAGCACGCTGCTGATTGTGATTTTGATGATGCTGCCTTTGACTTTAATTTTTGCCATGTTCAACGCCTTTTGTTTCTGCGTTTAATCAGGTTTTGTAATGCCTTTTCGGCCCGTAGTCTCATCGCCAAAAACGTCGCCTGCCTTGCGGCGTTATATGATCGAATTGCCAGCCCGTCTTGTTGTGCCGGCATTGACCCCAAATTGCGACCGCTTTTTGTTGTTCGCTGCCGTGTTCCACTAATCCACCAATGCACGTTACGCCCCGCAATACCTTTGCCCGGCTTTTTCCGCTTTGGTAGCTCCGGAAATCGGTCTCGCTTCTTGCCAACATGCACCCCAACTTTTGCCCTGACTCGCTGCCGCCCTGTTACCTTGGCACGAATTGCCGGCCTTGCCTTGCGTGCCTTTGCGTCCAAATCCTTTCGCATTTGCTTTGCAACAACCGTTGTGCCAGCTCGCACAGCTTGCCGCACAACCGTCCTCACACCTTTATCACGCAAATCATCCAGCAGCTTAAGCACTTCTGCAATGCCTTCAATTGCTGGCTTGGCTGGCATCAGTATCTCATTTCGTTGCCGGAAATATCAAACCCGTTCGGCTGCACAACATCAAACGCGCTGCCGCCGTCCTTTCGGCTCCGGATTCTGTACTGCGTTTTTCCGGTGTCGCTCCAGTCCCACGGCTGTTGCCCCATCTGCAACGACTCAACCGTGTAGGTGTATGTTGTGCCGTTGATTTTCCGTGTGATAATGTCGCCAATCGCCGGATTCCCGAGAGTGTACGCCGTAACCGGAATTAACCAGTCAACGGCGTCCACTGTTGCCTCGGATGTCTCATCAATCACGAGTTTCTGCGTCTGACCCTGCACTGCCGTCAGGTTGATTGACGTTGCCCCGCGTGTAACCGTCACCGACACTCCGGCAACGGTACGAGACAACGCCAAACCCGCCGTCAATGCTCGCTCAAACGCGCTGCTCATAATCAGGTTTCCAGCACTTCCGTGCTCAACAACTGATCAGTGACAATGATTGGATAGCCAAACGCTTCCTGCGGAAACGGTGCTGGTGCTCCGGTGCTGTTTGTGGCAGTGCGAGACTGCTGCAACTGCCGCAGGCTTCGTCGATTCATTACCAACATTGTCGGTTTTGACTCGACCGGAAACTCATTCAGCAGCTCGGAAATCAAATCGTCAGTCAAACCCTTGCCGCTGTCGGCTGTCAGGTTTGCAATACGACCGACCGAGTACTTGCCGCCCATCTGCAGGCCGCACCACACGCTCGCAGGTGTCCAGTACGCCGGGTAGTAACCGGTCGCACCTTCCAGCCTCTGCACGGTTGTTGCGCCGATGTCGATGGTGTCTTTTGTCACCATTGCCAGATCGTCGGTGCCCAGACGCACCGCGTACACGCTGGAAGCCGTTGCTGCGGTTGTGCCGCCGGCATCAACTACCATGTCGTCGGCCAGCGCGTCCAAAAACGTGCTGTTCATAAACCCGGAAAACCCTGCAGCATCTCCGCCGGTGCCGGTGCCGTAAAACACCTGCTTTTCCAGCTTCGCCAGCATGGCATTCAGGTGTCGAGCACCTTCGCGTGCGATGTACGCCTCAGCACCACCGTCACGCCACGCATCGGCAATTGCCATATCGACAGCAAACGAAAAGTCTGCAATCTTCAGGCTGACCGAAACCACCGTGTCCTGACTGTGATCGTTTTCGCGTCCGTTGTTTTCGGCACGAAATCCCACAACCGGGCTGGTGGTGTACTTGTTGTACTTGTGCGTTGTGCCGCCGTCTGCAGGTGCAATACGGGGCATCCTTGCAACCAGAGGTGCCGCCAGCAGCAAATCACTTGTGGACGTTCTTGCAACGTCCAGCGCATCGGAAACAAAATCCGAAATCGCTACATACTCATTGGCCATTGTTTAGCACTCCTTCAGTTGTGACTGCCGTTGATGGAAATACGCGAAGCAAAACCGCTCCGCAGGTTTGTCGCCTTGGGCTTTTCAGCCGGTGCAGCGTCGCCGAATTTCGCCGGCTCGCCTTCGCCAAGATCGATTGCCGCCAATCGGCCCTGCAGCTCGGCAATCTGCACGTCCTTTTCCGTTAGCGATTCCTGCAGGTGCTGCAGCAACAACCCTTGGCACTCACTAAACGACTTTCCATCCGCGAACCACTCGCCACCCTTCGCGCCAAACGCAGCGATGAAACGCTTGCATTCTGCCGCGAATTCTTCGCGAGTCGGCTGCGGAATCGTTGCAGGCTCCGCACCTGCGGGCGAATCGGTCGCCATATCGGACTCCTTAACAATCGACAAATTATGACGAGACAAGAAACGAGCCACAGACGCTTTCACTCGGTCAGCGTCTACGCTCAACGCTTGCATTGTTGGGTGCTCGTCAGACAAACCCAACGCGAACGACAATAGGCTTTCGGCGTCAACCGCTGCCTGCTGTTCTCGATGAAACAACCCGCTCGGATTCGCTGCTGGTGTGTCCACCACGTCAGCAGCTCGCAAATCCTTCATCCGTGCGTGCGGGTAATTTTCTTTGTTGTCTTCATCCGGGCTGACATATCGCCCGCCCTGCGTGTTCATTTCCGTAAACGCTTGCATTGCCTCAGCGTCCACGTCGAACACAATCGAAATACCAAAATCTTCCGGCGTTTCCTCCGCCAACGTCATGACGTAATCAGCCAGATTGCCATCGGGCGTTTTTGTGCTCGACTCGGCAAAATGCAAATCTGCAATTACCTGTTTGCTGTGCAGCCTCGCGTTGCGGACCTTGCCCAAATACTGCCCAAGACCATCGGACGACAACCCCGGGTGCGTGAATCGTGCTTTGATCCCTGTTGCGCTAGTGTCAATCGCCGCCGTGACTGCTGCCAAAAACTCGCCGTCGATCCACATGTCATGGCCTAAAGCCTCGCCCTGCGTAATGATTGACGCACCGCGAATCACACCAAAACCAAACTCGCCGCCCTCACGATCAACGCCGGGCTTGCCCTGTGCAATCGTCGTGCGGAAATATTTCAACGGCATTTCCAAAACGTTGCTAGTCATTGCCTGCCCCTAGTGTTGCGGTCCTGTGTGTCATCTACTACCGGCTCAACTGGTGCCGGCTGCATCACATAATTGAGGTTTACGCCACGACTTGCCGCGTATTGCTGCGCCCGTGCTATTGCGTCAATATTGTCCTCAAATTCACCGCGTCCGGCCTCTTTGCAGATTCTGTACGGATTGTCCAAACCGGCCTGAATCGCTGCCACGCTGCCATTGATTTCCTTTGCGGGGTCCCACCACGGCATTCCACGGTGGACCCACTCGAACGACAAGTCGCTGATAGTCAACCCTGCCGGCACTTGCAGCTGCCCCGAAACAATCCAGCCGGTAAACAGCCACGTCGTGATTTTGCGTAAAAACTCTTGAATATCAGCACGCTTTGCCATGCAGGCCCGGTCATACTGCAGCCACGCCGCACGAGAGCCGAAAAAATTGGTGTAGGACTCATCCGCGAAGTTGTACGGCAGATCCAGCGACTTCATTGCAATGGACAAAACCACCTGAATGAATTCCCGTGTGTTGCTGCCGGGATTGTCGGTTTTCAGAAACTCTGCCTTGTCCCCTGGGTCCAAATCCAACTGCACCGGCCCTTTGCCAAAATTGACCGCGTAGCCGTTCGCCTCGCTGCTGCCATCAGTCAGCGGTGCCACCGTGTCGTTCGCGTCTCGATAAAACACCAACGCAAACAACTGCTCAACCTTCATTTTCGCCAGTGCGTAATCGATTCCCTCGTACACGTCGCGAAATGAATTGACGGCTGCAGCCAGCGGACTGATGCCGCGCACTTGGTCAAATCGCTCAAAATACGCATGGTGAATGATTCGACTTGCCGGCACGTTGCGATTGTATTCAAACCGCCCGTCGCCTTCACGGTCATATAACGCATACTCTGCTGCACCACCTGCGGCATTTACTCGCACGCCGTTGAACCAGTTGCCCTCTGCCGTAATCTCCGCGTCAATCGGCTGCCGTATGCGGTCGCCCTCGATTGCCTGCAGTTGCAGACTGTTCAACTTCAGCGCAAAAACGTCGCCATCTTTGGTCCTGCACGCCTCAAACAGCCGCAGCATCCGCGCAAAATTGTGCCGGCCTGCTGCGTCGCAATTCTGCGGGCGTTGCCACTCGGCCATCAGCCGCTCAATCTGCGTGTCCACCTCGGGCAGGCCCGTGCGGCTCTGGAAATCAAACATCGACACATAATCAAGATGCTTGCGGATTGCCCACGCAACAAGCGAAAAGTTGCGTGCCAGATCGCGAGTCGTTCCCAGCATTGCGTGCCGGTCCTGACCCTTTAACTCGTAGTCCTCGCTCTTGAGGATGTTGGTGGCTGGCTTGCGCTTGCCGGACGACTTCACTGCGTCGTATCCTGACGCAAAATACCGCGCCATGCGGTTTCTGAAATCCTGCAGGGCTGTCATTGGAAGCCCCCCAGCCAGACCTGCGCCGCCCTCGGGCGTTTTTTGTTCTGCCCGGTGCATTCCGCAATTTCATTGTTGATGCGATTCAGCACCCGCTGCAAATCGCTCAGGCTGGCAAATGACGTGCTCTGCCCGTCGACGGAAATAGACGTAACACCGGATGCGATGGCTGCTTCCAGTGCTTCGCGTCGCTGTCGTAATGTTGCAAGATCTGCCATGCTTGGCAGTGTTTACCGCTGCCGGCAGAATCTCAACACGATGTTTTCGGAATCCGAAATCAATCCCCGGCGTTTTCTCGCCTAATGACTCGATAACGCTGGAAACATTTGCGGCAGGTGCAATACGCCCACCGCACACGATTGAAAATTCGCCCGTCACGCGTGACTCCGCTGATGTTTCGCGTGATGGTGCCTTCCATCTGTTCGCGGTCTGTGCTTTGGCACGTCGGGCATGTCGCCGGCACTTCTTCCACTACACAATCAGCCACCGGCTGCCGGCGTGGCTGCTCATCTTCTTGTGGCGATATAACCGGCTTTTGTGTTGTCAACCGCTCGGGAGGTGCCCACGGCTTTTTGCCTTTACCGCTCATAAATAACTCACTTTCTGGCGTTGCCGCCCGCCCGTTACTCGCAAATGCCCCTGCGTTCTCGAAAATTGTACCTTGCCAGCAATTGAACACGCAACCACCGCGCCGCAGGTCGTATCAAACCAATGGTTGTCCGGTGCCCCCGGCAGTTGCTTCCATTCCAACACCGTGCCATGCGGTCCCGTTGTTTCGGTGCTGTATTCACTTGCCGCCAAATGCTCACAATATCGGCGATGATCCCCTTTCGGCAACTCAAACGACCCAGCCCGGCCTGCGTCCGTTGCAATCCGCCGATGTAAAAACGTCTTCAGGCTGTTCGTATCGCTGAACACGTTTTTCATCGTTCGCACCGTCGCATCTGGTGCCATCGTCCACGGAATTGCCGCGTCAATGCTCCGGATTTCGCTCGGCTTCTTTGCTCGTTGCAAAATCGGCACGTCACCGGCTTTAACGCCTCGGCCAAACAGCACAAACAACCGGCCCGCGTGCTGGCATTGCCGGATTGCCTCTCGCACGCTGCCGACCTGATACCCGCCGTCAATCAGCCCCACGTCAAACGGAATCGATGTGCCATCCTGCCGCTCCCACTGCCGGCCCGTCAAATCCTTCAGCAGCTGCTCAAGTGCCGCCTGTATTGATCGTTCCTCGCTCAGTCCCCGGTGTACCTGCTGAATCGACAGCTTGACGGCCCGATACTCGAACGCATTTGATTTCTGCTGCGGGTATGTGCCGTACACTGGAAAGATGCGGAAATCCGCCGTAACGCCAACGGCGCACCAGTACAGCAGCCGCTTCTGAACGTCGATGTGAAAGCCAATCGTTTGCACGTCGTTTGGAAACTTCTGCCACGTTCCAACACGGTCGCGATTTATTTCGCCAGCTGTCAGAAATCCCGCACCCTGATTCAGTCGCATCGGCTGATTTTGGCATTCCGACGCAAACACGTCATCGCCGTCGTCAATCAAAATGTTGTACGCGTGCTGAATTGCAGACGCCTCGCCAGTGCTGTAGCACTCATCCCATGTGGCGATTGCTCCTTTGTCGGCTCGCTCCCTGTGCTGCAAATAATGCTCGTGACTCTGAGCCACGGCCCGGCTGCGGTCGTGCGGGTCTTCTGGGTTGTAGTTTCGGCGAATCTCGGCATATTCACCCAACCAGAACTTTTCGTGCTCGTCAGCAAAACGCTTCAGCATCGGTATCCGCAGACCCTCCCATTCGGGATGTTTCATGTGGTCCGCCAACTGGTCAACCGCGTCATCCTCAACGATTACGGTGGCGTTCATCACTGCCGAAATCTGCTCGTTGTGTCCACCCAATCGCAACACGCCCTTGCGGATCAGGTTCAGCCGCTTCGTGCATTGTGCTGGACTCAATGCGGAAATGTCCGTTTGTGGGTCGTCAATAATCACAAAATCCGGTCGCTGTTTTGTGCCGTCCGGTCGTTTGTGTGCCATGCCTCGAATACGCCCGGTCAACCCGCGTGCCGTGACAATTGCCCCGCTGCTCGCTGTCCATTTGCCGTCCTTGGTTTTAATTGACGGCAGGACCAGCGTATCCACGCCCCACTGAATAAAAGTCGGCTCACCGCCCTGCGTCTGGCTGCGTGCTCGCTGGGCTTTATTCTCCAGATGCAACACGCACGCGCAAACCTCGGGAAAATCCTCGTGCAGCAAATCGTTCGTCATCAACTCTGTTTTCAACGACTCAATATTGTCCTTCGCCGCGTGCTCGTCGGCTCCAATAATCGGAATGAACCGCCTGTGCCCATACAGAATTGCCCACAGTGCAGCGTTTTCGCTGATCGTGGTTTTGCCAAACCCTCGCGGAAACAAATTTAGAACCCTGCTGCCGCCCTGCAGAATTGCCATTTGCATCCGCAGAATTGCGCCCTTCTGATCTTCGCTAAACGGCTTCAATCCAGTCGTTTCGGGAAAATACGACAACAAAAACGCGTGCAGGTCCGTCAGGCAATACTCGCGCCGCTCCGGGTTTGCGATTTCCGGTATCGGCCCCACCTCCATGAGCCGCTTCCGCTCTTCGGCTGACTCTATGTTTTGTCGGCTGTCGCCGCTTTGTATCACTTTGCCCGCCTATGCAAGAAACTGAATTGAGTTTTG
>Ga0194115_10007116_pt1 | contig 11186 bp, 14 predicted proteins | sample TA2MahsurfametaG_3_FD_148656 | JGI IMG/M metagenome (GOLD analysis project Ga0194115, IMG submission 148656) | Freshwater microbial communities from Lake Tanganyika, Tanzania - TA2015002 Mahale S4 surface | ecosystem: Environmental > Aquatic > Freshwater > Lake | place: Tanzania: Lake... | reverse complement strand
GATAGATTGCGAAGGATTTGAAAACAAGATTATATCAGGAGCGGAAATCACTATCAAAAAATATCGACCTATCATAGTGATAGAAGATAAAAAACACAAAGATGTGGGCCATGCCGACACTGCGGGCGCACTGGACACTCTGCTGGGCTGGGGTGCTCGGGTTCTACAAACTGTCAACAACGATCATATCTTGGGCTGGCGATCTTGAGATATCTTCTAAATGCAGAACAGATAGTCCAACCATTGGCCCGCCAGATGCTGCGTCGATATCTGCGGGCTTTGCCACGCACTATGCATCGGACACAAGAATATATTGACAAAAATCAACGGAAATTCTTGAAGACCGGTATACTGTCAGTGGACTTTGGTCAGGTCCATATCTTGCTCAAAGCAGACACATTATCCTACTACGAAAACATAGTCAAACAATACAAACGATTATACAGGCCGTTGTGTCGATGGCTGGCCGAAAATCATGATCGAATACCGATGGTCAGTCGCAAGGACATAGGATCCGTAGAGGGCATGGCCAAATCCGTGGCCCTTCAACTAGATAGGTCGGCCACTGCTGCGATCACTGCCACCGAATTGCACGATCAAGGAGATCTAGTGGTCCACGGCAATCAGCACACAGAACTTTTGCTGGCCTACATGAAAAGTTCGCGAGATTTTTGGTTCATTGATTCTGGCTACACCAATTTCATCCAAGGTAAAAAAACATGGCATAGATTGGTGCACAATCATGTCCATCACCATCTAGGGCAACGCATGTTCCCGGCAGATCGTCTGGGCAATCTGGCCAGTTTTCCTCGCCCTTGGAGACAGTCGGGCGATCGCATCGTGATAGTGCTGGCCAGCGACCGGCACTATGCTCTCCATGGTACCACGCAAGGTCAATGGCGGCACAAGATAAAAGACGAAATCAGGAAATACACCGATCGTCCCCTGGAGTTCCGATCTAAAGAAGAAAATCGCAAGATCAGATCCTCACTCTATCAAGACCTGGAACATGACCAAGATGTGTATTGCGTGATCTCGGACAGCAGTGCAGCAGCTATAGAAGCCCTATGGTTAGGCATCCCTGTGATAACTTTGCAACAACATGTCACTGGACCAGTGGCACGCAACAGCATCTCACAGATTGAAGACCTGTACCGAGGGCCCTTGGGCGATTGGCTCTGTGCGTTGACTTACAGCCAGTTCACCGAAAAAGAAATACACGATGGCACGGCCAAGAGCATAATCGAGAAGTATCATGCTTGATGTAGTGGTTTACATGTCCAGCATACCCAAGATCGCAGATCACGATAGAAAAGCGCAGGTACTAAAATCTTTTGAAATTGGCGCAAAAGCCCGAGGTGCATCAGTGCTGCTCCATCGCGAGCGCACTGTGGTTCCTTGCCGTCTGGCAGTGATACTGGGTTGGGTAGGAAAAAACATCAAGGGTCCACACATCCAACTCAGGCAAGATGTGATCCGACAACAGCAACAACAAGGTCATCGTGTCATGCCCGTGGATGGCAGTTGTTTCAAGTTTGCGGACTTTGATAACCGCTTCTTGCGTTACAGCCTCGACGGGGTCTACTATAATACCAATGTATATGCCAACCAAAATAGCTCGGATCTGAGATGGCAGCAAATCAGCCGCGATCTCAAACTGACCTGTGATCCTTGGCGCAGCCAAGGCGATCACATCTTGGTATGCCTGCAGCGAGATGGTGGCTGGAACATGAAAGGCGTGGACATGCAGGTCTGGACCGATCAAACCGTGAGGAAATTGCGGACAGCGACTAGTAGGCCGATAGTGGTCCGTCCACATCCTAAAAATCCCATTGACATGAGCAGCCTTGGAAGGGTGCCGGATGTTAGATTGAACCGGCCTGGTAGCACTCTCCGAGAGGATCTCACAGGAGCATGGGCGGCAGTGTTTTTCAACAGCTCCAGCAGCGTGGCTGCAGTGCTGCAAGGTATTCCCATATTCGTAGATGACAACGATTGTGTGGCCTGGGCCGTGGCCAATCATGATATAAATCAGATCGAAAATCCGCTGGCTCCCAGTAGAGAGCAATGGTTATGGGATCTATCTGCGGCACATTGGACTGACCAGCAAGGCCAGGCCGGTGACATCTATCAGCATTTCTTAAGATTCATTTAGGACACGCCAGCAGATCCCAAACTGCATTTCTTTTTTGGTGAACTGGCAGTAACTGAGATGCCGTAACCAGCGCCATATCTCACCTTGATCTAGATCAGGCAACGAATCGATCTGCTCTAGGGCACCTGCCAGAGGTTGGGCAGCACTTTCTCCCAGGCATATCACAGGAATGCCGTGCATCACAGATTCAACTGCGCAATTACTGTTGAGAACTACCACTGCATTGATATCTTCCTGCAAGGCATCAATAAAACGATTGCTGGTCTGTCGCACATATCGGCTCGCTGGTCTTGATCGTATTATGATTTCCCTGTCTGTGAAATGCTTGATTTTGTCAATGACTTGATCTAACCATACCTGCGATGACTCGATGCCAAACTGTGTGCAAACTTTGTCATCAGGGGGAACGATCATTATCCGATTTCCTCGGGCATATCTTGTTGTATCCAACTGAAGTTTCTGCAGCCGGGCATCTCGCCGATCTATGATGGGTCCAGTGTTCTGATGTGCATTCTTAGTGACCCTAAACCAAGTTTTTTTTCCTATGCCGTTGCCAATGTATCCGGTATCAATATAATACCAATCTAAGCCATGTTTTTTTGCCTGTTCTGGAACGGTGGATTTGGGACCACTCAAGATCATGGGCTGCGTGGTATTGGCCAGTATCTCTTCGGCAGTGGCCATGCGGCCACCTACATGACGCAACAAAGGCAACACAAAAGACTGATGACCGAACCCCAGCATGCTCAAGAATTAAGGATGCGCCAAGCAGTACCGTCGGCCATCTCTTGGAAAGTGAATTGGCTGTAACTGAGATGGCGAAGCCATGCTTCGCGTTCTGCTTCACTGGGCTTTTTGGGATTTTCCACAACAGCCAGGTCGGCGCCGCACACTGCTCCGGCTGCATTGGGGCCCAGGCAGATGGCAGGTTTGCCCAGCATCACTGCCTCGCAGGCAGCCACGGAGTTGTATGTTATTAAACAATGCACATCGTCGGCCAAGGCTTCTTCTATGGTATCCACTTTCATTCTCTCTTGCCTGGGCCTTTTCAATCGTATTTCTACAGGCCTGTCGGTATGTTTTTTCAATTCTGTGACCACTTCTTTGACCCATACTTCTGGATTCATGTGCCAAAGACTGAGACTTTTTCCACTGGGTGGTGCTATGAGTATTTTTCGACCAGGATAGAATGATTTGATTTTAACCCCTACACAACGATCCAATCTCGCACGATCTCGGGAGATTATAGGCCTGATGTCATGCACATGGTCCTTGATGATCCTGAACCAGGTTTTCTTTACAGAATTTCCAAAATATCCGTTGTCTATGTAGTAGAATGTCCTGTTGGTTTCCCAACAGTAATTGACCGAACGGCCCAACTTCATTCCTCTGATACACCAAGGATGAGTCACGGGTAGATGCCAGGCAGCCTGCGAGCTCATGACCATCCCATTGCAGCCTCGCGCAAATGTATCAGCAAACACTGCCTGCCGATGTTTGCGAGGATTAGATTCCATCTTTCGGTCTAGGCATAACACTTGGGTGGGATAACGACAGGGATCAATGATGTTGTCAGGGTGCATGATCACCGTTGCAGGCAATAGTCTGTGAGCATGCGTTCGCGATGCCATTCCTCGGCCTGAGGAGTGTGGGCAAACTCATGGAAACACGGCGTGCCCAAGGTATAATGCAGTAGTTTGGCATTGGGATTGGCACCGTATTCATCGGGCAACCAGTTCCATTCTGGAGACAATTCTTGTATACGATCATCGTCGATCCAGGAAAATCTGTGCAAGAAACTGCCAGGTTGAGACATGACGAATTCTGGTGTGAGTTTTCGATTTGGCCATGTCTGGCAATCCCATACGATGACCGATGACCAATTTTTCCTGGGGTAGTTTTCATTTTTGCTGCCGAGATATTTTTCTGTCATGCGTGTCTTGTAGTCATGCTTGACCACGGCCACATCCTTGCCTAGTTGTAGAGATTCATAGAGTTCTACGATATCACCACGCACGATCATGTCACCGTCGATGAATATAGCCCGTCCTCGATATTCCATGAGATATGGTACCAAGAAACGACTGTAGATAAATTGATTTGATCCATCGGTATGCGTTTCTTGATATTCAGCAAATAGATTCAAAGCTATGGGCACTATGGCCACTGGTGCAGATGCATTGCGGATTATGGAGTTGGCACAAACATGATAGGCCACGGCTTCTCTGGGATCGTATCCGACGAATATTGGTATGGGTTTCACGACAATTTCCTCTCGATGTCCTCTTCTTCACAACGATCACCGTATTGAATCTCTACTATTTTGAGAGGATTAGGGTCTTCATTGACCAACTGATGCCATTGATGTGGATCGATGTGCAGATATTCATGGCGGCTGTAGCGGCCTTGCAGTTCTGCATCCGTGGCCTGGTTCACCGTGTACACTGTGGCTTCGCCAGAACTGACCAGCCAAAATTCTGCACGGCCTTGGTGCCGTTGCATGCTGAGTGCGGCACCGGGATCCACTGTTAGTTCTTTGACCTTGACGCCGGGTGTTTCGTGTAACACACGATAATATCCCCAGGGTCTCCGGGTTTGCGGTGCTTTCCATTCCTCTAATATCCAACTGCTGGAATTTAACTTGTCAAACCCGCCGATGCCAAACAGGAATTTGATATTGTCATCGGCCACATCCATCTCTGGAATGTTTTTATCTGTGCGGTCTCCACCATTGGCGAATATGATATGGTCCTGGGGATAACTCTGTCGTACCATGCGTATGGCGTCTCGCGCGGATCCATCTTGGTCGTTGAAATCGATGACGAAATCCACTCCCACGATGTTGCGCAGGATAGCAGTGCGCTCTCTTAGTGGCATGAAGCTGCGCCCTTTTTTGCGTTGCAGCCAGGCATCACTGTTCACACCCACTACTAGGATGTCGCCCAGTTGCTTGGCTGCTTGTATGTATTTGATGTGTCCACTGTGTACGGGGTCAAACCCGCCAGTGATCAGTATTATGGTCTTCATTTTGATATTTATAGGTAGTTTATTGTGGAGGTTGTCAATTGCATGTGGTTGATTGCATTTTTTGCAGCACAGTGAAATAAGGCTTGTATGCTCTCAACCAAGGAAACAGTTGGCGACACATTATGGCATCATTGGGCCACCAACCAATCTGATCTTGCTGTTGGATCACTTGTTGTGCAGCCCAGGGTTTTATTAAATAAGCACTGTGTCCAGGAAGACCCTGGGGAATCTCAGGATCGGTGACCCAGGGCACTTGGTTCTCCCCATCAATCAACTGGCTGTGATAGGTGTCGGCATTGAAAGTAGCGCCGCGTGGATCATTGATAGACAAAGCGCCGCCTTGGAAATCCTCTATATCAAATGATCTGACAAACACAGCATCGTGTTCGAGTATGCAGATTGATTGATCCATCTCCACACACTTTTTCCATAGCGCATAGTGGCTTTGGGCACAGGCTATCCTTTTTTTAACATCTGCGTTTTTGTATGCTTTGAGTTCAAGATGCGTGACAGGGCAGATCTTTTTTTTCCGCAAAGGCCATTGCCACTGGCATGGCATCAATATATCGGGCGTGACCGCTGGCCATATCTCAGCTGTCAGGGCACTGCGGGTGTGCTGTATAGATTGGATGCAACGCCGGGCTGCTGATTCACTGGCTGTGTGTCCCGGTATGGCGATCACGAATGCTGCGATCATTATTTTTCCGCGATGGCATAGAAAGAATGATTGAGATCATAGCCCGTGGTGACCATGATTTTTTTGTAGTTCCTTGACTGGAAATAATCTTGGAGGTGTTGGGCTTGCATCACGGATACATGTTTGCGATTATTCCACGGGCGCCAGTAAGTCTGTGCATAATGTGGTAGATACAAGAACATCAGGCCACCGGGGCGCAAACGAGTATACCAGTGGTCCAAGGCCCCAACCCAGTCCGCGAGATGTTCCAGGCAATGGCTGCTGAATATGTAGTCAACCAATTGATCGGGCAAATTATAGGCATCGGTAGCAGCATCGATATTGGGATCTATCATGATCGCTCCGGGAAATGCCCATTCTTCTCGGTTGCATCCTATGTCAAAACCCTGGCCTCGACACAGGTGTTGTGCGAAGGGCCAAGCGAATTGTGCGGCAAATCCCTCGCTTTGGAATCGTGGATATTCTTGCCCCTGGTGTTGTATGGTTTCAATAGTCATTGATATGACATCCGTGATCTCTGGCCATCTTCAAATGATGTTCCCAATCGGTCTCGGGCCGATTGGTATACAAATAGATATTTCGGGGCTCAAAGTACATCTGGGCCATGTGCATGTAACCGCTGTCTACTCCTATGTGATATTGTGCGCGACTCATGGCATGCCCAGCGTAGGTGGCTGTGCGCAGTCTTGGGTCTTGAGATTGTCCTCCCACCGTGATGATCTCGCAGCCTAGGTCCTGGAACTTTTCTTGGATAAGTTTTAGCTGTGCAGGTTGTAGGTGCCGTTTTTTGCTGGAAGCATCCACCTGGAAAGTGGCAAATCTTTCTGGCAGATCCAGGGGCATGGGTGTGGGCCTACCGGGCAATCTAGCATACTTGGCCATGTAGGAATCTACGAAAAAACTAGGCTGAATGACCTTTTGCAATCTACCTGGGTATCGTTGATAGTAGTGTAACAGGGCGTCGGGATGTTGTTTACGCACTAGGTCCAGGAAACTTTGATCAGTATAGCCACCTGAACGAGTGTCATGGGCCTGTACAGTCACGGTATTGTCAGGAAACAGGCGCAGTACTTCGGCCCAGATCTCGGGCTTGTCTCTGTTGTTTTGATGGCTGGCTATGTGCAAGGTAGCTGGTTCACCGTGTTCCTGCCCATACAAATAGGTCAACAGGCAACTGTGGACGATGTCTCCAAAGCCTGGACAACTGTACATAAGGTCCGGTATCCTGGTGCTCCAATAGCGTTGCACAACATGTTTCATAGGTTGTTTTTTTCTAAGACAGCATAACCAAAACTACGATCATCATAGATTAGATACTGCCATTGTTCATTTTTGGCCGCAAACCGGTCTATGACGTCTTTGATCGGAGGATATTTGGCGTCATGAAACACAATGTATTTTCTCACATGCGGTGCATGTAGATGTAGTTCTTGCGTAACATGCGAAGCAGTGTGAACACTATCTACCAACATCATATCCACAGCAGTCACGGCTACATTGGGATCAACGCTGGAGTTTTGATTCAGTTTGAGTTCACCAGAAAAATCTTTGAACACATGCTGGTGTGGTACAAGTCTTTCAAAGGTCACATCTATCAGTTCAACATGCCGCATGTGGGGATTTCCTAACATGGCGGCTGCGGCACTGACTCCTTGGAAAGCTCCTAGTTCTTTGTAACTGTCACAGTACTGTGCCAACTGTCGTATGTGTTGCCAATACAGCACAAAATGTTCGCCATATTTGGCAGTGAACTGGTCACAGGCCTGATCGTAGAACTCTTGTAAGCTGTGACAATGAGAAAAATCTGGATGTATCATATCACGCCCCGATCACATAGACTGTGCAAGGACAACAACCTTTGATGCCAGTGGAGTCAAAGGTATGCTCCAAGGTCAGGCCAAGATCCTGTATGATCTCACGTATTTCCGGATCGTGTATTTCCAAAGGATCAGATGCTCGCGCACGGTTGTCTTCGGGCGCATAGCCATGTTCCACATACAAGCGACCATTGGCGGCCAGTTGATCAGCCCACACACGCAGGGCCAGCACCGGATCATAAGAGTGATCTATGGCATTGCTGTACACTATATCCATGCGTCCAGTCCAGTCGGCATTGACTTCATGGAAGTCCCACTGCACGGTCATGGGAAACTGATCGGCTGTGGGGCTGATCTCTGTGCCAATGATTTTGGCTTGGGGGAACGACTCTAAAAAATATCTCTGTTCTGTGGCATTTCTAGTGCCATGACACAGTATATGCTGCGCTTGATCATGTCTGGCCGCTATGGTTTCAATGGTGTGGCGATCAACCCAGACATTTTTGATCTTGCGCACATTGGCTTCGACTTGTGCGGCCACATACTCGTCATGATTTGCGTATTGATATATTTTCATTTAGATATCTTGTATTGGGTGCCGTAAAAGTTGTTAAATCGCAAACCATTGGCGGTAACAAATGCGTCCACGGCATGCTTGACTTCGGGCTTGAATCCACCTTCGGCCGGGGGAGCCGCGGCGTAATCGTCGCCCAAGATGATGCCGTCGGGCCGGAGGATCCTTAGGCTCTGGGTGAGATCATGCATGACCCCTTGATAACTGTGATCTCCATCTACGTATACCCAGTCTACCTGCTGATCAAACTGAAGGAAGAAATCCTTGCTGCGCATACGGTGTATAGTCACTGGGTGCTGGCTGAATCTCTGACACACACGTTGATATATCTTGTCATAATATCTTTGGAAATCCGCGGGATCTCGAGATCTAACCAAGGTTGCATATCTGTCAAGATAGCGTTCATAGTTACCGTGTTCGGTGCTGTGTTCATACGCTACGGGGCTCCAAGCATCCACCAAGTGCAAATGACTGGCACGGGTCAGAAATCTAGCACTGCTGTCGCCTTTCCATACTCCTATTTCCACACCTACGCTGCCGACAGGAATTTGAGCACATGTTTCAGCACTGCCATGATTTTTTCCCACCATCATGTCATAACATCCTTTATAATATATGTATATTATTTAGCTTGCGGATTCGCCGATGAGTTGCATGAGTTGATCAACGTTTTCACCACGTGCAGGCAAGAGATCTTTGAGGAAAAAATGCACAAAGTGTGCATCTGGCAAGTGGTCATCTGTGACAGCCTTGTACAGGGCATTCCAGCGCCAGTCCAGATTCTTCCTGGGCATGAGAGTTTTTTTCACCCACCAGTTCAACAGCATCTGATCTGTGCTCCAGCGGAAATAGCCCATGCCGTCTATAAAATCTCGGAACTCGGGTCTGGCCAAAAACTCAGCTGGAGTCTGTCCCTCAAGGTAAGGAGCAAACAGAGCCGAGTTGATGACCATCATGCCCATGTTGTAGAACTCCGCACCTCGATCGCCCCAGCACCAGTCAACGTCGTTGAGCTGACCAAAGGCCGCATGGCTATACTTGGTGATCTTGGAAGCATGTTTGGCGGTACAGGGCAGGTCTCTTTCTGCCACGGCCCCAAATGCCAGCGTTGTGGGCAAGTGGTCAAAAATGTTGGGTGCAGTGCTTCGGATCAGTATGTCACTGTCCACTATGGCTATCTGATCATATTGGTCCAGATAGGCAAATGCATTTTCTTTTTCAAATATAGGTAGATAGCCCAACCTACTGACTGCCTCGGCGCTACGGCCGCTCCTGGCCATGTCTGGACAGATTTTCAATATAGGTTCACGTTGTACTATATGCGTTATGCCGTGCCGCCGGCAATAATCGGCCACGGTTGACACGCAATGATCATACAAGGCGCTGGGTCGTCCAACATAGACCTGATATATCATCTTTTTGTTCACAGTAGATCTCTAGTGAAACTGAATTCATGCTGCCGCACTACCACTCTGCGATCCGGATCAAACTTGACATCGACTATGCCATCACACAGCATCCAATCCGCAGGCATGGCACCGTGGGCATCCACCCAGCGCAATATCTTGTCAGCTCCACTGGGAGTGATGGCATAAGCTCTGGCTCCTTCCCACCATTGGCCGGCAGGTATGGGTTTGCTGGGACGGAAACCTTCAAATTTCAAGATGTCTTGCAGCAAGCATTCTTCCGGTGGAGGTGCAAGGAATTCGACATCGTGTTCAAAAATCATCATGGGCTGATCTTGATCTCGGCACAGATTCCACAAAGACCAATGGCTTAAAAAGCAGCCCTGGGTGCCCGGTCGTTGCATGTATTTCACGCATTTTTTGTGATGCGGATATATCTGGATGCCAAGGTCAGCCAGAGTCTGCCGTCGTCCATCTATGCCTTCAAAAAATTTGGTTAACCATCCGTGGCTGTGTGCAGTGTCATGGGCGTGCTGGCTCCAGATCCGGCTGTGGTCGTGACCGGATAGCCTTATGATGTATCCAGTCAATCTCGCCATAGTTCGAGCCGGTCAACAAATTCCGCTTGGTTTTTAAGATCGCCTTTGCCCGTAAAAAAATACATGGACCGTTTTTCTCCCCAACTGCACCAATTTACATCAATGCTTTCGAATTCAATGTTGGCAAAAATTTCTTTCAATATCCATTGGTCCATGTACCAAAATGCACCCTCTTCGAATGTTTCTATCAAACGTTGTGCAAATTTTTGCCGTAGTTCTTGTCCTGCTGTGCCAGTTCCCAATCCAATACAACTGGCAATCAGTGTGTCAGAATCTTTTGGCTTGCGCATGCCTCGAGGTACTACTGTGACTGATTCAAAATCTTCCTTGCCAAATGGTCTACACAGTATTGTGTCTGCATCGATTTGTAACACAAACTGCTCGGGCTCAAATAGATCCTGCATTCTCATAAATCTAGCACAAGAATAATAAATTTTTTCTTTGATAACATAGTCATCGGATGTTTTTAAGATTTGTGTGTTGCGATACATTCGAGCAGGATTTGTATTCAATTTGATATTTGATATAAAATCTTTGCTGATAATTTCGTAACTGAATGAGACTCGATCATGATCATAACAATCCATAATAGGCTGATCATAACAAATCAGATGTACATGCACATGGATCCAGTCGATTTGTTTTACAATGCTGTTGATCAACGGCACTACCATCTGGTAGTAGTATTTTGTGTCACAGGAAACATAAATCACATGCTGACCAACTGGACGATCTCCTTGCAATGGCATCAGTTCAAACTTTTTTTGCTCTACCACTAGGTTAGACTCTGTGAGTTTTTTATTGTAGTCTAATAATGATTTTGTAGCCCCTGGATCTAACCCCACACTTTCTGCCCAGGAGCACCAGGCATACACATCTTTGGGTATGCACTTGGAATTGGCACCGCGATG
>Ga0194115_10007115_pt1 | contig 11186 bp, 9 predicted proteins | sample TA2MahsurfametaG_3_FD_148656 | JGI IMG/M metagenome (GOLD analysis project Ga0194115, IMG submission 148656) | Freshwater microbial communities from Lake Tanganyika, Tanzania - TA2015002 Mahale S4 surface | ecosystem: Environmental > Aquatic > Freshwater > Lake | place: Tanzania: Lake Tanganyika... | reverse complement strand
AATGGAACGGCCGTTTGCAGAATTGCATGATTTCTTAAATCCGAACGACGCCTATTTCTACACAAAAGTACTCAAGTCATTGAAGGCCGTTTTGCCTACATTTATTTCTACCTCTAAAAGGCCTGAGGTGCTTGATTGTATTGGTTTCGAGTAATGAACAAAATTGTTGAAAATGAATCTATCAACCACTAATCCAGTTTCTCGATTTTTATATTGGTGCGCCTTTGGTGTAAACCCAAGAGAAACCGAGATTGTCCAACAAAATAGGGTCAAATATTTGTTAATTGGACTCTCTGTGCTCATGATCGGGGTAATTGCGGCGTTCTCCTTCGGATTCTTATTTGAGTTGCTTTTCTTATTTGGGAAAGTTGAACCAAAAGTGAGCGAGCCCATTGCGGTACGCGTACTTAAAGTGCTTTTCTCAGTGTTTTCAGGTGTTGGTATTTTACTTTTTTATAGGTGGTTGCTTTCATTCATAAAAATGGGGGATGGTAGCAGTCAAATTACATTAAAAGAAATTTACAGGGCAATGCCTTTGATTTTTTCTGCCTGTGTGCTGTGTTTGATTGTTGTTACGCCCATCCTATTGAAGGTTTATGAAACTGAGATTAATATTGAGCTTAGGATTAAACAGCAAGACAAGCTTGCGGAGTTAAATGGGTCAACCTCAAAACGATTTCAAAATGAAATAAGCCGTATTGATGCTGATTTATTGAAAATTGAAACGGACCGAAATATTCTTGTCGATCGTCAAAAGGCAGCAGTGCAGGAATATATAGACCAAATGCAGGGCCGTTCAGGCATGGCGGGTTACGGTCCAAGAGCCAAGCAATTGGAGTCACTAAAGGATGAGAAGACCAAACAAGTGTCTGATTTTGACGAACGAACAAAGACTCAAGTTGAGACTTTAAGAAATCAACGTCAAAAAATACTAGAAGAACTTGATTACGAGTTGAATGTCACTAACCTAGCACAGGCCAGACAACTAGAGAGTTTTATTGCTCGGTTGAAAATTATGAATACTATCGAGAACCTCTCGAGTTTTTTATTTGCTAACATTATGATGGTCCTCTTAATTGGTCCTATGTATTTGAAAATGATGATATCAGTTAAGCAATAAGTACTTATGGTCAAAGTGGAGTTGATAGTGTTTTTCCCCTAGGTTGTAGTAACAGCAGCCTTTGTTCTCGGAATTGTAATCGTGCTTCGTGATTACGTCGGGCACCTTTGTGAGTCTATGGTTCCGTATCCAGAAGTGTTGAATATTAAATAGTCACTAAAGTCAACATGGCATCAAAAAGAGTACTCGTAAACATTGAATTTGACGGTCAAGCCTTCTTACCAAACACCGCCACGATTGAAAAGTCTTCGATATTATCAAGTTTCTTAGCTGGAGATGTTCCAACTGTCAGGAAATAGAGTGGAGCGGATTTATTTACAGGTGCAGATGGAGCCTTGTCGTATTTGGCATGGGTCAATCTCGAACTCATCCCAAATTCGACGTACCAATTTCTTAGCCCATTGTCGCGCAACGCAACCTTTACCCCCACATTTGAGAATTTTACCGATTTTGATTCCCTTTCTTTTAAGTTAGTATCCGATAGTATGGTGGTTACTGGAAAGTTGGCCATGAAATTTTCTGTAAAGGAAGTTCTGTATCAAGATTTACTAAATTCAAAGTTGTTGTCATTCAATTCATTTGGTTTCCGACCTCAAGGGAGTTCGGACATTCTTGTATTTACGAAATATGGGGCTGATTGGACCAAAGAACGTGAAGATCTAGCGCGATTTATGGAGGGCACGAGTACAGTTTACTTGGATAACGCACCTTTGGTTAACGTTTCAAAAGGATAAGTGAGTCTGTTCGCAATAGGACTTTAATCCTGAGGTTTTTTGATAATCTCACTTAATGGTTCTGAGCTAAAGGTCCGAGTTCAGTTCGATATTCGGTAAACGTTCTTTTGCTCCTAGCCATAGTTTTATTTCAGTATTCGTAGTCAATCTTCGTTTAACCAAGTTGTCATTAAAGGCTTTTAGTGAATAAAAGCCTACATTCAATTGCAAATATGATTACATGGAAAATCAACTATTGCAATCTCCTAGGTTGGAGGCCGTCCAAAAGCTCTATACCAAGAACCTCCGTCTGAGTCGGTTCATTGGTTCGGCATTAAATGAGCAGGAGGCTTATGCGGCAGATGAGCTAGTGGAGCTGGCGGAGGAAGTGCTTAAGCAGGTAGCCGCAGTAGGGATTGCGCATTACCTATGTCATGGAGACTTGCACAAAGAGGTTTACAATGATTACCTCGTGCAATTGTTTACATCTTCTGGACATGATCATAATGCTGGACCTATTTACCGATGGGCTGCTAATATGGTTAAGGATTGCCCCCATTTGCAGAAAAGTCCGTTCTATGATTTCTTCTGGGAAGAAAGGCCCCATCAACCTAATGGAAATGGGGCCGTTAAGGCCACTGATTTAAAGTTGGTCTTATCTCGGGTCAATGGACTTGGAGAATTGCGTAACCGCGTGATGCACGGTTTTTTTGTTTTGCCACCAGAGGAGAATCGCAAGGAGGCGGATGGGCTTGGTGAATTACTAGAAGGTTTGCAAAAATCAGGATTTTGGTCTATTCCTTTGGGTCAAGAGGTCCATTTTATTCGGGATGGTCAATTCACGGGGACATACGATTTGCAAGACCCCAACCATTGGTATTGTTACGCGGAGGCATCCACGCCTTTCGGAAAACTTGCAAAACGAATTGCCGATGAGCAAGCAGCAGACTTTTGGACAAACGAAGAAAAAGCTCTAGGAAAGGCCTACGATGTAGCGCAGTCAGTCAAGTTTGATGAACCAGTTGAGGCTTTAAAGAATTTCTTTGAGAGCAGGGACCAAGGAGCTTTTGCTGTTTGGGTTCATCCGCATGACTCTGTTGTAGATGCCTGCTGCGCTAATATTCATAGGGGCCTTGCTGCCCTAACTGACACAAGAATCGTTGCATATAGCTTGCACGAACAGGGAATTAGCTTCACAGGTGATTTTCTTTTGCGACGACTTATTTCGGTTTTGGATTCCGATGGGAAGTATGCTAAATCAGATAAGAAGTTGGTCGACGTACTTAAAGCAGTTCGTTCAAGTACAACGGATCGAGTTGTGGTGATCATCAATCGTGTGCACTTGGCATTGTTTAGTCCGCAGCATATTACTCGGATCCACAATGTCCTCTTTGAAAATCGCATTTTTCTTGTTGCAGTGGGCCATCATTACGAGTATTTCAATTCTATTTTTAATGCATCCTATAAGTTGGAGCATTCTACGGGAATACCCTCGGCAGATGAAGCGAAGGTTGCATTGCGCAATTACTTGAGGTTTAAGGGACCATCGTACGAAAGAGCCGAAGATCGCTCTGATGTTCAAATGTTAGAGGAAATACTGCAAAAACTCACGATGGAATTATCCAGAGGTAAAGAGATTTATGCACGTCGATTTGCCGATGAGAATCAATACGACGTTGAGTTCGTCCATGAGATTTTTGCCGTTTTACATCCATGGTTGAGAAGTGCTCGAAAGCCGTTTGAAGAAGATCAAGTTGATGAATTATATGGGTTTCCAAGTGTAATGACTGAAGTGACGCCTATTTATTTAGCACTGGGTCGTCGAGACTTAAAACTAGAGTATCAACACAAAACACTCAGTCTATGACCCCATTCGTCCAATACCACAGCCGTTACCTTGGATTTAGAACGGAATTAGATGTGAGTCAGTTGCTTAAGCACGTCGAAGAGGATGCAGCCGGGCTCAACAACTTATTCATGGCTGGACTTGGTATGGGTACCTTGTTTTTGCGAATGGGTGCTGTCATTCAGATGAGTGAGAAATTGCACGATGGGGACACAGGTAATGATGCCCTATTCATGAAGCAGGTGATGGACAACTTGCGAGAAACCTTGCCGAGCGACACAAACTGGAAGATTCTCTGGTATGCATCGATGACGCCTGAGAGCAAGTGGGATAATGCCATTCCCCGCGATAGCAATAAAGTTAGCATGCTCGACCGTTTTGTAGCCTTTCGCAATAAATATGTGCACCAGTCCACTCGGTTGATCCCCGAACACCTTAATGATATAGAAAAGGGGATACAGGTATTAGACGATATGGCTAGTCTTTTTGTCTTGTTCGAAGCCGGTGAGATTGAACTGAAGGATGAGCGGCACTTCTGGAGACAAGGTGAAAGCGCACTAGACCTGAGTCCATTTGTGCAAAAAGGAGCGCAGGAGGGCCTTCCTTATTTATTTCAAGGATTGTATGAGAATAAGTCGAAGGCCAAGTTTATTAATACCGTTTACGGTGACGAAACCCAGCCCGAGGTCAATCTGCATCTTGATGAGAAATTCGAGCCTATCCAACAAGCGTTGAGTGGTGGCGCAGGTCAAGTTTTTGACCATAGTGAGAGACTTAAGTATTACCTCGATTGCTTTGTGGGGCGCGAACGCGAAGTTCGATCAGTCCTTGAATGGGTGAATGGAGACTCGATTAATAATGTACTACCCATTTATTCCGAAGCCGGAATGGGGAAGGGTGCACTAACTGCGGGAGTTATTGATGGCCTAATGCATGACAACATTCCCGTAATGTATCATTACTGCGGTTCGGGGATGGCGAACAGCCTGCATGCCATTTTGTACCACTTCATCTTGCAAGGGAAAAAGATGCCAGGGATGAAAGGTGCAGGTATTTGGAAGGTAGAAGATGAATCCTTGCAGCGTAAGATGGATCGATTGCCCTCACGTTACCACGATGCCATACTTCTCTTTCAACAACTGTTGGATGATTGCTATAATCCTTCAAATAAGTACAAAGACAAGCCCCTTGTTATTGTTATCGATGGCTTGGATGAGGCATCAGTAGCAAATAGCCAGCTAAAAGTGTCGGATTGGTTTTATACCTATAATGACAAGGATGAACCCTTGGAAGATTGGAAATCACCTGACTTTATAAAGTGGATATTTACCTACCGTTCCTTTCCTGGCAATAATGAGGAGGGCTTCCGCCTTGATAGTCGATTTAATCTTGAGCGAAAGGAGTTGGTTCAGCCTATGCAAGGTTTAACAGAAGAGGCCGTGCGTGAGGCATTGAAGAAGTTTAATGTATCTGAAGAGTTTATTAAGACGGTAATTGATCGCGGGGCGAAGACGTGAATGTGATTCATCCTAACTTTTGTTGGTGAATGGATCTAGTATTAAAGAATTATTATGATTATTAAGATTAACGAGTTGTTGTTAAATAATTGCAAAACCGAAATCGGTTACAATGGGGAAGTATATCCTAATAAGGATAGCATTGTAATGTTACATAGACATGCCATGAGATGGATTGAGGGGTTAAATCCTACTAGATTACCTTGTTGTCCACCACCAGAAAAACATCCTTATTCAGAATTGCATCCGTTGGATTACACGTACACAAAGTTCATTATTGGAACGTTCCCTCCGATTTCATATTTCTCGAACGAATTCCAAAATATTCGATTTTTCAATGGTAAAATCGTAAGCAAACCGCAACTCCCATTTTATCACGGAAACCGACAGAAATTGTGGCAGTATCTATTAGGTGAAGAAGAATTTTCTAGCTTATCAACTAATTGTGCTGAACAAAGAATGAAAGAAATCATTTCGTTTTTAAGACGAAATGAAATTAACTACGCTGATATTATTTCGTATTGCCAACGTTTAGATTACAACTCCTCGGATTCCAATTTATTTAATATAATTCTCAATGAGCAATTGCTCAAGATTTTCGACAAGCCTTCTCCTTCTGAAATTCTATTAGTTTTTAATACAGGATCACTTTTTACAAATCGAGGAATTAAATTTTCTAAAAATAAAAAAATTAATCCGAGTACGTTTGCATTTGATATGTTCATTTATTTACTCATGGAGGCAGGTATAGAAGTTTTTATTCAAGTTATGAATCAAGAGCCGGTATTGATTAGTGTATTAAATAATAAGGTGTTATCTCAATATAGGAATATACTTCGTTTTAACTTAATTATAAACGGGAATAGCGTTAATGTTGTTGCAGGGCCTTCCCCATCTAATCGCAATGGTAATCTTCATAAGAACAAGGTATTCCTTAGGTATAAGAATTTACATCATCGAGATCATAATCTTTCCTCTAGTTACTTGTTAAAACAATTTAAACATTATGTTTATCAAACCGCCTTATTGGGTGATCCAAACGAGTTGGAAAAGTTGAATGATGAATAATATTATTGACCCTACCTATCTTAGGACTATCTACGACAGCTTGGTCGTAGGCGCGATACACAAGGATAATGCATCGGCGTTGCCTTTTGGATTAGACGGTATTTATGAGGAGGCACTACCGGCTAAGATAAATTTTAACGGACGCAAGAAGTTTCTTGATTTCTTTGCTGTAGTTGCCTTGTTAAAGAAGGAGGTGAGCTTGAGTTTTTTATTTCGCTTGTTACACGGGTGGTCTGAGGAACAGGTAGCTGGTTACATTGCCCAATACAGCAAGTGGTTCAATAGTCCGGTTAGTGGCAGGTATGTGTTGTATCATGAACGTCTTCGAAAATATATCCTACAGAGAATTTCACATCATCATTTTATTAGGTGCAATGATGACATCATTAATGAATGTAAACTAGCTCTAGATCAGAAAGTTGATGATGAATGGGAGCATTATGCGTTGGAGCATTTAAGTAAGCATTTGCTAATAAATGCCATGGAAGGCAAGGATATTGAGGAATTTAAAAATTTAACATATAATACCACATATTGGAATCGGCAAGTCCAAGTAAGTAAAACCTATGATTGGAGCAAACGAATGCATTTTGATATGTTACTTTGGACGTCAAAGTATGATATCGATGAAGTCATTGAGTGTATGCTAAATATGGTGGATATCCACCATCTGGAGCAAAAGGATGCTCCCCGCATCGTTGAGCTAGTCGCCCAAAATGATTTTGAAACTGCGTTGAATCGAATAGAAACATTTGGAAGTAAGGACCAAGAAGGATTACAACGTAAGTTTCTTGTTTATATCAATTGTATCATTGAGTTAGTGCGTTCCAGTGGAAAAAATGATCCCATTGTAGTAAATGGAATTGATATAATTCTAAAACACTTGGATGAAAATACCCCGGTAAATACATCAATATTTAATTGGAGTGATTTTTTACCTAGTTATGTTATGTTTAATTTAGCATGTCAGCTGGACTCGATAGGGCTTGATTATCTTAGAATTTTCAAGAGGGCAGATAATTGGGGGGCGGATTGGATAAAAGAAATGGGGGGACAGTTCTTCAAGAACTTTGAAGTGCTTTTTAATTGTATTATGAGTATCGTAAATATTAAGCATAGAGATAAAATACTCATTTCATTATGTCTTGAATTAGTCGAACTAGGCAGGCATCACGAAGCTAGAATATTGGTTAGTGAAATATATGATGTTAACTTAAAGAGATTAGGCCTTATATCAATTTATTCTAAATTTGCTGAAGAAGGCAGATCCAAAGATGCAGAAATTTTATTGAGTGAATATACTCATTATACGAATAATTCCGTCAATGAAAATAATGAGAATTATTCTGAAGTAAATGCAGATATTTCAATTGAACTAGCCAAACAAGGAAAAATTGAAGTTGAAGATGCTCTTACAAACTGCCGGATAATTGAAGATTCATCAAAGACGGGTGATCGTTTGTTACGACTAAAACGAATGTCAAATTTATTTTACAATAAAGGAAAGTCAGAAGAAGCTCATTTATTAATGATGGAGGCTTTAGACCTTGCTCGTTCTGTTATGATGAAATCGAGTACTAAATTATTGAGATCATTATCCACTGATATAGCTCATCAAGGAAATCTTGATTTAGCGGGATCTGTAATGCAGGAAGCTCTCGAAATAGCAAAACAACTAAGTTTAAGTGCTCCTTACATTGCGGGCATATCCACAGAATTGGCACTTCAAGGCAAGTTTGAGGACGCTAATTCTTTGATGAAAGAAACTCTTGATGGCGCACGCGAGTTGTCAGACGAGTCAAAAAAATGTGACGTTCTTAGAGAAATCGCAAGTGAACTTAGGAGACAAGATAAAATTGAAGAAGCGTGCATACTAATTCATGAAGCTTTAGCAGACGCACTCAATTTGATTGATGATTCAAATAAAATATTATCCTTACATAATATTTCAATAGAACTAATGAAACTCGGAAGATTTAATGATGCTTTTCAAGCTTTGAAATTATCTATTGATAGTACATTGAACATTAACAAAGGAAGTGAAGGAGACTATTTCTTAAATGCAGATATTTCAATTGAACTGGCGAAACAAGGGAAAATTGAAGTGGAAGATGCTCTTAAAAACTGCCGGATCATTGAAGATTCATCACTCACGGGTGATCGTTTGTTGCGACTAAAACAAATGTCAAATTTATTTTACAATAAAGGAAAGTCAGAAGAAGCTCATTTATTAATGATGGAGGCTTTAGACCTTGCTCGTTCTGTTATGATGAAATCGAGTACTAAATTATTGAGATCATTATCTACTGACATAGCTCATCAAGGAAATTTTGATTTAGCGGGATCTATAATGCAGGAAGCCCTCGAAATAGCAAAACAACTAAGTTTAAGTGCTCCTTACATTGCGGGCATATCCACAGAATTGGCACTTCAAGGCAAGTTTGAGGAAGCTAATTCTTTGATGAAAGAAACTCTTGATGGTGCACGCGAGTTGTCAGATGAATCAAATAAATGTGACGCTCTAATAGATATCGCAAGTGAACTTACAAAACAGGGGAAAATTGAAGAAGCAGGTGCTCTGCTTCTTGAGTCGCTATCAGTCGCTTGGGGGCTTCAAGAAGACTTTCAGAGGTTTTCTGCCCTACAAAAGATCTCTATTGAATTGGCTCGACAAGGGAATCGATCTTTAGCTGAGGAAGTAGGATTGTCCATACCTCTAATAAATTTAAGGTTTAAATGTTGGAGAACAATCGCAGAAAATAACTACGACAAATTAGGTTGTGAAAGTGCCTTGTTGGAAGCTAATTATTTTCGAAATATTGAAGTCAGGGCTAATTATTTAATAGGATTGGTTGATTCGATTAGAACGTTAGATGCTACTAGGAAATTTGTCATAAACTCAAGAATATATTTTTTAAATGATATAAATTTAATTGACAAAATACTGCGTAAACATGCACTTCATGAATTACTATTTACAGAGATCTCATCAGAAAGAAAGACAAGGTTCAATAGTACGTTCAATACGCAATGGGTTACTCGAATAAAAAGTTCATTCAATATCAACTAATTCCATTTTTTCTTTAAGGCTTGGCTCCTGAATATTTTAAATCAATGCATAAACTTGCATAAATTATTAAATGTGATTTTATTTAAACTGATGTGTCATAGGTCTTCTCAAGCATTGAAAATTATCCATTTTTTGTTTTCGAATTGCGGGGGTAATACAAGAGGTGAAAGTACTATTTGTTATGCATTTGCATGTACCCCTGCAATTCAGTTATCGTGTAGTTTTCAAACGTCACCTTCAACGAAGCCCGCTTCTGCTTAGACAATTCCCGAAGTGCGTGGCCTTCGCACCAACGGCGAAGTTCCAGCTCTCCTTCAACAATTAACTTGGGTACCGCTTTGAGTGTGCCGTCTGGGTTCTTGGCGGCCATGGTAAAGTAACACGAGTTGGTATGGGTTTGCACTTGGGTGATAGGGTCAAGAGCTTCAATACGCATACCCACAATCATAGAGGTAGTTCCTACGAAATTCACCGAGGCCTTGATGCTTACGATGGAGCCAATCTTGACGGGGTTCAGGAACTCGACACCTTCCACGGCAACTGTTACGCAATAGGCTTCCGCATGCTTACTGGCACAGACATAGGCTGCTTTATCCATGAGGGAAAGGAGAATTCCGCCATGAACGTTTCCGCCAAAGTTGGAGTATGAGGGTACCATCAACTCAATCAATTCGGTGTGGGACTCTGCCACGCGTTTAGCCTTCATTAGTGCTCTGATTTCCCGTTATACGGTTGGCAATAGAAAAGAAGTATTCTACGAAATTGTCTTTGCTGGGCAACTTCTGTTCCTTGAAATCCTGGTATACAAACACTGCGGCTTGAATTAATGCGACGTACGGATTGGTTCGAGCTTGGCTAAACGTGCTCGACAATAGGTTTAACCCCATCATTATGGGATGATTGCCGCCGAGCGTGTTCTTCCATTCAGCCTGGAGTGCTTTTTCATGGTCGTTAACCTGCTGGCTCAGTTGTGCGCGCTTGGTTTGGAGCTCTTGAAAGGTCATAATCACTTAATGAATTTGCTTAATCCGTTTTGGATGGAGTGAATCATCGGTTTCTTTAGTAAAAGTGCAATTAGGAACAATACAAAGTTTCCAGCAGCTACCCACAAAAAACCGGTGCTCCAACTTCCGGTGCGCTCCCCGAGATAGAGTGCAATTGCAAGCTCAACCATAAGCACACTGGAAATCAATAAGACAATCAGTATTACTTGAACTGCAGTACTCGAAGCTGCCTTAATTGCAGTTTCGGCAGCAGACAAACGGAATAACTCCAATCGTAGTTCCGCATATTGTTTTAATTGTTGGATTAGGTCATTCATTGAAGTTTGGTTCAAGGGTGATTATTTGTGCCGAGAATAGAAAAATTAGATTAACCAACGAATGCATGGGTATTCCAAAATCCAGTGGGGTCAAGGGAGACTGAGCCTTTAGGAAGTGCTGGGGCGCAGTGACCAGGATGCGCGGTAATGAGATGCCAAGGCGCGCCAGGGTGGACTTCCTGAACAATCAAAGCACATTGATTGGTCTCTATTGGCTTGGCGCCTTCGATAACCCATACTTCGCTCCCGCCACGCGTGATTGGCTTCGGCTGGTGCTCTGGCCCAATGGGAATGACATTTGTAAGCCCAACCGATTGAGGGAATAAAAGGTTAAATTCTATTTTACCGAATCTAACACTTGATTTCTCAATTTGAATTTCTGTCCCTTTAAAAACGAGGCTTACAGCATCTTCATCTTTGATGCTCTGCAAGTGTTCGACAAGCTCAAATAGATAACTTAGAGAAATCGGCTTATCCCAGTAGAACCTTGAGCCTACTTCGGTTTGTGCTCGTAGTATTTCTGCTCCGTTA
>Ga0194115_10007111_pt1 | contig 11188 bp, 8 predicted proteins | sample TA2MahsurfametaG_3_FD_148656 | JGI IMG/M metagenome (GOLD analysis project Ga0194115, IMG submission 148656) | Freshwater microbial communities from Lake Tanganyika, Tanzania - TA2015002 Mahale S4 surface | ecosystem: Environmental > Aquatic > Freshwater > Lake | place: Tanzania: Lake Tanganyika... | reverse complement strand
GATGAAGGGGAAAGTGGTTCAGAGGGCGATGAATCGAACGAAAGATTGGGTGCCGTTGGACTAACGGACCAGTCCTGTTCAGAAAACTCGGGCGACGCGTTTATGGCTGAGCAATCGGATGATGCAGTGAATGACGCTGCCTCGATGGAACCGCCGTCAAGTTCCTACGACACAGCCGCAGGCCTAGAAAACGAGGAATCGGACGAGGAATTCTATGACGTTGGCGTTCTTCAAGAGGGCGGTAGCAAGTCGACACTTAGATACACATCCGATCACGAAGACAAACGTGGCCATGCCAAAGTTTCTTCCTCTGCACATCCCACGCCCGACGAAACAGAACAGAGCCCGAGTAGCGAAGATAAGATCAACAATGTGGACGACGAGGCTATTTCGGGTAGAGATGACGACGAAGTTGACAGTAGTGAAGATGACGATTTTGCAATAGTGAGTCGTCCAGTTATCAGCGATGAAGATGACGACGGGAACTCAGCGTTGGAAGGCCACCAAAGCGAAGAAGATTCAACAACATTTCCTTCAGCTATAGGATCTATCAGCCCTGGTGTCATCAAAGATGATTCCAGGGAGAGATCTCCGCAGAATCGGATATCTGAAGATGATACCAGCGAAGGCGAAGATCTGGTTCCTCCTGCGATCGTAGCGACGAGTTCTTCCGTGGCTTTACCGGCAGGGGAACGCGAGGAGATAGCCGGAGATACGGAAAGCCAGGCTGTTGCGGACGGCGAAGGAGACAAGGCTTCAGTTTTGCGGAGGACCAAGAAGAAGGACAAGATTAATGAACCGATCAGTGGTTTATCGATGACTCAAAAAAAGCCGGAGCAAAAGGTGAAAAAGACAGGGAAGGGAACACAGAAGGTGGGGAAAGGAGCACAGGAAGACGAGAAACGACAGCCAAAGGTTACATCAAAGCCACGTGGACCACCTGAAATGGTACTCGACGGAGACGAGGCTCCACCTCTAGATACTTCCAGCTTGCATGGAAAGACTGACGTAAAGGGTGCACATAGCGACGTGAACCAAGCAGAGATGCCCGAGAAAACGAACAAGAAGATCGGAAAAGCGGCACAAGAGCGCAGAAAACCCCAGCAGCAAAAGGCTACATCAAGGCCACAGCGAAAGCGTACTGCAAGTACCGAATCGGCACTCGAAGGCGATGAGACTCCACCTCCAGATACTTCCAGCACGAAGGAGAAGACTGAGGGACTGGACTTGAATCAAACGGAACAGTCAGAGAAAACGACTAAGAAGATCGGAAAAGCCGCACAACAGCGCGGAAAACTCCAACAGCAAAAAGTTTCATCAAAGCCGCTTATACCAATGGAATCGCTGGCAAAAGGAGACAAGGGCCCAGTTCTAGGTAGTACCGCAAAACGTGGGAAGAAGGATGCAGAGGTCCCTCTTGTCACCGGAAACGGAGCAGAAAAACTACAGAAAAAGACGAAGAAGACAGGGAAAGCGACGGAGGAGCCCAAACAACTAAAAGGAAAGCCACCATCAAGACCTGAACGAACGGCGAAGAGTACCGTTGGTGAAGCATCGGATCAAAGCAAAGGTCCGCCAACCTTTATCGACATCGACCCGACTGAAGAGATCCACACAGGCAGTACCGTCCTTTCAGTGACGGCTGATTCCTACGTCGAGGACCTAAAGGCACAGAAACGTTTTCGAGAAGAAGAACGGAAGAAGGATGCGCTGCGAGAAGCATTAGCATTCTACAACAAACGTGTCGTGAACGGGGAACCTGAGAGTGAAGAACTCTACGTCACTATCTTTGAGGAAGTCTTCCGTGAGAAGGAAAAGGAAAACAAGAAGGCAGATTTGGAACATGATCGACTTTTGGAAAAGGCATTACGGCGGGAGAAAGCAGAGAAAGCCGCTGAATCCATAAAGAAAGATAATGAAACCATGAAAAACAAGAGAGAGAGAAAAGGCTCTGGAAGTAGTTTAGATGAAGCCTCCTGGAGATCACCCTTTCCAGATCCCGATCTTGACTCTATGGAAGCCGAAACTCCGGAGAAACGGAACGAAAACGCCGATGGGAAGGGAAAGAGAAGAGGGAAGAAGCCTATAAATGGTTCACAATCAGTGGAGAAAGAGGAATCCAAGAGTCGACAACGGGATGAAAACAAGGATGACGTTTCTCATCCTGATATTGATCTGGAAGCAGGACGTGGAATGTCCACCATTTCGGATGATTTCAATGACCATGATGACGTCCCCAACAATACTCGTCGTGGTTGTTTCTTGGATCGGCTTGAAATGCTGACGATTGCAGCCGTCTGTACTTTTGTCGGGGTCGTTGTAGGTGTCGTCCTTCTGGACCCTATGAGTCGAGTCTGACCCTCTAGTAGGGACGCCAGGGTAGTTGTTAGAATCCTCATGAAAGATAGTTGCCCGTCTCTCTCTCTCCCTCTCTCTCTGGGTCTACTGGAAAAGACTTTCGTTAAGAATGCCGATGTTCTCCATTTTCACATTCAGTGCCGCGCCATCGTCGCTGATTGGTAGTTGTAGCTCAAACAGATCAGGGATGTTCATTCTACTGGTCAAGCTTCGGTTCATTCGATGTGATTTTTCTCTGGGGTATTGATACAGTACTGCAAAGCAATCGTGCTCAACCGGGAACGAAATCAGGACCAAGAGGTACGTCTCCGCTAGTTGTCTCCCCCTCTATAAAAGGGGAAAAATCATATATATTACCAGGCTTTCATCTCATCGTGGGGGGAAACGCCAGATCCCACCTTTTCGCTCCAGTCATTCGGTTTAGTCTTGGGATTGCCCCCACTTGCCGTTGCAAGCATCCGTAACTTGTAACTTGCAGTGCAGACTTGACTCGCTCGCAAGAGGATAGTGTACGACACCGTTCATCCAATAGAAATCAGAATCGACATGGATTCCCTAATAAGTAAATCGAAAGTTTTAGACCACGAACCTCGAAAACAAGACGCATACATAGGCAGCGGTAAGATCATCGTTCCAAGACATACATACGTGCAGAACTCGTGAAAGCTTCACAGTTCCCTCATCAAGGTGCTCGCAGATGTGATATCGTCTGTCTTTCTCTTGGTCGCATCAACACCCTACTAGAGGTCCTGAACATACAGCGATCGCAACAAGATCGACACATGAAGAATCCACGGTCATCTCCACCTCTGCGTCATGAAGCAAAATATACTTTCTGCACAGGAACAGAGACAGTGGTGGAATCCGATTTTGATCTTGAGGATTCAACCGCATTGTCAGAACAAAATGGTGCAAGGAATCCAAATGTGGATACAGATGACGTCGACATCTCACTTGCAAGCAGTACGAAAGAGGAACTTGCTCGAGGTTTGTCGACTCCAGCCACGACACTGACTATCGAATGGGATTGTGACGACCGAAGCTTGGGAGACTTGAGTGACCTCTCCCATGGAAACATTTCGTATATTGCCGATCTTGCGACGCAAAAGAACACTCGAACAGAGAGGCTAGAGAAAGAGGCACACGCAAGAGCATTCGTACTCTATAAACTAGCGCAGAAGGAGGGTCATGGTGGCATAGGTTTCTTCCTTACGTTGGTCCAAGAATGCAAAAGGAGGTTGCTTGTATCGAAAGCTGAACATTACAGGCTCCAAGACACACGACTGGATGAGGCACTCGACGACGAGCTGAGACGAAGGGAGGAAATATCAAAGCCTTCCACTCTTTCGTCTTTGTATGAGGAAGGAATCAGTCGTCGAGGGTTTTTGGTTGAAGATTCGACCGAGTGTGATGACCAAGTGGAAGGCTGTTCTAAGATGATGACGATCGAGGAGTTGAATGGAGCAAGTGACTACGATTGGGGCGATGTAAGTGACGGAGAGATGAGCAACAACTGCGATGAGAGGAACATCGTAGAAGATGCAGGCAGCATCAGCCTTCGTCTGCTGCAACGTCGAACGAACGAAGAAAACCTATCAAACGAGAAGAACAACCTCGAAAAATCCCAAGAGTCGAATGATCTGGTAGGGAAGTCGAGTACTCTGAAAAAGAAGAAGAAGAAGGACGAGAAAAAGAAGAAGAAGAAAAAAAAGGACAAGAAAGAGGAATCATCTATACCTAAAGATGAGCAGAAGCGACGCAAACGTGATGCTGACGAACTATCGCATGACGACGTCACGAAACCTACAACCGTTCAAAAATCAGAGAAGCACAAGGAGGACAAGATAAGGAAGAAGAAATCGAAAAAGAAAGAGGCAGATAGTAGTGAGCGAGTTCGAGATAGACTTTCGGACTCCATGCTGATGTCACCGACCTCTGTTGATAGTTTCACTACATCGAAAACGAACAGCGAGAACAGGAGAAGGATGGGGTCTATCGTTGATGGTGAGTCCGTGACGTTCCCGACTTTACAGGTGAGAGAAAAGAAGAAGAAGAAAAAGAAGAAATCCTCCAAGGTATCAAAGACCGAAAAGGAACATCGACGGAAGTCGAAGAAAGGTCAACGATCAAATTCAACGTTTGACACCAGCAGGGCTTCAATCGACACGACGGATCATTCCACGCGCGTCACTCGACGATACCATGATGAGGACCCACCTACCGAAACAAGTTCAACAAAGAACTCTCAAGAGATTGATAACTTCGATGAAACGACATCCCGGACCACAAAAACAAGGATATCGTTGAGAAAAAGAATTAAATCTTTCTTTCTCTTTTGGAAGGCTCGCCGAGCTGGTACCACCCGTCCGAACCAATCCACTACAATCGCGAGCGAACCAACTAGTAACTGATAAAAAAAGAAAATTAATACCATGAGCACAGCTCCCAAAATTACGTGGTTAGTTTGTTTTTTAATGAATGTAGTCGTGTCAACAACGACGCCATGAATCTTAATAGCCCGGAATATTTCTCAGTCCATACTGAAAAGAACTTTTCCATTCTTTTCTCCAAGAGTGTATACAGGTAAGGGTGCAGAATCTTGAGCCGATAGGACAGCCTTTGCAAGACTACCAAGGATACCGGATGCCTCTTGTGCCTGTACTGGAGCACCAGTCTTTAGGTTGAAGGTCGACTTGCAAAAGTCACAAGAAATTCGTGGTGACTTATTCTGTGTCTCCTCATTGGGGGGTAAAGTCTTTGCCTTCGTCATGGGGATCTTACACTTTGGACAGTTCACACTGAAACAATATGTTTCCTGACCATACTTGACGACACTGACAGCACCATTCGGATTCGTCGCCTTATCGACGAGGAGGAAGGCACCTGTTTCAATCAAACCAACCTTCCCCTCTTCTTGGGGTAGATCCTGTACCTTATTCTTCGTTTGAATCCAATTGGTTCGACTTGATAGTCCAGAACCGCTTGAGGAAGAGGATGACGATCCACTTCCACCTCCCATTTCCTTACTAAAGGATCCCCGTCCACGTTTCATCGTCATCGTCGACCTCCTCGTCGTACATCCCAAGGGAGAATAACTTTCCACTGCCGTCCAGCATACTAAAGCGACAAGAACGGTGTATAGTTTCATTCTGAATCGATCGATGTAAGGATTTCTTACAACAGAACAAAGTTGTGACCAATTGCGTTAGAAGGAAGACCGGAAAACAACAGCACGTGAGTCAGATCCAAGATGTTGTCATCATTGTTGCTCGGGGTCAGGGACGACAGGAAGCGAACTGTGTGCTGGAGAGTATGCATAGTTGCGGCTGACGTGTGTATCCATGACACGTTCGACCAACATGAGAAGAGTTCGACGAAAATGTCACGAGGTCCGCGTCGGAGTGATTCGAATCTTTCTTTCCAAAGGGTGGGAATTTCATCGTCTCATACTGACAAAAACAGTCGTTCTTGGTCCCTAATCCCGAACGAACTTTGCGGGGATGATAGATTATCAACACTCTCGCTTCTATCATACCTGCGGCTCCTGAATGGGGGCGAACGTCTCCTGTGGTATCTCCTTGCTTTCTTGGATCGTCGATCGTGGCGCTGCATTCGCAATATCTTGTTGAAGTAGACCGTGCGTTGGGTAGGATCGGGGAGGTAGCGTATTTGGGCCCTCACCTTTCAAACCACGACTGACAGTTCACCCAAGCCTTGAGGTCTGTCTTGACTTGACTGCTTTCATCGTCCATAATGGAATCTCTAGAGATTACCAGCGATCCAGTGTTGGGAGCACCACTCCCCACTATGAATGGAGGAAGATCGGATATTACTGTTACCTGGAAATCTGATGATACCATCTCAGAGATCCTTAGACCACTTTTGTTTCGGATGTATGTTAGTTGTGAGATTCTCAGATTAGGAACAGAGGCTCGATTTGCAGCATTGGTGTATCTGCATCGATATTGTCATGCCGTTCATGAACGGACAGGAATCATCGATCGACCAAGTCCTTGGGTGGCAGCATCGTGTTTGTTCCTAGCTACAAAGTCAGAAGAACAGCCTAGAAGACTTCGAGACGTCATCAACTTGGCCCATATCCTTCTGGCGGAGACCAGTCTACAAGACGGTAATGAAAGTATAATATGCCTAGAAAAGGAGCCACCACCCCTTGACGAAAGCTATTGGGAAGCAAAGAAAACACTTGTAGAAACCGAACAGACAGTCCTTCGATGGCTTGGATTCGATTTATTCGTTCCTCGTGTTCATCGAACTGTATCACTGTTGATAAGTCACCTATCTTCATCTCACCAGGACAAGATTTTTCCGGAAGCTACACGTCGACTGAATGACGCACTGTTTATGGGATCAGCCCTGCGAAATGATACTTTGCCTTTGGCGATCGCAGCTATCGAACTTGCGCAACAAAAGGCGGGAGAAATTGATGACCGAATGAATCCGGACGGATGGTGGAGACCATATAACGTCTCAGATGCGAAGCTTCGACAGGCGATGAATGATCTGGAAATGGCCTCCAATACATTGCGACGTGCCTAGCGGAATCTTCATCTGAAATTTCTGGTCAGAAAGGAGAGTAACTTTGCATTTGCCAATCAGTCTCACAAGGAGATCGGCTGAATGGGCAAGAACAACGAGCACCTCCCGAGGCTATTGCCGTGACATACCGCCGCCTCTTCGCAACTCTAACATATCTGCCGCGAATTGGTAACCGATGTTGAGCATCACATCGGCCCGTCCCCAGTAGTTTGAAAGGGTGCCGAAAACTTCGGTCGCTGATGAGGTATCGAACCCAGTGATAAACTGCGAGGTGACCGTGAGGATTGTGTTGTCGTACGAATCAACGACGCGTTTCTGGATCTCGCGCATTTCCTGCTCTTCCGTATTCGGTGTGGATCCCTGTGCACCCGCTTCAGCAATCACAATTGGCAAGTTTGGAAGGTTGAATTCTATTCTGATATCGGTGATGAAATTTCGGAGATTGGTTTCATACGCCGAACGAAATACGTTGTTGAAGGCATCGTCATATCCTTGAAACCAAACCATACCCGCGAATTCAGCAGCTTGACCACTCGCACCACCAAGTTCTTCTACGCGGAGCATGGCTGCCTTGATATCATCGACTAATCGAGAGTAATACGTTCCTGGGACTCCGGAGCTCGGGGGGAGCCATTCTTCTGCCATAGCACCGCCTGTACCGCCGCACTTCAGAATGACAATATTGTCCTCGAAGTCATCGGCAAGATCAAATCCCATTCCGACTTCAGGACCAAAACGACTCCCATTCATCCCGAATTGGGTGGAAAGCTTTCCTTCGAGGGAAACAGCCGTCGTGGCGTACTCGTTTGCGAAAACGACGATGGCGTCGTCTCGCTCCACTGGACTAAATGATGACGTCACGAATCGCGAGAAAGAAGTGTCCGATAATGATAACATCACCAAATGGTTCAAATCTGCGGATCCTACAACATTTGAATCACCAGCTATCACAAAGAAGCGAAGAGGAGTTTCTTTTGGAGGTGCTGTGGCGATTATTGGAGATGGTGTCGTTGCCGTTGGACGGACTCCCGTGCTTGTTGTTGACGGGGATGCCGACGGAACGACGTCGGCAAGTGATTTTGATGGTGATACCGACGGGGCGTTGCCTGGGTTCAGAGTGCAATGATCGACAAGAGGTTAGATTCGAAAACGGAGAAAAGAACAGAAAAGCAGACGAAATCTTCGTACCCAACGGGGAAGCCGTAGTCGGCTGTAGCGAAGGCATGGTAGAGCCGACCCCAGCTGGGGAAGTACTTTGCACGGGCGAAGAAGTTGTTTGATTGGAACTAGATGGCGGCAATGATGGCGGCTGACCGACTCCAAACACGATAATTTCAGTTTCAGAATCAATCTTGTCCGACTTTTCTTCAAGCTCACCACTGTCCAGTGCCGTTTCTAAGGCTTCTCGATAGTCATCCACGGAGATAGTATTGTTTTCATATACCAGGACTACGTTCGCAAGAACGTCGACACACAGTGAATCTGCCGGTGCCAGTGACGGACACTCTGAAGGAAATACAGGGTTAGCAGGCGACGCAAAAAAATGACTTACTTCTCGTAAGGAATGATACTCACCAATCGGGGAGATTTCATCAATTGATGTCGGTAACTTGATAGAGTATGATTCAAGCTTTCGCCATCCTGTCCGTAACATTCTCCGTTCACCGCCAGCTGTAAAGGTATCCAGAACGTCAGGGGCAAGGAGATCCATCAGAGCAATCAGATCACGCGATACAGACTCTTCGGTAATGTTGTTTGCCATGCCCAGGGGTACGATAACTTGATAGTTCGGATTGACTGTTGTTTCTACAAGTTCGGGTTCCAGTGTAGGTTGTGATGAGGGAGACATGCTTATTGTTGGAACCGGTGTAGGCGGGGAAGGCTTGGGAGCCTTCGTTGGGTCCTCCTCCCCGAATGGGCCGACTCCGGCAAAGTACAGTATCAGCACAAGGACACCGATACAAAGAACCGATGTAACCACAATGAGGAACAGACGTGAGGACCTCCCTTTGGGCACTGAGACTTTCCCCAAACTTGGCATGGAAACTCGACTTCCGAGGCCTCCCCTTCGGCCACCACCACCAAACTGGGAAAGGCTTGTCCTATTCCTTCTCGGCGGAGGTGCATTGTCGGATGGTGTTTCCGTCGATGGTTTCGCCCAAGGATCGAATTCATCAGCAAAATCATCATGCTCGGAATCAGAGTCACCATCAGCTCCTGGAAGGAACGAGTTGAGTTCATCCTCGTCATCATCGAACCCCTGTTTCGAGGAATCCTCGTTGTCGTCGTTTTCATCTTCATCGGAATCGTCTTGTGCGTCCTCGTCAGAATCTTCATCGTCGTCGTCGTCGTCGTCGCGATCATTATGATTATAGTTATCTTCGTCTTCATCATCGCTTTGCTGTTCATCTCTGAAATCATCGCTGTCATCGGTACTAACAAAGTTGCCCACCGATCCAGACTCCTGTTCATAGTCCCCTTCGTCTTCATCCTCGCCCGTATCGACGGCACTATCTTCCTCTTCCCCTTCTTCATCATCTTCATCTTCGTCTTCCTGGTCCTCCTCATCTTCCTCATCTTCGTTTTCATCTTCTTCTTCGTTTTCATCGTCATCCTCGTCGTCGTCATCCTCTTCGAGGTCATCTTCATCGACTCCCGATTCTTCGTCATTGAAGTCTTTATTTGGAGTCGCGTCCTCGTACTCTTCGGCATCATCATCTTCCTCATACTTTCATGGGTAGACCAAAAACAAGTTGAGACCATTGTGGGCCAATAACCCTCACAAAAGGGTCGATGGAACCTACCTCTCCCTCTTCTTCGTCATTCTCCTCTTCATCGTCATGTTCCTCATCACCTTCATCCTCTTCATTTTCATCCTCTTCTCCATCTCCCTCGTCATATTCAGTATCGTCCTCTTCGAATTCATCTTCGGACTCTTCTCCCTCTTCTTCTTCGTCGCCCATTTCAGTTCCATCACCTTCATAGGAGTCTTCTTCCTCGTCATCTTCTTCCCCATCGTCTTCTTCGAAGCTATCGTCTTCTTCTTCGTCGTCGTCATCATGGTCACCATTTTCATAGTCTTGGATGGTATTTAGAAAGTCGGAAAATGAGTTTTGTGAATCATCATCAGCCATGGTAACTATAAGTTAGGACGATCGCGAGTGATGAGATGCCTGTTTTTGCAAGCGACAACCAACTACAAAATGTGCAGGGATGGCGAAAATCCTTTTTCGAATTTCTTTCCTCTCGAAGTTGTCCTTTCTGTCTTTCTCTTTCGAGTTTGAAATTGGAGCGGAGGGATGGCTTGGTGGAGTGTGTCTCCGGGTATGATATCGACTTGGAGGGTCGAACGTAAATCGTGTTGATGGTCAAAATGTCGACAATATTCTCGCGTGTCGGCCGCAATTTGGCACTATGTCTGGTGGGCAAAGAGGTGGCCCTCTTCCTCATTCGAGATATAAGCTCGCCCGTGTCGATACGACACCTGAAGTGCATATATATTGTTTCGACAACCTAGACTTCTCGAACGATAAATACGACTACTGGAGGAAAAAATATACACTAACTTACTTTAGCATCGATCCTACCAGTATCAGCATCATGATCTCTTTTCTTCATTCTCCATCATCATGCCACAACCAGATGCTCTACTACTAGGTAGGGTACTCTTGTTTTCTTTTCCTAGGCAGGTTCTACGAGAGAGTCCAAGAATGCTGAGCTCATCTATGCTCATAGTAGTCGCATGGTTCCCCTGCCTTCATGGGGACAATGGTGTGGCGTCGACTACTGGTACGGCATTTATCTTCTCGTACATACGTACAAGTATGGACCGTCATATCAATACCAATAATGCAACAATTACGAGAAATTAGTGTTGTCCACGTAGTAGGAAATGACAGACTTCGGTCCATGTACCTTCCATCAAGCCAAAGACTTACACAAGTTGGGCATAATTGCCGTCTTCATCTTCATCCCATGATCCTCCCACGGCGAGTCGACTGCCATCAGAGGAAAGTGCGACACTAGAACCAAAGTACTGACGGTATGCACTTCCAATCAAGTCGTTTCCGACTTGGATCCATGTCCCTTCCATCATGTCATAGACTTGCACTAGTCCGGTATCTTCACCGTTTTCATTGTCGTTCCCTGTTGCTCCAACGACGAGTCGAGTCCCGTCAGAGGAGAGCGCGACAGCTTTACCAAACCAGTCAAAAGTCGCACTTCCAATCAACTCATTTCCGACTTGGGTCCATGTACCTTCCATCAAGTCATA
>Ga0194115_10007109_pt1 | contig 11189 bp, 3 predicted proteins | sample TA2MahsurfametaG_3_FD_148656 | JGI IMG/M metagenome (GOLD analysis project Ga0194115, IMG submission 148656) | Freshwater microbial communities from Lake Tanganyika, Tanzania - TA2015002 Mahale S4 surface | ecosystem: Environmental > Aquatic > Freshwater > Lake | place: Tanzania: Lake Tanganyika... | reverse complement strand
AGAAGAAGAAGTATAGAAAGAAGAGGTCTTCTTCATCATCTTCAAGTAGCAGTAGTTATTCTTCAAGCTCATAAAGATCTAAGCGAAGATAAAAAGATAGAAAGTAGAAAAATTAAGCTTGAAAAATCATATATTGATCAAATTCATAAATCATTGGCCATGAATGCTTTAATTAGTTATCAAATTTGTCCCATCCAGATTGATTGACCGAGATCCAGATCCCGATCCTGATTCCGACCGCTCATCACCATTCTATTTTTAATGGGTGATTGACTGACTGGCTTGATTGACCGTCCCCGGGTAGTCTCCCAGAATATTGAATAATTATGAAGTATGGAAACCCCATAGTTCATGATATTATCATACTAATCAGTCTTACTAAAATTAATCAACCCTTTGAAAACTAGCTATGAATTTCTTTTAAAAATATAATTGCGGGCCTCAAAATTAAGTTTTCCATGTTTCTCATATACAAATTCTTTTCAAATTGATGGCAAATAATAAAATCAGAAAATCAAAAATTTGAGTTATTCATTCTGCTTTTTCGACTGCTGTGGGCTGTAGCAGGCTTGATAGACATGCTCATATCCAAATTCAGAAACTTATCAGCCAATCCGCTTTAGTTGAATTGAGCCAGGGTCGGACAAAACATTTGACTATTATTGAAAGAAACGGAGTCTTTAAGTTATCCTTGTTCATTGTATCTTCTTCGAATGCTTTGATACTTCAAGTGATCCTGGTAAGCTTTACGACTTTTTGCATTCTTTATTACTTCGCAGTCCAATTTTATTATTCTTTAAACCATATCTTGATTATCAGCTTCGATTTTTCTTTGTCTGAATTTTTCATAGCTCCAGTTTTTATGAATGACTCTCTTTTTCTCATCAATCACGGGATTTATTATTTATTTGTTTTTTACGAAAAAGCTTGAATTTACTGATTGACTTTCTTGCATTGAAGAAATATATCGTTTTGATGCGCTGAGCTAAGTTAAATATTTTTTACTTATAAATTTTAAGGATTTTTAGTGCAGTTCGTTCTGCTTAAAGAATGTCTCAAATTAGTCTTTACCATGGGACTCATGTTTCTTTTGTTTTTCTAATGGTAAGCTTGATTTTGGAGAAGGATGAATCTGTAGGTTTTGTTATATGGACTGTAATTGGCCAGATTTGACATCTCAATAAAATTATTTATTTAATTTTGTTTATCAAATTATAAATATTAAAGATTTCTTTGTTTTAATTAGATTAAAAAATAATTTCTGAAAAAATATTAATTTCTTAAGGTTTTTTATGATTTTACGATGAAGATTTTTGATTTTTTAATGAACTAAAGTTTTTAGATATTATAAATCATAAATAATAATCATACAACATGAACTACGACTATCTGACCTCTGCTATTAAGATTTCAGTTCCTAGCTTTACCGAGAGCAAAACAGAGCCTGGAACTATTTTTTTCAACCTGGAACTTTAAGTCAAAGATAACAAATGGACAGTCGCTAAGAGATTCTCATAATTCGATGCTTTATTTAATAGCATCAAAACCACCTATCATAACTTGCCTGAACTACCTAAGAAAAGCTTTATATTCAAGATGACTGAAAAAGATTTATAAGCTCGTAGACAAGGACTTTAAGATTTTTTACGAAAGATTATCATCAGAAATGATTTAATTAACTCAGAAGTTATCAAGCAGTTCCTTCAATTAGACAAAAATGCATCTTAAATGATGGTCAATCCACCTAAGCTTCAGCTTTAATATGCTATTTAAGGCGCTACAAAGGGTATCAGAGATTTGATCTTTATCGACGATCTCAAAATCTTTTTAATTGCCACTGCTGATCAAAGTCCAGTCAATAAGTTGAATGCCAAGGTAACCAATACCAAGATGCCCTGGGAAGGATAATCAAACAAATTCATGTAAGTTGGTAGCATTGAGGCTTGGCAATGCGACTTGTAGTCTTTGAAATTCGTGAAGATTTTTTCAAAGGGATATCCTCAATAAGTTATCTGTCTTGGCTATGATAAAAGTTCTCAAAAAATCGTAGTCGGACTTGATGACGGTGTTGTCGATTTTATTTTAATGAAAAACGCTAACTATGAAGATATAGTCTGTGATAAAATACACACAAGCAGAATCACTGGTCTTGGATTCGATTCATTATCAAATATAGTTTACTCGACATCTCAAGACAAAATATTCAGGATCAGTCACGGCACAAGTTTGGCTTTGGTGCTAGCCATCCCTCACAGCGAACCAATTATGTCATTCTTCAAGGACTAGATCAACAAAAGAGTGTTTATGGGTACTAAAACTGGTATTGTCTACATTTATGACGTATCAATCGTAAATTTTTATCTATTTAGTCATAAAAGCCTAAGCTTCTTGCCACATTGAAAAATAATAAAGGAGGATCGATCAGATGTCTCCATCTCGATAACAATAGAAATTATCTGTTTACAGCCAGTTTTGAAGACGGATAAATCAATGTTTTTGATATCGATAAGCCTGGAAGAGAAAAATTAGCCAAACTAAACGCCACATTGATCGGAAAGACAAAGATCAGGTCTATCGCATGGTCAGCCAAGAGGGCTTAGATAATGACTGGAACATCAGACGGTTCCATTACTTTTTGGAATGCTGTTACTGGAAAATCAATATGTAAAATCTATTCTATTAAGATGTTCTTCAGGCATTTGATACTGAAGTCACCCAGCTGAAATATTTACCTGACAAATAAGTGTTGATATCTTCATCAAAATCTAAATCCATCAAGATATGGACCTTGCCAAAAGAATGGAGAGACGCTAAGTTGGTCTCTGACTAACAAAAAAGGGCTGGAAAGTACATAAACGAAGTCCAAAAATAAAAGCTGGCAAACACTATTAAGAATGCGGCTGAAGACTCTGACGATGACGATTTGGCAGGTTGGCATTTAGATTGATGATAAATCATTTAAATTTATAAATCTTAGATATAAATCTATGAATATGATATAAATATAAGACCGTTAAGTATATGCTCTGCAATTATTGTAAAAACTAATTTGATCAAAAATTAAATATCCCGAGGCTGCTCATTGTTTGTGGACATTCTCTATGCTAAACTTGTTGTTATCGACTGCATCTTAATAACAAGGTTTAATGTCCTTAATGCAAAGCTTCAACTTTTATCGAGTCTATCTCGATGCTGCCCAAAAACCTAGCACTTATATCCTATCAGTCCAACCATTAACTTTGCACTAAGCACAATAAAAAATATTAAGGTACATCAAAAATTATTTAGCATATTGTGAACATGATAATACTTTGATATGCATCGACTGTATTTTACAAGATGGATACAAAAATCATTAAATTGGAAGCATCAAAAACGTAATATTTTCTTAATATAGTGCTATGAGAAAAATAAATAAAAATGGTCAAAGAAAATCGATAAAATTCAAACATTCATATAAAAGGTTAAATAAAACTTGTCTCAAAATCAAAAATCACAAGAGTAATTCAGCTCGAATTACATAAATACAAAGTAAACTGTTCAAAATTATTTTAAAGAAATAAGAGATATCATAGATCGAGAGGAATAATCTTTGCTAATGAAGTATCAAGATATTTATATCGAAACTTAAAACAAGTTCTTTGACAAAATCTAAAAATTGAATAGAACATTTTAGAATGTCAATTCAACTGTTAATGAGCTTGATAGATATGAAGGCTTCAATGATGTAGAATTTTTAGGATCATATCATACAAGGGAAAAGATATTCAATTCAATTAATTTCAATTTGTAAGAAATCGGAAAATTGCCAATTTTTAATTTTTCTAAGAAAACAACCTTTTAAAGTATCAACAAGCAAATTCAATCCCTTGCTGTTGAAAAGATAGACAAAAGTGACAAGAAAATATCATCTCCTTTTATAAATAGTTACAATTCAGTATCGAACAGCGCCAAGAAAAATACTTAAATCATATTGAACTCAATTAAGACTAAAAAAGTATCATCGAGTTCGACTCAAGACAATTTCTTTAGCAAATAATCAAATTATGCAAGTAACAGCAGCAACAAAAAGAAAATTGGGATGAAAAAGTAAATAAAATCTACTGTGATTTCAGTCCATACGAATAATGTAGTTCAAGTCTTATCAAATAGAGTCAATAACATACCCAAAGAAAAAATATAAATAAAGTTAAGTTCAAATGTTAAAGACAATAATAAAAACGATATTTCTAATGTAGATCCTAAAGAGTCTCTGTGTCATTCATTTTTGTCAAATATGACTGCGTTTCTAAGCTAAAGAAAAAGTGTATATCTAATAGGAGGATTCAATGATTAGGCAAATAATATTGTAAAACTGAATCTGCAAACTTTCAACTGGTAGACTGTGGGCTCACTGACATCAAATAGATCTAAATTTGGAGCTATTAGCATAGACAAACAAATATTTTTATTTGGAGGAAAAAGAGGAAAAGAACGAATAAGCGATTGTGAGGTATTCAATGTAAAGTAAAATAAATGGTCGAAGTTCAATAACATAAGTAAAATCAGGAGTGGATTTTCTGTGGTAAATGTCGATGATATTCTTTATTTCATTGGTGGAAATGACGGAGACAATATTTTGAATGTTGTTGAGACATACAATATAACAACAGGATAATGGAAGAAAAAATAACCTATGCATGAAGCTAGAGATTAATTGGCTGTAGTCGTTGGTGCCAATAATAAGATATACGCAATCGGAGGTTTTGGGGGTCCGAACAATTGTCCACTAAAATCTGTGTAAGTCTATGATCCTAGGACTGAAAAATGGAAGTTATTACCCCCGATGCATTAGGCTAGAAGAGCCTTATCTGCTGCGGTTCTAGCGGACGGAATTTATGCGATAGGTGGATTTGACGGCAATAATTATATGAATACAGTCGAAAAGTATGAATAAGGCGATAGATAATGGACTAAAATAGCATCAATGAAACAAGCAAGATGCACTCATTCTTCAGTTTCCCTATTTGAATCTCAATAAATATACGTCTTTGGAGGTTTCGATTTAGTACCCTTGGACTCAGTGGAGAAGTACAACGTCATAACAAACGAATGGTAAACAGTATGTAAAATGCCTCAACCAAGATTTATGCACTCAAGTCTATTAATGAAATAAGACTGAGCTGATAATAGATATTTATTAAATAGAACATTTCATAAAATTATATAAAATAGAACATTATGTTTGTAAAGAAAAGTCAAGCCGTATAAATGCCAAAGGTCATGCAATAAAAAGTCAAAGAATAAATGCGAACAAAAGAGCTCAATCACTAGGTAAATATTTTTTGATTAAGTTTTTCTTATTGGTGAGAGATAAGAAGTATGAAGAGGCCTATGTTTTGGGTATGGCTTATCTACAATATTTCCCTTAAAATACTGCGATTCAAAAATTTTGCTATTTCATCAAGCATAATCAGGAAGAATGTATATGTTTTATCATTTAGTATTGAAAATGGTTGACTAAGAATAGAATTATACCGATGATAGTTAGGAAGAAAGTGAATAGGATGAGTATTAATAAGATGATTAATATGATAATTAATCGCTTATATCTCAGAAATCTTCTGTAAAATCTTTGAAATCTTCAGTGAGTTCAGTCAAATCAATTATTTCTGTAAAAAATCAGGTTAATACGATCGCTCAAAACAAAGTAAATGCTCCAGTTAAAAATCAGCAGACCCTCTCAAAACCAGTCAATTCTACAAAGTCTATAAGTTCATCATCTTCTTTGAATAAAAATTAACCTAAAGAAAAGTAAAACAAAGAAGATTCCAACGTAAATAAATGGAGTTCTATTTGCAAGAATGTTTATAATGAAAGAAGAAAAAAATGATTGTTGATTATTTGATTTATCCAAATCATTTGAAAATGGATTTCTTTATCATTACTAAATAGATATAAACAGAAAAGTTAATTTCTAATTATTATTTTGAAATGAAATATAACATTTTTTAATCTAATTATTTTAATGACGTATTATATAAAATGAATGACATCATAAAGATTCATCATTCTTTTTGAGATTTAGATATTTATAGCTATTCACTTAATAATTCATTCAACAGATTAGTTGATGTAGCCATAGATTAAAAGAAAGAAAATAGCACATCTGTTTATTATAAAGTATCCATGTCAAATGTGTTGATTATTTTAGTCAAAAGAAATAAAGCTTGACTTAAAAATACTAAAAAATAGTATCTTTGCAGTCTTATATGATATCTATTACAAAAGTATGCAAAGAGTATTATTATGTGATATTCCAGCAAACAAAATTATTATTTTCACATTTTATTACAAAATCATTATAATTTTTAATAATTTTAAGTTATGTCCAGAAATCTGAATGCATAAGACCTCCATACAATCTAAAGATTGAGAAACGGCTTCAAAAATGCAACTTTATAAGCTTCAAGCACCCAAGAAACAAAAATAAATATATGGCAAAGCAGCATCGAAGAAATCCATACATTTCTTTCTAAATCGAAACGAATCAAAAGCATTAAAATAGTGAGCTACTAAATAATCCCGAAATCTGAGTACAACAAATAAGAATACACAGTAATTTTTAAAATAACTCAGACTTACTAAATCGAGATAATTACATAAGAGTTTCTGTATAAGATAAAAAAGCGATTCAAAGAGTTCTATCAGTTTTACAAAATAATAAAGAAATACTTGCATCTAAAGAGTAGCTTTCCTAAGAAAAATTATAATCCGTTTGTTAGCTCGATCAGCTAAAATATTTCAAAATAAAGAATCGCCAAATTGAATCGTATGATATGAAACTTATTCAGTGTTTATAGCAGAGTGCTTCCTGTTGATAGAAAATCACTGTCCTAATCAGGCCATCAATATTTTCTATAATTTCTTTGAAATAAGATGTATGACAGATGTTATCTAGAAAATTTCATGAGGAATAGCTATAAAAACCCATATCAAAAATCAAAATCAGACAAAATTGCATACGAATGTTATACAACAGTGAAAAGTGGCAAAAGTTTCAACAATAAATCAAATTTTTTATGTGAAAACAATATTGAAATGAAAATAATCCTATTGAACTAAAGCAAAATTGCTAAAAATATAATAACGGATATCTAGGATTACATAAAATAAAAGAGATCTAAAATATGCATCGATGATATAAAAACAATTATCTTAGGCTTTGACGAATATAAAGGTTTATTGAGATATGGACTCAACAATACTAACGAGATCAATAGAATCATGGCCTTGTAACTGCTTTCGAATATATTTTCTACCTAAAAACAGCTTTGCAACTAAAAGGGTTTGAAAGTCTTATAAAAGATCCCTTCAAATGAATTATTGGTTTAAAACATATCATATTTTGATAACTCATAATTCAAATTGAATTACTTCAAAATCTTGAGACAATACTGTTAGATGATTTAAAAATAGACAAACAAATCATAAAATCATATCATCAAGGATCTTTTTCTATTCCATTAAGAACTTTACAATGATTATTACCATTATAAAAAGATCAGCTCGATAAATTTTAACATAGAATTCAATAATTTAACCATTCCTCTAGAAAAAGAAAAGCCTTCATGCAAATAAGAAGCCCATAAAGATAATTTTTGTGACAAAATAGATATCAATGATTTTGAAGATGATTCAGAATAAGATAACTTTGTGGTGTAAAAATAAGGAAATGTTACTTTATTTATCATTTAAGCTATGAACATAATTTTTTTATGCTTTTAATCTCAACTGAAGATAGATAGGCTTAAGGAAACTATGCTTAAATGGAATAGATATGAGTAAAATCTTACTTTTGACGATTTTTCATAAAAGATCAGATCTGTTATGACAGTCAATAACAGAAAATTTTATCTCAAGATTAAAATTTCATAAAATTTGTCTGAATAAAAAATAAAATCACCAATATTTGAGTGTTTAAATAGTATTTAGGACTTGAGGAAAGAATTTTCTGAAAGAGTCTCTACAAAAATTGTGAAAATATATGAGTAAATAGAAGGAGAAACTGATTATAGATAAGAAATCTTTTTTAGACAAGACGAATTAACTACAAAAGTGTTGATAGGAATCGAATGTCCTTTACTCAAATAGATAACGAATTATAATATGAGATAAATTGGTCATATTTTCAGATAAGATCTTCAAAAAATGATTATATGATTAAGTGTTTTCTTACTGACTTTTTAGAATTTTTTTATAAAACTTTTTTATATTATCTGCGTATATATAAATGTATAGTTCTATAATAGTTTATTTTGAATAATATTTTATAGAGTATGATTCAATAAGTTTAGATAAATATCGACTAAATCATCAATACTCTTTTGGAGGTAAAAACTTCTAAGCCTGGAAAAATGGTGAATCTAAAGTAGTAAGAAATAGTAGGGCTAATTAAGTTAGTCAAAGAAGTATTTATGTCAGAGTCCATGCTTCTGGAAATAAAAGCCCCATTGAAGATTTGTGGCGATTTGCATGGACAATACTACGACATGCTGAGAATCTTATAGTACGGAGGATATCCGCCTTAGTCAACCTATCTATTTTTAGGAGACTATGTCGATAGAGGTCGTCAAGGAATATAAACTATATGTCTTCTCTTTGCCTTTAAAATCAAGTATCCCAAAAGCATTTACCTTTTGAGAGGTAATCATGAATCTGCATCTATTTCAAAGATCTACGGATTTCATGAATAATGCAAAAATCGCTATAATCTAAAGTTATGGAATTCGTTCATAGATGTATTTAACTGCCTGCCTGTTGCTGCTCTTATATAATCAAAAATACTCTGCATGCATGGAGGCCTATCGCCAGAACTTATTGATGTCAAGCAGATAAATAGCATACAAAGACCGACTGATATTCCTGACACTGGATTGCTTTGCGATCTTTTATGGTCTGATCCCGAACCTTCAGTCAAAATGTGGGGATAATCATAAAGAGGAATCAGCTATATTTTTGGACAGGAAATTATTTTTTCGTTTCTCAGGAAAAATTAGCTTGACCTTATTTGCAGAGCTCATCAGGTCGTATAATAAGGATATTAATTTTTTGCAAAGAAACAGTTAGTCACAATATTTTCAGCACCAAACTATTGTGGATAGTTCAATAACAGTGGAGCCATGATGAGAATATAGTAAAATCTAACATGTTCTTTCCAAGTTTTAAGACCCTAAGAAAAATTAGGACAATTTAAGAATGTAAGGCCAAAAACACCTATTAAAAGATGATTTTCAATATTTTTATATCAATCAAGTGTTTAAAATAATTTATTATGAATAAAATCATCAACTTTCTTCATCGATTTAATCTTCAATTATGAGCTAATGTTACTCAGTATGCCTTAGACTTTCGTTGAATATAGCAGATTTATCACTAATAAAGCTAGAGGTTTCGTTTATAATAGTCGATTTGTCATTAAAACTTGAATTCTTGAAGGATTTCATTGGGGATTAATGAGAAGGACCATCATAAATCATTTTCAAATCAGATACTTTTCTCTTTATATCCTCAAGCATTTATTCATCTAACTGCATTTACTTGCCTTATTTCCATTTGTATCTGATCTAAGGGCCTCCACCATAGAGCTCTTTAAGAAATTTCCATAGATAAATATTCAATACTCTAAAATCCTGATTTTTCTTAAGATTTGCCCTGCATTTGTTTCCTTAAAGTAAAGTCTTGTTTTCAATATAAGGTGGCATGGGATGTCCTTTTGTCATATAAGCAAATACTTAGTTATTGTACAGGTAAGAAGACCATTTTTTTATCCAGTTAGAAGATATCATGCAGTAAGGCAAAGATGAAGCCTTCAATTTATCATAAATCAGAACATATTATTTTTATTTTTTTCTTCTCTAGGAAATCAATTTAAGCTATTCATTACATATTTAGCATATCTGAACATTATATATAGGTTTTCTATCCTCAATCGAAGTTGATGAAGGAAATTTTTAGAGTATTGTTTGCCCTAACTTATTTTTATTCTGATGGGCGTAAAAACAATAAAGATCTTCGTATACATCAGCTGAAACATGCTTGATTTATTTCATCTTGCTTGTGATATTCACCTTCAAATTATTATGTTTACAAACAAACTGATTCCTGAAAGGTCTTTATATTCCGTTCTTGAGCTGTTAATACCAAAAATCTGGAAGTTGATACTTCTTTTCTCTTTGGCTCATCAAATCATCATTTATCATAGTCATTTTTTGTTTGGCTGTTTCGGATACTCTCTTGGTATAACACAAAATATAAGCATTCATCGGCTGCTTACATAATTATACAACTTAGTGCCTTATTATATATTTTTGCTTGTTGAAGTCATTATTGACTACAATAGGAAAAATACAGGATTTTTCAATGCATATAGCAGATTAAAAGTCGTATAAGATTTATTCTTTGGGATTATTGGAAAAAGGTCCCATGTCTAGCGTATCTGTTGATAGCTAGACTTACGTCTCATCAATTATGCCACCTTCTTTGCTGATTCTTTATATTTTCATTATTAGTATGTCAGGTAATCTCTCAAAATGCAGCTTATTCTTTTTCATGATGATTTAACACTCTTGACATACAACCCTTGATAAATTCAATATTACTCTTTGTGAAGCGGCGATTTCATCAGCTATATCAATAATTAAGGGATGGTTATGGGACATTCTTCTTCTTTGAACAAGTTTATAAGGCTGTTTCTTCTTGGTTTGTGTTTCAAAGGTGATTAATATCGATGATTTTGAAGCTATTTTTCAATTTCCTTAGTTTTTCTTTTCTTCTTAGGGATTTTCAATTTGAGAAACTGAATATTGTGAGGGACTTATAAAGATTTTTTGCATTTACTGCAGGAGTAATTCAGGCTTAACGTGGCATCTATCGAATTATAAACAACATAGTTAGTATTAACTTTATTTTTCTTGTAAAAGATATCCCATTAGTCCACTTCTTCATCGCTAGACAAACGATTCATATTGTAATAGATAATTTCATCTTGAATTAAGCCCAACAGGTAAAGGATCAACTCAAAAGGATCTCTCCGTCTATATCCAAATAATTATGGTTTTTATTTAAAGATCAACTAACAAAGATTCTAACTAATTTAAGATAAATGTACATCGGAGTGATAGGCACGGAATTAGGCATCGTTGATTATT
>Ga0194115_10007107_pt1 | contig 11191 bp, 19 predicted proteins | sample TA2MahsurfametaG_3_FD_148656 | JGI IMG/M metagenome (GOLD analysis project Ga0194115, IMG submission 148656) | Freshwater microbial communities from Lake Tanganyika, Tanzania - TA2015002 Mahale S4 surface | ecosystem: Environmental > Aquatic > Freshwater > Lake | place: Tanzania: Lake... | reverse complement strand
CAAATCCCCATTCGGCAAATCCCCATTCGCCAGAAGGAGAAACCCCATTCCCCACGAATCCCACACCACTTATTAGGAACCATCATGAACCATCACTTGCGATTGAGTTCAATCAATTCTGGGAAGCGTACCCTCGGAAGATTGCTAAGGGTGCGGCGGTGAAGGCGTTCGCGAAAGCGTTCGCACGAAACCCTGGCCTCAAACTTGAGGAACTACTTACCGCGGTGAAGGCATACGAGGCGACCATCAGCGACATCCGCTATTGCGCGTATCCAGCAACCTGGTTGAACGGTGAACGCTGGGCAGACAACCTGGAAGCGAAATCCGCTAGTGTGGTTATCACCGACCACGAACACGCACGGAGTTTCGGAGCCGCCATGAGGCATACGGGTCGCACGGAAGAACAACTACTTGCCGCAACAGAACACTATTCAGCCGCGGAACGGCGAGCGGCCTTAGATGAATATCGGAGTCCACAATGAAACTGAAACTTGGGATTGTTGCCATAGTGCTGATAGTGGTTTGTTTGGTGACGGGTACGAACGCGCAAGCGCCCGTGCCGACCAGCACCACGACAACAACCACGGTGGCGGCCACCACCACCACCACCAGCACTACGACAACCTTGCCGCCGTACACGCATCCTGAATGTGTTGAGTTCCTGGCGTTGGCCGTAACGCTCGGATGGGGTGCGGAGAACCTGCCGATGTTGGAACGCGTGATGTGGAAGGAATCGCGTTGTCAGCCGCATCAGTTGAACGCTTCTGACCCGAACGGCGGAAGCATCGGTCTTACTCAGGTGAATAGGTTCTGGTGTCTCCCTTCGCGCCACTATCCAGATGGCTACCTACAAACATACGGTGTGCTGGCCACTTGCGATGACTTGTTCAATCCGTCAAGGAACCTGGTTGCGGCGCTTGCCATCTTTGAATACGCGGATGGATGGTCACAATGGGGATTGTGATGTGTCTGAGACGCGTTGCCGTGCGTTCTGGCGCGAGAGAACGGTAATCGGCTGGCGCGGTGGCGGCCACAACGGAAATCGGACGCCGTGAAGGGTTACGGTCAGGTGGTATCCAGCGGATGCGTAATTATAGGCATCCTTAGATGACTGGCTAAGGTGCGCCAGGGGTGGTAGGCTGAACCCAACGGTTCAAAGGAGGACCATGATGAAGAATCGTTTTGCTGGTGAGTGCCGAGGGTGCGGTGTGTTCGTTGCCAAGAACCAGGGTTACTACGACATGGACAGCCGCCGCCTGTTCTGTTCTGAACCTATTAGCCTCGCGCATACGCCTTACTCACTCGGTTTGATGCGTGGCTGTCAGCCGACAGAACGCTTGCGTGAACTATTCGGTGACCGCGCCGACATGTGTCTGACCAAGTTCAACCAGGTTCTCGGAACCGCGTTCGCGTCAGCGGCGGAAGTGGTGAGAGCGCACTTCGCGGAACACGAAGCCACCAAACCAACGGCGGAAGAAGTGGCGGCAGTCAAAGAGCAGATGCGCGCCAGCAAAGCGGCAGAGCGTAAGCAACGCCGCGCGGAGTTGGCTGACTACAAGGCCAGGAACATCTGTACGCGTTGCCACGGCGCAGGCGGTTCAGACGCCTGGCTCGCTACGGGCTGGACTTGCGCTCGTTGCAACGGTTCAGGGAAGTACCAATGAATAACCAACCAGAGAAAGGGATAACCATGAATACCGCAATACCAACCATAACCAACCAACCAACAAAGGAGAATGCCATTAGTACCATCACAGCAACCCAGGTGGACAAGACGCCCACCTTCAACTTCATCCCCAACACGGATGTGAACAACCGAACCAAACTCGCACGGATGGCGAAGCAGTTCGCTTCAATGCCTGGCGTACTCCACACCCCAAAGGTGGGAACGCTGGTGATTACCGAAGCGCGCCCAGGCCAAGAAATCCACGGCTACCGCTATCCAGAGTTGGTGGAAGTGCGTTACGGAACTACCTGCGCTGAAATGAACCACCTGGCCAACCAGCCATTCACGATTACGGCGGCGTACTTTGAGAAGGACGACTCCGTGTTCGCGTTTCAGTTCACGACGCGTGAATCCACCGACATCTACCACTACCGCCCATGCGACTACCGCCTGGTGGACAGCGACATTGATTCGCTGACCGTTGATGGCGTGGAGTACAAGTGCCGCGGATACAACGAGTCGCTGGGCGAAGCGCTGTCAAAGCACCTGGGTTATGACGGTGACCAATACCGTACTGCTGAACGCATCATCACCAAAGCCAAAGAGGATGCCGAGGCGGCAGAACTCCATCAGGCCAAGATTGACGCGGCGTACGAGAACCACAGCGGCTCAGGCTGGCGTTCACGCCACATCAAAGACCAGGCGGAACCCATGACGCGCGACGAAGCAGTTGAGAACCAGGCGGCAGTCAAGACGGCGCTGAATGAACTCATTCAGTTGCTTGAACGCCAACTGTGGGATGTCTGCTCAAAGTCCGTGGGCAAACTGCGCGCCGAAGTGGGGTGCTACGGCGTGTGCGATGATGAGGCTGACCGTTACGGGTTCGTGACGCTGGCTGAGGTGGAGCGCTACATCTTGCGCCGCTGGGTTACGGATGGCTGGGCTGACCAGGCTGGCATCCGTGAGTATGTGGCTCGCGAGTTCGTGCGGAAGCACTTCTAGTCATGGCCAAACAGGTTCACGCCTGCGTCTCCTGCGCTGAGGTCTTCTCCTCAGCGCAGGAGAAGGCGTCACATTGGGTCGCGGTACATGACCGCGGCTTCGTGAAGCCAGGCCACCGCATGAAGCGAACAAGTTTTTGCTGGCGTTGCGCCAGCGAAATACCCGTAGGCGTGACGGTGTGCGCCTGCGGATGGCAACACCCAACCACACCACAAGGAGGCAAGTAATGACCATCAACGGAATAACCACCAGCGAGACCGAGGACGCGCTACGCGATGTGCGTATGCGATACGCCACGGTTCGCCATCACTTACGGCAGGCGGCCAACGGGTTGCTTGAACTCGGCAGGGACTACGGCCTCACTTATGAACCAGGCGTGGACACCGACGACGCTTACGGTTTGGTCTGGAAGGCACATGACCAGGCCAAGTGTGACTGTGAGTACCTACTTGAGTTCGTGGAAGCGATGGCTGAGTAATGAAGCAGTCAAAATTTGCTTACAGCCCAGCGAAGGCAATCGCTGACGCCATCACCGACATCATCTTTGAGGGTTGCCACAACTGTATCGTTGCTGGTTCAATCCGCCGTAACGCGAAGCGCGTCAGCGACATTGACATCGTCGTTGTCGCCAGCAACTTCAAAGCGGTGAACATACCTGGTTACCTACGGCTGGAACGCGGCGGCGATAAGTACCGCCGCTACTCCGTCCCCCTGGGTGACGGTAACGACATCGGCGTGGATATCTGGCGTTGCCCAGACGAGAAGCAGTTCGGCGGCTTCACGCTGTTCGCTACGGGTACGGCGGAATACAACATCATGACACGCCAGGTGGCGCGACTCAACGGCTACCGCTTGAATCAGGCTGGCCTCTGGGAAGGCAACAAGCACCTGGCGCTCAGCGAAGAAGGAATCATCAGGCGGCTCGGCCTGCCATACCTCACGCCAACGGAACGCAACCATTGGAAGAGCAACACCAAATACAACAAGAAAGAAGGTAAGTAACCATGAAGTACCGCTACTACCAGGTCACGGCGCTTGTCGCTGTGGCGCAATACGACCTGGGGGATGTGTGCGACGAACACTCGCACCTCATTCCCCCTGGTGGGCGCACCGCGCTAGACGCGGTGGAACTTTTGAGCGACAGCGAGGACTTCTTGCTGGAACTTGAGGAAGTAGAACTCCACCTGGTTCCGCGTCCACGCGTCACCGTCACGGATGAAGGCCAGGGTTCACTACTCCCGAAGAAGAAGCGCTCATGAGGGTTACAAATTGGCATAGGTGGCAGATGACCAAACTTACGGTTGTCTTCATCCTGGTCATCGTCGGCATCGCGTGTGCTGGCGGATTAGAAGACGCTGACGGAACGCAACCGATTCCGTCCGTGTGGGGATTCGTGGTGGCAATGTCGTTCGCCGCCATGCTCCTCTGGAACATCATCCAGAACGACAGACAAGGAAGAAGGTAATCACTTGAGTACCGAAACAATGGAGTGGCTCAATCAGAATGTTCTGATTGGGTTCACCGAAAGCCGTGGCCAGGCGTGGCATTACCGCGCGTCTGACCAGGGTTCTGAAACCAACCACTATGAGAAGGCCATCCCGATTGACGATGTCCGTCGCAGGCTGTTCTCATGGAAGGCGATTGAAGTACCGATGTTCGTTGAGGACACCGCGCAGACGAAGCACACCGTTCCAGACCGTAAGGCCATCGTCCGCGATGACACCTACGGCGTACTCGGCGTGGTCTCGCAGTCATACGAGCCACATCAGTACGAGGAAGCGCTACTCACCCAGATAAGCACCATCATCAGCGACAGCGACCTGGCTATTGGTTCCGCAGGATTGTTGAAGGGTGGCGCTATCGCGTGGGTTCAGGTTGAGATGCCAGAGAACTTGAAGGTTGCGGATGTTGAGTTCAGGCCACACCTGCTCGCAACCACTTCCTTCAACGGCAGTATCGCCACCACCTACAAGCGCACCGTCACGATTGTTGTTTGCGACAACACTCGCGCGATGGCGTTGAGGGAAGAAGGCCAGGAGTACCGCGTCCGCCATACAGCGAACAGCCAGATGCGTGTCGCGGAAGCGCGTGACGCCTTGAATGTGGTGTTCCGCCTGGGCGAATCATTCACGAAGGAAATTGAGCAAATGCTCGCCGTAAAGGTGACGGATGCTCAGTTCACCAAGTTCGTGGAACGCCTGGTTCCCCTACGGGAAGATGCCAGCAAGACAGCCACAACGAAGGCTGATGCTGACCGCGGCGCTTACTACCGCCTCTGGAATGATGACCCACGGGTGACACCGTGGAAAGGTACGGGATTCGGCGCTATCCAGGCCGTGAACACCTACCGCCAGCACATCCGCCCGACGCGCGGTGGAACCATCCGCGTTGAGCGTAACATGATGGACACCCTCACAGGACAGACTGAAGTGAGCGACCAGGAGGCGTTCAAGAAACTACTCGCAGTCGTGGGGTGATATTCCGCCCGATGCCCTGGTGTTGGTGGTGCGCCGCCAGCACCAGGGCATTACTTATTTTGGAGACAGAGATGACCGTTACGGATTTGAAGAACGCAGTAAGGTTCCTAGAGAAAGTGTTCGTTGGCCGCGCCGACGAAGAAACGCTCTTCACCACAATCAACAACCTCAAAAACGAGATACGAAAGCGAGAAAAGCGTGAACGAGAACGACATGGCTGAACTCATGGAATGGCAAGCGCGTTGCCGAGACATGGAAACATCCAAAGAACAGTTGCGTGAAGAGCGCGACCTGTTACGCGCCCAATTAGACAGCGCGATGAAATACCTAAGGGAGGCGGTCACGACTCGTGAGTTGTATTGGGAACGCATCGTTGAACTTGAAGCGGCACTCAGCAAGGCCACCGCACAAGCGGAACGGCTACGAATCAATCTTCAACAGGGGATTGAGTTATGAGCGCGCTTTGGAACACCACGCCGCGCAACCTTGAAGAAGCCATTACCGCGGTTGAAGCGGTCAAGTGTTACGAAACCATCTACGGTGAATATTGCCCACCTGAAATGTCAATCATTCTTACGAACGATTTGGTGTTAGATGTGATGCGGAGAATCATCAGGCTGGAATCACGCGATGTCTAGTTACCTCGCGTTACTGATAGTCGTGGTCGGCGGCCTACTGATTGGTTCCTTCTTCAAACGGCTATGACGCGGCCAGCGGTCAAAGAAGTGTGGCGTTGCCCACGATGCGGCCGTCAGGTGAAACTGTTCGTACACGCGAGCGAAGCACCTATCTGCCGCAACCAAGAACAACACAGCCAAACAGCCGTAAGGATGGTGAGCGATGCCACTACTGACACAGAATAGCGAACTGAAGCCGCACGGTATTTGGAACTTCGCGATACCAGCGTGGTACACGCGCCTGGCGGATGGCTCGTTGTTCGTGACCTGCCCTAACGCTGGCGCTTGCGCGAAGGTGTGCTACGCGCGCAACGGAACATACCTATTCCCGAAGGTGAAAGCGGCTCACCGCCACCACCTAGAACTATTTCTGACATCGCCTATTGTGTTTGAACAAGCGATTTTGGGAGAACTTGGACATAAGCGGTTCAGGCCTACGGGTGAACCACGGGTTCTTCCACCTGGCGTGGATATGTCGCGCCTTGAACCAGGCATCCGTAAGTGGCTGAACTCTGGTGGCCGCGCCGTGCGTATCCATGACAGCGGAGACTTCTTCAGCACCGACTACTTACGCACCTGGATAAGTATCGCGCGCCAGGTTCCCGATGTGCTGTTCTATGCGTACACAAAGGAAGTCTTGATGTTCAAGGCGGAACGCAACCGTGACGGCGGCGGATTCCCACCGAACTTCCGCTACCTGTTCAGCACGGGCGGCCTCCAAGATGACATGATAGAAGAACACGACAGACACGCGGATGTCTTCCCGAACGAAGAAGTGATGGAAGCCGCTGGCTACATATCGCAAGACGCATCAGACTTGCTGGCCATCTTGCTTCCCACGAACCGTATCGGTATCCCAGCGAACAACATCCCACACTTCAATAAGAAGATGGCTGGTAGGCGCTTCTCCGAGATGTAGGCTACGGTGGTAGCAAGGAGAGCCATGAAGATACGAGAAGAAATCGCGCACCTCGCGCAACCCATCACCGACTTCACAACACACCCGAAGAATGTGCGCCAGGGTGATGTCGGCGCAATCACGCAGTCACTTGCGGCGCACGGACAATACCGCCCGATTGTCGTACAACGCTCAACAGGTCACATCCTCGCTGGCAACCACACCTATCTAGCGGCAAAGTCGCTGGGGTGGGAACAGATTGCGGCAACCTTCGTGGATTGCGACGAAGAACAAGCAATCAAGATTCTCCTGGTGGACAACCGCGCAAATGACCTGGCCATGTACGATGACCGCAAACTTGCTGACTTACTGAAAGACCTGGCCGCAACGAACGCTGGCCTAGAAGGTTCGTTGTTCAGCGGTGATGACCTGGATGATTTGCTGTTCAGGCTGGAAGGAACGCTTGGCGAGGCGTACATCGCGCACTCACTCGCGGAACTGAAACATGACTACGACGCCGCTGACACGCGCACGATGTTGTTCCCATTGACCGTCGCTGAGTATGCGGACATGGCGAACAAACTGAAGGCTTTACGAGATGAATACGGTGAAGATAGCAACTCTGAAATCCTGAAACGAATCATCAACGCCGCGTATGAAGATATCCAACGCCAATAAGACTGAGTGGGAACCAGCGGTTCGCCTTCAAGTCGCTGGCCAGGTGGCCTGCGATGATGATGACCTATTGGCGCTGGTGGATGGTGAACCAGCCGTGGCACAAACAACCGCCTGGGGTCAGCGTGAAGAAACCTTGAAGGCGCTTACCAGGTTCTTGCGTTACGGCGTGAAGTTCCAAACGATTGCGAAGCAGAACAAGCGTGGCTTCGTGCGAATGTCTGGGATACGCGCCGCGAACGAATACTTCGGCACTACGCCACCTGAACCACCAAAGAAGCGTTATGCGTGTCGCGACGGAAGGTTGTATGTGAAGCACCCTGAATATCGGAAGATGATTGACGAGATAAGTGTTACCGCCTGGCAATACTTTCAGAAGCAGTTCCCGACGCAAGCGGCGGAACATGAACGGTTAGTGCGCGAAGCGATACATCCCGATTGGTTGATTGCGGATACGCCGTTCACCAGCGGCATTGTGAACGACAGGTCAGCGTTACCGTTTCACAAAGACGCTGGCAACCTGGTTGGTACATGGTCAATGATGTTGGCGTTACGCGCCAACACGGAAGGCGGTGGGCTACAGATACCTGAACTCGGCCTCAACCTGGGTATCCCAAACCATTCCATGACCATCTTTGAAGGACAACGGTTCTGGCATGGCGTAACACCGCTGGTGTATCGCAAACCTGATGCCTACCGCTTTACCCTGGTCTGGTATGTGAAGCAAGCGATACGGCACTGCGTCTGCCGTGAACAAGAAACTGTACGGGCGAGCCTGGCCTCAACCAGGAACCAAGACGCGTACATAAAGTAACCGCGTCATGTCACCAGACAAAGTGCTTTGCGTTGATGTGGATGACACCATCTGTTCAACCGTGAACCGTGACTATCCGAATAGCAAACCGATTGAACTTGTGGTCGCCAAGTTGCGTGAAGCGCGCGAGAAGGGTTACAGAATCGTTCTACATACCGCGCGTGGACAAGGCCGTTCTGATGGCGCTTGGGAAACGGTATCTGATGAAGTGCTGGCTGAAATAGTGGCGTTTTGTGAACGGTTCACGATACCTTACGATTCAATCGTTCTTGGCAAACCCTGGGCGCGCTGGTACATAGACGATAAGGCGTTACGGCCAGATGAGTTCGTGGCGGTAGAGTTGTGAATACCTTCATCATCTTGGCTGGCGGTCAAAGCACCAGGTTTGACGGTGACAAACTCCTTGAACGCTTCAACGGCGAAACCTTGCCGCAGAAGGCTGTCCTGTTCGCCATCGCAAACGGCGCTGAACGCGTCTGCGTAACCTTGTCGCACAAGCAAATCTTCACGGATGGCCACAACATCAAACATCAAGTGTTGGAAGACTTGCGTAACATCTTCCCCGTTGAGGTAACACTTCAAGACCCGACGCGTTACGGCGCTGGCGCGGCGCTCGCCGCGTGGCAACAACGCGGTATCGGCACGGCCACGGTGCTGTTCGCTGACAACTATTACCGCGGCGTACTGCCCGTAATGAGCGACACCACGGCGCTCTATTACAGCACGGTTACTAGACCTGAACCATCAGCCAGGAACCTACAACTCGCCGCCGTGAAAGAAGGCGTTGTGATTGAGAAGCCGCACAACCTGGTCAGCGGCGTGTACTTCGCTGGCTTCATACGGCTTCCTTCCACAACCTGGCTCATGTTGCCTGGGTTACGCAGTAGTAACAGGAACGAATACGAAATTGTGGACATTATCAATAACACGCCGAACCGTAAGCAGGTTCGTTTGGAAGACTGCGACATAGTGTGGGATGACATCACCTACGCTTCAGACATAAAGCGCGTCAATGAGATTATGTGATGCGCCCGTTCGTCGGGGCATCAGGCGCGGCGTTTGAACAGGCTGGGCAACGCCTCACGAAGAGATGTCGTAACGCCATTGAGCAAGCAACTTGGTTACGGACGGCTTCCGTGTTGCCGCTGGTAGATGGGGTGCGTTGCGTTGAGGTGTACGCCGTTGACGCCAATAGTTACACGATGGAACACATCACAGGCCACCTGGCCACCGTGGAACCATCCACTCATGTCACGCGAACGCTGTACGCGCAGGTGAACAAGTGGCGTGAGATACCACCAACGAACAACGCCACCTGGGATAGTTATCTGGATAGGTTGAAGGAACATTGTGATGAAGCGGATAGCCGAACATTACGGCGAGCGCTGGCCTACATCAGCCACCATGAACCGTTTCCAGCGTCGTTCAACCACGGTGATTTGACTTACGAAAATGTTCTTATCCAGCCAGATAACCGTTATTGCTTGATAGACCCAAACCATTCACCAGGCCTTTACCAATCATTCATCCTTGACTTGGGCAAGATGCTCCAGAGTACGCATACGGATTACCACGCGTCGTTCAACAGCAACACGGGAACCAACCTGGGGATGCACGACCAGACGCTATGCGGCCTACTACGCAACGCTGGCTTCTATCAGCAGGCGTTGATAGCCTGCCTGACGCACATTATCCGCCTCGCGAAGTATCGCCGTAACGAGATACGCCAGGTGGAAGCATTAGCACAACAACTATTGGGGGAACTGAAATGTTTATCGTGATGACCACACTCAACCGTGAAGACAACCAGAAGGCGCTATCACAGATACCGCCGCAACTCCACGGCATGGTGCATCTTTACACCAGGGAAGACCGCGTGGCGCTACTTCAAGCGAATGTGCCAGCCACCATCACCGTCAGGCCGCTACCGCAAGACACCTTCGGCATCGCACAGACGAGGCAACGCGCCATAGACGCAACACCGAAAGGAAAAGTGTGGGTCATTGACGATTTGTGTAAGTTCCTCAAACGGACTGTTACCAACGGCAAACCGCAATACGAGAAAGTAGCGGAAGAAGACTTCCTTGAACTTCACAACCTGATATCTAACTACCTAGATAAGTTCGCCCAGGTTGCCATCAGCGCCCACTACGGCAACCACCGTTGCCTGGCCGACCACACCGCAATCGGCCGCGCATACAGCACCTACGGCATCAGGACAGACATCATGGAACGCGCCAACATCCGCTTTGACGCCATGTACCGCGACAACCCAGCCCACATGCAGATGGAAGACTTCTACATTACGCTAGATATGCTCACGAAAGGCTACCCGAACCTGGTTATCTACAACTATTGCTTCCAATACCAACACAACCACGCTGGCGGCAACAGCACACACCGCACACTCACAACACACGGCGATAGCGCCAGGGAACTACACCGCCGCTTTCCCAGGTTCGTGCGCCTGGTGCGAAAGGAAGGTTCCTGGGGTTCACAAGACATGCCAGACCGCATAGACATCAACGCATCATGGAAGAAGGCCTACGAATCCAGCAAGACACGCAAACGCAAATGAGGAAGATAGGCAGGCCATGCCTCAACTGCGGAACCACCACCACCAACGGCTCACGATGCCCAACCTGTCAAACCAAGTGGAACCGCAACCACCCCAAACCACACCGCCCACACTACGCAGGTGACTACCGCAAACGCGCACGAATAGTCAGACAAACAGCAACCCACTGCTGGATATGCGGAGAAGGACAACGCGACAACGACCCATTCACCGCCGACCATGTCATACCAGGTGAACCAACATCACTATTGCTGGCCGCACACCGTTCATGCAACTCAAGACGCGGCAACAGAACAAAAACACAAACATAAACACATAAACACAAAAACGCAAACACACAAAAACACAAACATAAACACACAACAACTCAAATCAATTTTTTAGTTCGGACAGGTCGGAATCAC
>Ga0194115_10007105_pt1 | contig 11193 bp, 15 predicted proteins | sample TA2MahsurfametaG_3_FD_148656 | JGI IMG/M metagenome (GOLD analysis project Ga0194115, IMG submission 148656) | Freshwater microbial communities from Lake Tanganyika, Tanzania - TA2015002 Mahale S4 surface | ecosystem: Environmental > Aquatic > Freshwater > Lake | place: Tanzania: Lake... | reverse complement strand
ATGCTTTTACTGGTGCAATTACTATCCAACCTGTTGATGGTACTAAAACTATAGATGGAGCAGCAAATAAAGTAATAAGAATATCTTACGATTCAGTAAGAATATTGTATAACGGCACAAACTATGAGGTCTTCTGATGTCATATAATAGCTTTAGAAATGATAATGCTGGAGATAGCCAACCGGCATTGCTTCGTTTTCAACGAACAAATAATTTTGGCTCGGTGGCAGTAAATAATCTTTTAGGAGAGATTTTATGGGAAGGGTTTGATGCTACAGTTCCTCCAGGTGTATTTAAATCCGCTAGTTATATTCAATGCAAGGCTTTAGGTGCGCCTGCTGGTAACGTACCAAGCGAGCTACAGTTTAACACTAGCTATGGTGCAGGTACGCAATTAGCTATGAACATAGGCCAATATGGACAAGTTACTATAGCCGACCCAGCCACTAACCAAGCAACTTTAGTAGTACAGAACAATCAATCTACCCCCAACATAAACCTACGTACAGCAAACGCCACAGCGAGCAACGCGCCTCATGTGCATTTTACGCGTAGTCATGCGGGTGCGGGGGACGTTGTTGCGAATGACGATTTAGGACGCCTTGAATTCTTTGGTTTTCAAGGAGGCACTGCTAGGGAGGCTGGTGAGATTACTGCTGTTGCGGAAAGTGTCAACGGTACAAATGCTGTGTCATCTTATCTATCGTTTAGAACGGTACCCACCAGTTATGCGGCCTCGGCTGAGCGTATGCGTATATCGGCTAATGGCAACGTTACCATCTCAGCGCCAGTATCAGGGACGGCCTTAACCATTGTTGCGGGCGGCGAAACAATTACAGCTGGTGATTTAACTATAACCAGTGGTAATGTTTATTTACCAAATACAACTTCAACGCCTCTTGGTGTAGTTTTTCAAGGCGGTAATAGATTTATTCACACATTTGGTGCTGATGGTTGTACTTATATAGGTCAAAATGCTGGATCTATTGCAGCAAGCAATACAAGTAATAATACAACGGCAGTAGGTCGTAATTGCTTAACTGCTATTACTACTGGAAACGGTAACACTGCTGTAGGTGACAGTGCTTTAGGTGTATGTACTACACAAAGTAACAACACAGCTATGGGTACCAGAGCTTTACAACAAAGCACTGGTAACAATAATACAGCCATAGGCTTTAGGGCTTCCGAAGGAGCAGTTGGTAGTACTGCAATAAGAAACACCTTGCTAGGCTCAACGTGCGGACCGTCCATAAGCTCAGGCGGGGAGAATGTTTATATAGGGTTTTTTACAGCTCTATCGGCAACTACAAGCGCACAAAACGTAGTAATTGGATCACAAGCGTTTATAACCGCTACTACATCAGCTAACAATAACGTTGTTATTGGTTTTAAAGCTGGGCATTTATCAACTGGGTTTAGCCAAAATACAATTGTTGGCACGGTAGCATTAGATAAAAATACGACCGGTACTTACAATTTAGCCTTAGGCTATGGATCAGGCACAAACTATACTGGAACAGAATCTCATAATATTTTATTACATAGTGATGGAGTATTAGGGGATAATAATACATTAAGAATAGGTCAATCAACAGGTACAGGTACAAGGCAAATACAAAATACATATATCCAAGGATATGTAAACTTACCTGGCACGCCTTGTTTCCATGCTTACATATCTACCGCGCAACTCAATGTAACTGGTGACGGAACTGCCTATACTGTAATATTTCAAACTGAAAGATATGATGTAAGTTCATCATATAATTCTACAACTGGAGTGTTCACAGCACCTGTAAGTGGTAAATATATGTTTACAAGTGAAGTAATATATGAAGGTTTGACGGCTGGGATGAATTGGGGCTCACTTGGATTTTGGGTAAACGGCGTAGGTTATATTGGAGGTGTTGCGTATACAAGTCCTATAGCTGTTGCAGCTTTAAGCAGTTTTTATAGTCATCCAGGTACAGTATTAATGAGTTTAAGTGCTGGAGATACGGTTCAGGTTAGAGTATTTGTTGCTGGTGGTGCTAAAGTAGTTGATCTGAACGCTCAAACAGCCAGCTTTTTCGCAGGACAATTATTATCTTAAAGGATTATTATGATATTTTATGTAGACCAAACAGCGGTGCTTGAATTAAACTCCACTGAAGAAAAAATTATTCAAGATAACATACCGCAAGCATTATTTACGGCTGATATGGAGCGGCGTGTTGCATGGGTAATTACTGAAAAACTCAACACATCTTTTGACAGTTTATTTGCCCACTGGCTGCCGATTTTACAACAACGATATGAAAGCCTACCATCTAATAAAAATGCTTTTGCTGAGCTTGTATTTGCCCAGCCAGATTATAAACCTCAGTATCCAGTAGAAACACCAATAAAGGAGTAGCATGTTGGAACTATCACTATTAGCAAAAATTGTACTTGTAGGTTCGCTTATAGGTGGGGTTGCTGTGTATAAATCACGCACACCAGACTATAAGGATGATAATCAAGTAGAAGAAACTGTGGAGGTAGTGTTACATAAAGTAACAGGCTTAAACGTAGATTTGACCCCAGAGAGTCCTGAAAAGCCTTAGCTTTTATCCCCCGCCGTCTAATGAAAGAAGTGCGGGGGAGTTTATAAAGGAATCAGTTTTTAAGACGTTTTATTAAACTAGCAAAATCACTTTGTTTGAGCTGTGCTAAGTTGCTGATTTTGTAGTGGTCGCAAATTTTAGCAGTCAATTGATCGTCTACCAGTGTTTGCAGTTGAGCTAACATGTCATTATTAATAACACCTTGATTGTTAGAAAAAACAACATTAGCAGCATAATTTCCGTCATCGTCGTCCTCGTCGCTACAAATAATCCCTATTAAATCACGATACATGACCCGCCGCCAGTATGAGTGCGCACCAGACAGTCCCTGTAAATCTCGTTTTGTAGGCTCTAGTTTTTGCCAACAACGGGTAAACTGCTGACTTGCGCCATGGTGAAGCTCTAACACTGAATAGACATCGCCATCTATGTGCAAAACTTTGCTGATAGCGCATAAACCTTGCTCGGCTAATGCTGCCCTACTAGCACGGAGTAAATCTTCGTACAGGGCATATTTTGATTTGTAGAACGGATTGTCTGCGTCTTTTGTGCAAATTTCAAAGTTGACTTGTGCTTTTGCAAGTGCTTTATATAATTCGCCAGTGTCAAGGCTGGATAACTCAAAATTAACAGCCATTGTACTCTGCCATTTCGTTAGATTGAAGTTGGTTTTTGCGGATCAAAATCTCTAGCTTAAGATCCCTAAAGTCTTTGGTTTTACAGTCCTCGCAAAGATGTATAACTGCATATTCTTTAACCATCGGATTACATAAAAAACATTTAGGTAACATAGATACTTCCTTTCACTATTCTAAACTAATCTTAACCTAAACAAACTAGTTTGTCAATAAAAAACCCCCAACATTGTGAGGTGTTAGGGGTTTTAAATAGGAGGAGGAAGTCATTACGACAAGACTTCTGCTTCGACAGGAGCAGACTTGTCTGAATCAACTATCACATTATAGCGACGTACTAACTCGCTGACAATGTAATTTTGTAAAACTTGTTGTGTACCTGCGTTAGTAAAACCTGCGTTAATAGGCAGGCTGTAACTTACTGCTTGGTGGAAAATGCTAACTAAAATATTATCAATGGTAATTGATTTATCACCCTCGTGATACACGACACTAGCAACTCCATATCTCAATGGCTGAGCCTCACCACTTTTAAGCTTCTCATCCAATTGCTCTTGACTCAAAACCTCTTTTTCGATTTGCTCGCGAAAGTCTGCGTCACTGATGTGTGGAACTAGTTGTAAATCTGATAGTCTAAACATATTGACACCTTTTGATTTTATAGTATACTATATATAACAAGCACATTATACCATGAAAGCATATATGAACAGCAAGGGCCCATATTCTGGAACAGTAACAGGATATAATTTTGAACCAATTTTCTTAGCGATTATACGAGGTAAATTGATATCTAGTCAAGATGCATGTAAAGAGATAGGTATATCAAGAACGCATTGGTTACGCATACGCTCAGGCAATAAATACGGCGCGGGCAGTTTAGCAGTAGCCAAGTTGCAGCGTTGGATTGGTGAAAACAAACATTATCTAAAAAACAGTAAAGATTTGCTTTTGTTAAAGGCGTTCCATGAAGAATTTGGAGAACAATAAACCTAAAAGATTAGTGCGGGCTAAGGTGATTAGTGTGCCGCCAGTTATAAAGCGTTGTGAGATTTGCTGGGATAAGCTAACACATATACCAGTAAATAGGCGCGTAATTTATAAAATGAAGTATTTTTGCAGGTGTGAAAAACCTGATTAATAAAATTATGGCACTAATAAAGCTTTTATGCTAAACTAGTGCCAATTAATTTTTTATCCCTCTAACTTACCACGGTATTCGGGAACAAGTAACTTTTACTAAACTAAGGTGTTTTAAATATGTTTAAAAGGAGTTTTAAATATGACTAAATGTCTAATTAAATCAAACTACTTTATCGAACTACTTTTATTTAATAAAACTTTCATACCAAAAAGGAGTTTTTTAATATGATTAAAAGTCTAGCTGAATTACTTTCATCTAATATAACTAAAGATTACCACAATCAGGCAAGTAAATCAACTACTTCGAAGCCTTTAGGTAACAAACAAACACAACTGTATAATTCTGCTAAAAAACGTTATGCGTTTAACCCTGCCGAGCAAGTCGGGATAGCAGACAATCAAGCTTTTCATGGTCTTACGTTATCGCAACAAAAAATATGGGGAGTTATTTGTACGTTAGCCAAAACGGTAGAGGCTACACAGCAAGGCAGCCCACGTGCTTATGAGTTTGGCGATAAAATTTGGTTATCTGCTAAATCTGAAACCATAGCCGAGCGAGCGGGTGTTTCCACTCGCACTTACTTTGATGCTATTAATCATTTTATTGAGCTAGGTTGGCTAGAACGTTATAAATGTAACAACACAAACGGGCGTAAAAACAAGTTTGCCCCAGTATTTTTTAAAATCACTCTGTCGCCGTCAGCCATTAAAAAAACCATGATGTTACTTACTTCGTTTTTGCAGCTTCTATCCTTTACGAAACCATCGCATACAGACACTAAACTTTATAGTAATATATATATAAATAAGACTCTAAATATTGTAAGTAATGTGACAAAAGCGCACATGTTTGGTTATGCTAAGTCATTTAATAACCCTTTTATAAAAAAAGGAGGGGGAGGGGAGATGAGCGAAGCGACAATCAACTATGTTTTAGAGGAGTTAGCGGCATCAATCACGCCAACCACTACGGAAAACCAGTTGCGTAGTCAAGTAAATGCCATATTATGCAAACACTTTAAACGTGATGAGATTGATTATAGAGTTGTTGAACAAGCCACCAAGCGGGCTATTGCATACATTAGCAAAAAACGGGGTGAGCAGAGACTACGTCAAACACAGGCTTACATGGCAAGCCGTCCTTTTGGGGTTATGGGTAATACGCCAAAAACAAACAAAAACGATACGCCACACGATACAAGAGCAGCTGAGATTGCTTTATATTGCTTTACTAGAAAAATTATGCCTACGCCCGAAATTATTGACACATACAGCAAAATTTCCGATGCTGCTGAGCGAGAGGTATTTAAAAAAGGGTTAGTTAATGAAAATTTATGAAGATGGCTTTGAGTTTGAACACACTATTAATATATCTCCGATGTGCATGCATGCTAGCGGCTATAGCCATCAAGCTAGAGCCAAAGTGCTTGTTAATGCTCGAGATAGTGAGCGCATAGCCTTTAATGTGGCATTAGAAAACGTCAAAGAAGAGATTATGGCCAAGAACCCATCTATGTTAAAAAAAGCTTTATTCTGTGAACTCGCCATGTTCATACCCTGCTATCAGAACAGCATTAAAAGCGTATATCACTGCGCCGAGCCATATATCGAGATAGCATCATCCTATTTTATAGGTGGAGTTCGTAGCATCATTATGAATGGTGGTAAAAATTTAATAGGGTACAGCACGGTAAAGTTTTCAATTAATAGCCTTCAAAGTGACAATTTAGGCAAAATCAAATTCAACCTTTATGAAGTACCTGAGCGCACGATAGGGCGAGTAGATGTCAAAAAAACTTGTAGTAGGGATAAGTACAGCTGTTTAAAGTTTGATTGCGAGACTCATGACCAAGAAAAAGACTAATTACAAGGCATACCACGAAGACACGAAGACAAGACCTTTAACTAAATGGCAGGAAGATTATCGAAACTGTTTTGATTTTTCGTTTCGTCCAGTGACAGAAAGGTTCATAGAACAATTTTTTAGTGACATGGTGAAAAGTTGTGCTGATGATGATGGGTGTTTATCGATACAAGAGTACTTTTTAAGCAAGGGAGTCAACAGTAAGACATTCTATGCGTGGTGCCAGAAGTGGGAACTAGCTAGCGATGCACTTGAGACAGCCAAAGAGTTGATCGCGCTCAAAAGAGAAAAGCTAGCGTTAAAAAACAAGCTCAATGCTGGTGTGTTTTTGGCCATGCAGCCCAGATACTGCCCCGAGTATAAAGCTTTGATGGAGTGGAAGGCGTCTCTTCAAAATAAAAACCCTATAGATGACAACCGCATCAATGTAATCATTAATGAAGTTCGCTCATCTGATCTAGTAGTTAAGGCTGGTGAAAACAAGCTACCAGAGCAGGAATTAACTAAGGCGGTAGGTAAGTTGATTAGCGAGTATAAAGAAGAGCTATAAAAGTGTTGACAAGTGTTTAAATCTGTGCCATAATGTTTGTATAAGTTAGTTAAACATATATAGAAAGTAAGATTATGGAATTTAGAAAAGTAAGATTTGATTATATAGAAAACAAGGTTCATGCAACTGTTTTTATCAACGAAGTATTAGTGGCTGAACTAGTTTATAAGGTTTTACAAGATGGCATGTGTGTTAGAGAACGCAACAATAAAGTTTATTTTGAGTGCAGTGATAAAAGATTTATAGCAGCAATTGAACTAGCAGCTATGCGTTTTGTTAGGGGTCAAACATGCTAGACAGAATAATTGGTATAATAATTCCTTGGATATTAACGCTAGTAATGATAGGGGTATTATTTTTTATTTTCCCTGGACTAGCCTTAGTACTAATATTATTTGGGTTTGCTGATCTAGAAACACATGCTGATAATCATGACAACCAAGATTATTATTAATGAAGGAAAATATGACTATTAAACAACGTATTAATTGGCTCGCAGCAAAGCATTATCCGTTACCTTTATGGTTGTTAAGGGTAAATGGTTAATATTATCGTGAAACGATAACGGTATAGCAAGGAAGTTAACGTATATACGCATAAAAAAGGGTAGTAGTAATGATTTTAGTATGCATGAGATGTCAGGATCAATTAACGCCTGATAATGCAGTAGCGAACGGATTTAGTAAGTCTGGCATCATGAAGTACAAAACATCTTGCCGAGAGTGTTACAATACTCAGTATAAAGAGCGGAGAGAGGCAAAGACAAAGGCTATTGCTGAGCAGCTTCAAGCCTTCCAGCCTATGACAGTAGTTGAGTGCAAGCCTATCAAGAATTTGCAGATCAAATATACCTTCAATATGCCGCCAGAGGTCCACAGCTTGCTGGATAGAAAAGAGCTGTTAAACATCTATCAGGATTTTATACGTAGTAAGCTGGAAGTGCCGAGCGGCTATGTCGTTAAATGCATAGCGGACTATACGAGCAATTATCTAAGCCATATCGTTTCAGATGCAAGCTTATTAGAACAACTTAAAACAAACTTATCACCCCAAATAAATATATCTTTTACCCATGAATAAACTACATATTTTATTATTATTTAGCATTATAAAGCCTGGTGAGACACCACCAGCTCCAAAAGGTAAGCCTAGCCCTAAGACTTATATGTTTTCTATGGCTGCTCCTTTTGTGGCGTGTGTCGATGAAGACGGTATAAATGCATGGCCGACAGATGAACGTTCATTGTGCCGCAGCTCTCAGAGTCTTAGGGGCAGTTTAATATGGCAAGTACCACGTGAGCATGACGGTGCGCCCTTTATTACAGAGGAAGCGCCTCACGTTGTAGATGATTTTTTAAGGCGCAGTATTGGCGAGGTTGAGCAACTTATTGACCGTAAAGAGCTGGCAGTAAATCAACGTTACGGCTCTATGTCTAATACGTTGTTGATGTATGCAGTACTTAAAGACCGCCAAGACTTATGCGAGTTGCTTATAAACAAGAATGCCAACATAATGTTACGCAATAATCACAATCTAACAGCTTTGCAGTGGGCGCGTATTAACGGCAGCCATAAAGCAATAGTTGACTTGTTGGTAAAGAAAGGCGCAGAGTAACCTCCAAATTTAATGAGCAGCGGTATAAAAAAGCCGTCTGTTTTACTTAGACGGACTCTCTAGGGGAGTTAGAGAGTCCAAACAGATAACGAATCGCGAAGGGTATTCAATCAATGAAAACAAAACACAGTTATTTTATTATCATTTTTTAGAAAGTGTAAGCACATGAAAAAACTAATCTTATTATGTAGCAGTCTGCTACTAAGCACAAACAACATATACTTAACAAGCACCGAGCAGCACGTTGGCCAGATTCCAGATATAGTTATAAACAACAACGCACACGCCCTTAGTTGCACGATTAACCTTATAGGCTGTAAACAATACAACCTTGGTATAAAAAAGCTATCTAAGACGTTTTTGCCTAGCTTGTTAAACTGCTCAGGGTTTAACCATGTCAGCCATGTAAAGTTAGCTGATGGGTTTAAAGCGTGTTTGTTTAATGACGATGCAACAATATCATTGCACCTCAAAGGCTCCGACCTGTTTATAGAGGTAACCAACAGTAAGCCATTCAACCCGTATTTAATTAGTGCATACTTGGCTAACTATTTTCAAGCTGAATACTTCAACAGCAGCGTAATATTAAGATAAATTATAGCCCCTGAGATTACTTGGGGGCGTTTGCTTTGCGGACTATGTAGAACACCGCATACACCCACACTAAAAAGAAGAATATATTTGTCATGTCATGGCTTTCTAGTAAATTTGCTACAGTACTATAATTAGTAACAAATTTAAAGGAGTTATGCCAATGCTTTTTCCTGAGTTAGGCCCTGAGTATTACAATGACAGCGGCGACGATAAACACATTAAACAATTTATGGAGTCCTGTTATAGCCAATGGATTACTATAAACCAAAACTTCTGGGGCGAGGGTTCCATAGATACCCGCTTTTTTAGTGGTGACCAATCTGTTTATGGTGATTTAGGATTATACGGAAATCTACCAGCAAACCGCCGAAGAACATTTAATTTTAACCGTATAAGGCGCGTAGTTAATATGATTTCTGGCCACCAAAGACGCTCAAGAAAGTCTATTATAGCCATACCAGTCGAGAGTTCAGACAACCAGACGGCTGACCAACTAACCAAGGTTTTGATGTGGAACTGTCGGCAAGAGAATATTCTTGAAACCATAAGCGAAGCCTTCGAAGGTGCGCTTGTTACAGGTATGAACCTATTGCACGTATATGTTGACTACCGCAAAGACCCAGTTGCAGGACAGATTAAAGTAAATAACTGTTCTTACAACGAGTTTTTAGTGGACCCGTTTTTTAGAAAACACGATTTAAGCGATTGCAACGGTATTTGGAAGCGTACATATCTAACCAAAAAAGAAGTTTTATCATTACTGCCTGACCATGCAAATGAAATAGCCGGCATGATAGGTAACCCATACGGTGGCTCACGTGATGCCAAGTTTCAGTTTATGCCTGAGTCATACAACTACACTATGAAGAATTTGTTGACCTATGACCAGTTCTACTACAGAGACTTCAGACATCAAAAAATGTTAGTTGATACGCAAAGCGGTGAGACGTTTGAATGGAAGTCTAACGATGAAGACGCATTAAAACTATTCTTGCAAACCTATCCAAGCGTAACTGTTATTGAACAGGAGGTGCCTAGTGTAAAGCTTGCAATCGTAGTACAAGGCAAAGTATTTTACAACGACTACAACCCAACAGGCAGCGATAATTACCCATTTATACCCGTTTTAGGTTATTACCACCCACAACAACCAGACTATGTTAACCGAATCCAAGGCGTAGTTAGAGGACTTAGGGACGCACAATTTTTATACAATAGGCGCAAGGTAGCCGAATTGGACATTCTTGAGTCTCAAATAAACAGCGGCTTTATTTACAAAGAGAATGCGCTTGTAAATCCTAGTGACGTTTTTTTAACAGGACAAGGACGAGGCTTAGCGTTAAAGCGTGATGCACAAATGACCGACGTGCAAAAGATAGAAGCCCCACAGATACCACCTAGCATGATCCAGTTAAGCGAAATATTAGCCCGTGAGATACAAGAGATTAGCGGCGTAAATGAAGAGCTGCTTGGATCCGCAAACGACGACAAAGCAGGTATTTTAAGCATGCTAAGGCAAGGCGCAGGGCTTACCACGTTGCAAACATTATTTGACCAGCTGGACATGAGCCAAAAACTACTAGGCAAACAAATGATTGACCTTATCCAACTCAACTATACACCGGGTAAGGTTAAGCGTATCATCGAGGAAGAGCCGACCCGTGAGTTTTATAACAAAAACTTTGGTACCTATGATGTAGCTGTTGAAGAAGGTTTGAACACATCTACCCAAAAACAAATGCAGTTTGCACAGATGCTTCAGTTAAGACAAGCTGGTGTGCCTATTAGTGATATAGACTTGTTAGAAGCCGCAACAGTGCAGAATAAAAACAAGATTATTGAGAACACCATTAGGCAACAAGAGGCAGCTAGCCAAGTACAGCAGGCACAAGCACAGTCAGCGGCAGAGTTCCAAGCAGCTCAAGTTAGATTGGCAGATGCACAAGCTCAAGCCAACTTGCAGCTTGGGGCTGAGAGACAATCACGTATCCAAGAAAACTTTGCACAAGCTCAAGAGCGTATGGCTGAAGCTTCTAAAGATGAGCAAACTGGCTTACTCAACTTTGTTAAGGCTTTGAAAGAGCTAGATAACATAGACTTGATGCAGCTGGAAAAACTTTTAAGTTTACAGTCCCTTTTAAAAGATACAGAGTCAAGTAATATGATTAAAACCTCTGAAGATAGAGGCGCAAACCTTGCTCAAG
>Ga0194115_10007104_pt1 | contig 11195 bp, 9 predicted proteins | sample TA2MahsurfametaG_3_FD_148656 | JGI IMG/M metagenome (GOLD analysis project Ga0194115, IMG submission 148656) | Freshwater microbial communities from Lake Tanganyika, Tanzania - TA2015002 Mahale S4 surface | ecosystem: Environmental > Aquatic > Freshwater > Lake | place: Tanzania: Lake Tanganyika... | reverse complement strand
CATTTTTTTATTTTTCTAATTCTGAAGCCTTTTTTTCAACTTCAGCTACAACTCTAGAAATAATATCTTTAGTTAAAACTTTTTCTTTCTGAAAACCAGATAAATAAAGCATATTACTGCCTTTACCCCCTCCAGTTATGCCAATATCCGTCATAGCTGCTTCTCCAGGTCCATTAACAACACAGCCAATAATAGATAGTGTAATGGGTGTTTTTATATGTGATAATTTTTCTTCTAAAACTTTTACGGTATCAATAACTTGAAATGCTTGTCTTGCACACGATGGGCACGATATGATTGTTACGCCCTTACTTCTTAGACTTAGAGATTTCAGTATTTCATTACCAATTTTTACTTCTTTTACCGGATCATCAGAAAGTGAAATTCTTATGGTATCACCAATTCCATCTAAAAGAAGTGTTCCTAGACCAATAGATGATTTAACACTTCCTGAGACAAAACTTCCCGCTTCAGTAATTCCAAGATGCAAAGGATAATTTGTAAGCTTAGAAAGTTGACGGTATGCGGCGATCGACAAAAAAACATCTGAGGATTTAACGCTGATTTTGAAATTAAAAAAATTTTGATCTTCTAAAACTGCTATATTTCTTAGAGCGCTTTCTACCAAGGCCTCTGGACATGGTTCTTTGTATTTTTCTAAAATATCTTTTTCAAGTGACCCTGCATTAACACCAATTCTTATAGAACAATCATTATCTTTAGCAGCGCTTAGCACATCATAAATTTTTTTTTTATCACCTATATTTCCTGGATTTATTCTTAAACATTTTGCTCCATTTTCTGCAGCTTCTATTGCTCTTTTGTAATGAAAATGTATATCGGCAATAACAGGTATTTGAACATTTTTAGTTATTTCTTTTAAAGCTTTTGAGGATTCTTGATCAGGACAAGAGACTCTTACTAAATCTGCTCCTTCGTTTTGGATTTCAACAATTTGATTAATGGTTGCTTTAATATCTGTCGTTAAAGTGTTGGTCATTGATTGAACTGATATTGGGTTATCTCCTCCAATCTTTACATTACCAACATTAATTACTTTTGTTTTTCTACGATTAATATTTCTAAAGGGTCTGAAACTCATATTATTTAATCAAGTTTAAATTCTTTGTGCAAAACACTTATGGCTTTTTTAGTGTGTTTACTAGAGATTAGAACTGAAATCTTTATTTCAGATGTTGAAATTACTAATATATTAATTTTTTTTGATGCCAAGGCCTGAAACATTCTGTAAGAAATTCCAGGTGTTGTGATCATACCAACACCAATAATTGAAACTTTTGAAACATTTTTATCAAAGTATATGTTTTTAAAAGAAATTTTTTTATTTGACCTAATCAATTTTTCTGTTTTAAATATATCGCTTGACTTAATAGTAAAAGTTAGATCTGTTTCTTTTCCATTTAACGAAATATTTTGAACAATCATATCAACATTTATTAAATTATCTGACAATGGTTTAAAAACTGAAGCTGCGACACCTGGCTTATCTTTAACACCAACGATAGTAATTTTAGCATCATTTTTGGTTGATGATATTCCTTTAATTATTTGATCACTAAAATCTTTTTTTAATCCTGTAATTAGGGTACCAGATTTGTTCACAAATGAGGATTTTACCTTAATATCTATCTTATTTAACTTTGCATCTTGCACCGAAGTTGGTTGCATCACTTTTGAACCTAAAGAAGCCATCTCTAGCATTTCGTCATAAAAAATTTTTTTAATCTTTTTTGCTTGATTGTATTGTCTTGGATCAGTTGTATAAACTCCATCAACGTCAGTATATATAATACACTCGTCAGCTTTTATAAATTTTGCTAACATAATAGCAGTTGCGTCTGATCCGCTACGACCAATAGTGGTTATTCTCATTTTTTCATTAATTCCCTGAAATCCAGTTATAACTGGGATGCCACCACTTTTTAAAAATTTTGATAAATCTTTAACTACAACTTTATTAATTCTTGCACCTGAGTATGGACCCTCAGTTATAATCGGTAATTGCCAAGATAACCATGACCTAGCGTTATATCCAATATGAATTAATCTTCCTGCAAGCAAAGCACAAGCTACCTGTTCTCCTGTCGACAATAAAGTATCGTATTCAGCTTTATCAAAATAATTACTTAACATCTCTGACTTTTTAATTAAATCATTCGTGACACCACTCATTGCAGATGAAATTACAACAACTTTATTTTTTTTCTTTTTATAAGTGGAAATTATATCAGCAACTTTTTTTATTCTTTCAATACTACCAACTGAAGTTCCACCAAATTTTAGTACAATCGTTTTCATTATTTAGTTTTAATTAATACAATTTAATTAATAATTGATAAAATACATCTAAATTGTTATGTAAACTAATTATCTAAATATGAACAGTGTAATCAAAAAAGAAATAGAAAAGTTTTCAAAAATTGCTGAGGAATGGTGGGATCCTGTTGGAAAATTTAGGCCATTACATAAATTTAATCCTATCAGAATACAGTATATCAAAGATCATATAGTTGATCATTTTAAATTAGTGAGTAAAAAAAAACCATTAGAAAAAATTAATATCTTGGATATTGGTTGCGGCGGTGGGCTACTGTCTGAACCAATGCAAAGATTAGGTGCAAATGTAACCGGTATTGATGCCTCAATTAAAAATATTAAGATTGCAAAATTGCACTCAAAAAAAAGTAAATTAAACATTAAATATTATTGCGCATCACCTGAAAATTTTAAAATTGGAAAAAAATTTGATGTAATTTTAAATATGGAAATTATTGAACATGTGCAGAATGTTGATTTTTTTTTAAAATCGTGCTCTAAATTACTAAAAAAAAATGGTTTAATGTTTGTTGCAACAATTAACAAAACGTTTAAATCATATTTTTTTGCAATAATTGGAGCTGAATATTTTTTAAGATGGCTGCCTATTGGGACACATGAGTGGGCAAAATTTATAAAGCCTGAAGAGCTTGTAAAAATTTCAAATCAATATAATTTATCTATTAGAAAAATAGATGGCATGAGTTTTAATTTAATTCAGGATAGATGGAACATCAGTAAAGATGTGTCAGTTAACTATATTACAAAATTTATAAAAAATTAATTACTATTGTCATTTATCCAGGGTATCATTTGAGCTTCAATACCCTCTTCTTTTAATTCTTTTAGATCAATTTGCGAGGCTGTTCCATAAATTCCTTTTGCCTTTTTTTTATTATTGTAATGTATAGATCTAGCTTCATAAGCAAAATTTTCTCCAACATAATCAAAATTATTTTTTATAAACTTTTGATACTCAAGTATTTTAAATTTAATTTCATTGTGTTTATTTAAATCAAGCTTAATGTTTGAATTATTGTTTTTTACAGATAATTTGGGTGCCATTAAAGTTTTTTCAACTTTTAGAGATCCACACTCATGGCAATTTAAATAATTTTTTTTTTTTAATTTTTCATACTCTTTTGATGATGCAAACCAGCTATCAAATGTAGTATCACAATTTTTGCATATTAATTTGTATTTAATCATATTGCTAATTTAGTTACTAAAAAATTAATTTCAATATCATCTAACTTCGATAGTCAGCATTTATTTCTATGTATTTTTTTGTAAAATCCATTGTATAAGCCATAAAGGTTTTAAGGCCAGTTGAAATATTTATATTTAAGTCAATTTTTTCATTTTTCATGTAATTTGCTACCTCATTTTCATCATAACTTTTATAAATTTTTCCATCTTTTACAATTATAATATCTCCAAACTTAATTGATATTTTTTTTAAATTGATAGCAGGTCCTGCTTTACCAATTGCCATTAAAATTCTGCCCCAATTTGGATCTTCGCCAGCTATGGCTGTTTTAACAAGAGGTGAATTAGCTATTGAAAAAGCAATTTTTTTTGCATCAGCTTCTGTTTTGCAATTAGTAACATTAATTGTAATAAATTTAGATGCGCCTTCTCCATCAGCTACAATTCGCTTTGCTAAGTTTAATAAAACTTTATTTAGAGAAATATCAAAACTTTGAAGTTTTTTATCATAAATATTTTGTATTATTGGGTTTTGGACTTTTGCTGTAGAAAAAATAGATACCATGTCGTTGGTACTTGTATCTCCATCACAACTTATTGCATTAAAAGTCATGGAAATATTTTTAGTTAATAATTTTTTTAAAAGATTATTTGAAAGACTAGCATCAGTAAAAATATAAGCTAATGTGGTTGCCATGTTTGGATGGATCATTCCAGAACCTTTGGCAATTCCATAGATTCTGACTTTTTTATCACCAATTTTGCATTCTTCCATTGCTAACTTAGGTTTGGTGTCGGTTGTCATGATTCCTAATGCTGCTTTCATCCAAATAAATTTATTTTGTGTATATTTAATTTTATTAATTAGATTAGGTATTTGATTAATAATTTTATCCTCTGGAAAAACTTCGCCTATAGTCCCTGTGCATCCAAAAATTATGTGGTTAGAATTAATTTTTTTAGGATAATCTTCATCTTTTTTTTGTTTTTCAGTTAATTTTTGAGAAATAATAATAGCTATTTTTTCTAAGCTTTGATAACCTTTTTTTCCAGTAAAAGTATTAGCGTTCCTTGTGTTTACTAATAATGAAAAAATTTTTTTATTTTTTTGTTTCAAATTCCATTTTATGTTTTCTGAGACAATCTTAGATTTTGTATATACTGAAGCATGATTTGCACCATCTCTAAAATAAAACAACACCAAGTCATCTCTATTGTCCTTATACAAATTGGCACTAACAGTTGATATAGACAAACCATCAATATGTTCTAGGTCTTGAAATTCAATCATTTTAATCGATTTTGATTTTGAAGATAAGAAATTAGCTAAGTTAATTCCCATGGTATTTTAAAAAATTGTTTAATACATATATTAAACAATATAATTAAATAATAAATCAAAAATTAATGTTAAATCCGTTTAGCCTCATTTCAAAATTTATTAAATCAAACAATCAAAAGGAGCTAGACAGAATTAAAAAAATTGTAAATCATGTTAACCTACTTGAAGAAAAAGTTAAAAAGTTGAAAGATTCAGATTTCCCAAAAATAACTCTTGATTTTAAACAACAAATAAAATCAGGAGAAAAAATTGATAAAATATTACCTGAGGCATTCGCGATGGTAAGAGAGGCTTCTAAAAGAATTAGAAAAGAACGTCACTTTGATGTTCAAATAATTGGTGGTGTTGTACTGCATGAAGGAAAAATTGCCGAGATGAGAACTGGTGAAGGTAAAACTCTTGCCATAGTTTTAGCAGCATATTTAAATGCACTAAATCAAAAAGGGGTCCATATTGTTACGGTTAATGATTATTTAGCAAAAAGAGACTCCACAGAAATGGGTCAAATATATAATTTTTTAGGTTTAACGTCAGGATTTATAAACAATGATCAAAACGATCAGGAAAGAAAAAAAAATTATTATTGTGATATTACTTATGCAACTAATAGCGAACTTGGTTTCGATTATTTAAGAGACAATATGAAGTTTTCAAAATCAGAGATGGTACAAAGAGAACATTTTTTTTCTATAGTTGATGAAATTGACTCTTGTTTAATAGATGAAGCAAGAACGCCTTTAATTATTTCTGGCTCAACCGAAGATAAAACTTTTCAATATTTGTCAATAGATAAACTGGTCAAACTCTTAAATAAAAAAGATTATGAAATTGATGAAAAAGACAAAAATGTTTTTTTAACAAATGACGGAATTAATAATATTGAAAGAATGTTTTCAAATGCAGGAATTTTAAAAAATAACAATTTTTATGATCCGGAAAATTTACACCTAGTTCACCACGTAAATCAGGCTCTAAGAGCTAATCATTTATTTGAAAAAGGTAAAGATTATATTGTCAAAGATGGAAGTTTAAAAATTATTGATGAGCTGACAGGTAGAATTCTAGAGGGTAGAAGATTTGGTGATGGTCTTCATCAGGCACTTGAAGCCAAAGAGAAAATTAATATTCAGGCCGAAAATCAAACTTTAGCATCAATTACCTACCAAAATTACTTTAAGCTTTATGAAAAAATATCTGGTTGCACGGGTACTGCCGCAACCGAAGCTGAGGAATTTTTTGAAATCTATAATTTGCCAGTGATAGTAATTCCAACTAATAATGAAATGATAAGAAAAGATTACAACGATCAAATTTTCAGGACTGAAATTGAAAAAAATGAGGCGATTATTAACAAAATAATTGAACGTCATAAATTAGGACAACCAATTTTAGCTTTTACTTCAAGCATAAATAAATCTGAAATTTATTCGAAAATTTTAAATAGCAAGAACATTAAACATGAAGTTTTAAATGCAAAAAATCATGAAAATGAAGCAGAGATTATCGCAAGAGCGGGTAGAGAAGGATCTATAATTATTACTACAAGTATTTCTGGAAGAGGTGTTGATATTCAATTGGGTGGAAAAAAAGGATCGATGCCCGATGAGCAATTAAGAATTAACAAAGATAAAATTAAATCCCTTGGAGGTTTATTTGTTATTGGAACTGAAAGAATGGAGTCAAGACGAGTAGATAATCAGGCAAGAGGTCGAGCTGGACGACAGGGAGATGAGGGAAGTTCAATTTTTTATGTAAGTCTTGAGGATGATCTTATGAGAATTTTTGGCTCAGATTCTATGAATAATATATTACAAAAATTAGGACTGAAAAACGGAGAAAGTATTGATCACCCTTGGATTAACAAAGCATTAGAAAGAGCACAACAAAAAGTAGAAGCAAGAAACTTTGATATTAGAAAAACTCTAATTAAATTTGATAACGTGCTAAATGATCAAAGAAATGTAATTTTTTCACAAAGAAAAGATGCAATGAATAGCAAAAATATTTTTGAGTATTCTGATGAATTTTTAAAAGAGATTATAGAAAATATTGTAAAATTTAAAATAAAAAAAATACAAGATCCAAAAAATAATGAATTTGAAAATTTTTTAAAATTATTTACTGGAAAAAGTTTTAATGAAGTTGAAATTAAAAATTTAAATTTATTACAAGACAACGAATTAAAAGAAAAAATTAATACTAAATTTACTGAGTCTAGAAATGAAAGAATTAATCTTTTAGGAGAAAATCATGCAAAGGAAATTGAAAAAAGAATTTTTTTACAATCAATAGATTTCAATTGGAAATCACATATACAATATCTAGAACAATTGAGGCAGGTTATTGGACTAAGATCCTATGGTCAAAGAGATCCTCTTATTGAATATAAAAAAGAAGCATTTGATTTATTTATAAAGCTTTTAGAAAAATTGAAATTAGATTTTGTAACTATTCTCATGAACTTAAAAATTGTCGAACAATCAAATCCTATATCTAAAATAAATAACAAATCCGATAATTCTAAATGTCTTTTAATTACAAAAAAAAATGAAAAAATTTCAAGAAATGAAAGATGTGAAGCGACAGGTAAGAAATTTAAAAACTGCTGTGGAGAATTATAAATTTTAAATATAACTTAAAATATACAGCAAAATTATTAATCCAAATATACTACTGAAAATCAAAACTTTTTTAGATTTAAAAATTTTTTTTAAATTGTTTTGTTTAATAGTTAGTGTAGTTAAATTATCGATATTAGAAATAAACCCTTTATTTCTTCCAATGTTTAAAAACTTATTTTTTCTCTGATTTATAATTTCTTCTGAGGTCATATCTTTATAAAATTCTAAATTTTTAGAAATCGAGTGTCTAAGATTACTCAACATCAAATCTCTATCACGATGTGCGCCTCCAAGGGGCTCTGGAATAATTTCATCAATAATATTAAGAGCTAAAAGATCTTTGGATGATAATTTCATAGCTTTAGCGGCATCAAGCATCTTCTTTGGATCTCTCCATAAAATAGTGGCACAACCCTCAGGTGATATTACCGAATAAATTGCGTTTTCAAACATTATAACTTTGTTCGAAGAAGCAAGAGCTATTGCACCACCAGACCCTCCCTCACCAATTATAATTGCAATAGTTGGAACTTTTAATGTCATAGAGCATTCGATTGATTTTGCTATCGCTTCAGCCTGTCCCCGCTCTTCTGCTCCAACTCCTGGATATGCACCAGGAGTATCAATAAATAAAATTATTGGAATATTAAATTTATTTGCCAAATTCATTAAACGAGTAGTTTTTCTATAACCCTCGGGTCTCATCATTCCAAAATTTCTTTCAATTCTTGAGTCCAAATCTTCTCCTTTTTCCTGGCCAATCACCAAAACTGACTGTCCATTAAAACTTGCAAAACCTGCTATTACTGATTTATCTTCTCCATAATATCTGTCACCGGATAGGGAAATGAAATCTCGAAATAATTTATCGATAAAAAATTTTGATTTAGGTCTTTCTTCATGCCTTGCAACCATTGTGGTTTGCCAAGGATCTAGATTAGAGTAAATTTCTTTTAATTTATTATCTAATTCTTTTTGAGTGGTGGAAATTTTTTTTATATCTACTTCTGAAAGTCCAGTTTGATTATAAGGATCTTTTAATTTTTCTATTTGACTTTCAAGATTTTTAATATCTGTTTCAAAATTTAGATAAGTTTTCATAAGTCCTATATAACCGAAAGTTAATTCACAGGAAAGAAATAAAATGAAAAAGTATTAACGAAATTATTGAAAATTGAAAAAAATTACTTTAAGATAAAAAATAAATTACAAATTTTAGTAATTTTTAATTTTTCTACTAGTTATAACTTTTTTTAAAAGATAACAAAAAACTTTAATTTTTAAATAAATTTCATTTTACTTTATTAAAATAAAAGAAAACTAATCTGAATTAGAACTAAAATTAGTTCTATTTTTAAATGCTGAAAATAAAGTTCCATCATCTAAACTTTCTATTTCACCACCAATAGGTAAACCTTGAGCTAATTTTGTCACTTTAACTTTAGTACTCTTTAAGCTATCTTGAATATAATAAGCCGTTGTTTGTCCCTCAACTGTTGCACTAGTTGCTAATATTACTTCTTCAATACTATCTTTATTAACTCTTTCTACTAATGAATTTATTAATAAATCTTCCTTTCGCTGTCCTACAGACGAAATTGTTCCACCCAGGATATGAAAATATCCCTGAAAAATATTAGAATTTTTAATTGACCACTGATCGGCGATATCCTCTACCACACATATTTTGTTAAATTTTTCTTTTGTTTTTTCGCAATTAGTACAACCTGTTGAGTAAGATTTTAAAGAACCACAAAAGTTACATCTTGCGACATTTTTATAAAACAAAGTCAAATTGTCTACCAAGGGTTTTACAAGTTCATCGCGATTATTAATTAATTTTAAAACTATTCTTTTTGCTGATTTTGGCCCAAGACCAGGAAGTTTTGAGATTAACTTTATTAATTCCTGTATTTCTTTGATGTTTTCCATTAATTATAAAGGCCACTTAAACCCAGGAATACCGAAACCTCCTGTAGCTTTTGAGATTTCTTCTGTAGTTTTTGATTTGAGTTTTGATTTTGCACTATTGTGTGCAGCAACTATTAAATCCTCAATGATATCTTTTTTTTCTTTGACAATTTCATCCGATAATTCAATTTTTTGCATTTCACCATCACCATCTAAAATTACTTTGACAGAGTTTAAACCTGAAATACCTTCAACTCTCATATTTTTAATTTTTTCTTGGCTCTCTTTTATTCTTGCTTCAAGCTCTTTGGCTTTTTCCAAAATCTTCGAAAAATCGGTCATTTATTAATCTTCTTTGTTAAATTTAATATCTAATAATTCTGCATCAGGAAATTTTTCAAGAACAGATTTATATATCTCAGAATTCTTTGCTTGCTGTAATAATTCTTGTTTTTTATTTTTTTGATTTTCTTTTATTGATATTTTGCCTTTAGATTTACTAAAAGATATTATCCATCGCTCATTTGTCCAATCAAATAACTTAGAGGATAAATTTTTTACAAAGTCTGAATTTAAATTTTCATTAAAAGATACTTCAATTCGGTTATTTGCAAAACTTACTAAATTTACATTATTTTCTAATTCATATTTTAATTTCATTTCTTTTTTTTGAACACAAATCTTTATTAATTCATCAAAAGAATTTATAGTATTTTTTTGTCCTACTTTAATTTCATTTTGAATTTCTGGTTTATTTTGATCCTCCTGTGTTACATTCTTAATTTGGCTAATTATTTGAGGGTTAGATTTAATTTCAATTTGATCCATTTCAAATTTATTATTATTATCTAAATTTTTAACTATTATATTGTTTTGTTTTTTCTGAGAACTAAGATGAATCAATCGAATTAAAAACATTTCAATTGATAAATGCTGGTTAGAAACTATATCTAATTCTTCAAGAGACTTAATTGTAAATTGCCAAAATAAAATTAATATTTCTGAGTCTACTTGATTAGATATTTCTTTAATTTTTAAAAACTCTAGGTCGTTTAATAAAAAATTAGTACTCTCAAGAGATAAAGAATTAATATTTTTAAAATAATAAAGAATTTCTAAAAAATCATTAATAAAAAATTTTGGTTCAATACCCTGATCATAAATCATTCTATAAATATTGATTACTTTAGCTTCATCTCCCATTAATATTAATTGAAAAAGGTCTATCAATTGAGATTTATCAAAGTATCCAAATATTTTCTGTGCTGCCTTAAGATCTAATTCTTTGTTTTTATCTAAACTTAGCAAGCCCCTATCTAATAACGAAAGTGCATCCCGAACTGATCCTTCAGAAATCTTAACTATTAATTTTAAGGCATCGTCAGAAATTTTTCCATTTTCTTTATCTTTAATTTTCTTAATATACTCAAACATCTCTAAAGATTTTATCCTTGATAAATCAAATCTCTGGCATCTTGATACTACTGTGATTGGAATTTTCTTAATTTCTGTTGTTGCAAAAATAAATTTTAAATATTCTGGTGGTTCCTCAAGTGTTTTTAATAAACCGTTAAATGCTTGCTTACTAAGCATGTGGACTTCATCGATTATAAAAATCTTAAATTTCGCTAATGTGGGACCATATCTTGAAAATTCAATTAGATCCCTAACATCATCAATTCCTGTTTTGCTAGCCGCATCCATTTCAAGAACATCAATATGATTTGAGTTTGTAATTGCCTGACAATTTTCACATAAATCATTTTTACACAAAT
>Ga0194115_10007102_pt1 | contig 11199 bp, 11 predicted proteins | sample TA2MahsurfametaG_3_FD_148656 | JGI IMG/M metagenome (GOLD analysis project Ga0194115, IMG submission 148656) | Freshwater microbial communities from Lake Tanganyika, Tanzania - TA2015002 Mahale S4 surface | ecosystem: Environmental > Aquatic > Freshwater > Lake | place: Tanzania: Lake... | reverse complement strand
GTATTATAAATTATTTTATTACTTATTTCAAGTAATAAGTTTAAAGATAATTAAACTTTTATACAATTAATTTAATGGAATTTAAAATCAATCTTGACTCATTCAAAGATTTAGAAAATGAAGAATTTAAAGTTGACGCAATAAAATTCCAAAAAATGCTTCTACTTTATAATTCTATCGAGCAAGGTTGGTCTGTTAAAAAGCGAGGTGAGTCGTATATATTCTCAAAAAGCCATGAAGGTAAAAAAGAGGTACTAGAAGATGGATATTTATTAAAATTTATGAACGCCAATTTAGACTTAAATAAAATTTTTCATAGATAAAAAGCAGAAAATTCGAAAAATAGAAAATTAATTAATTTTAATTATTTAAATTAATTAATTTAATTTCCAAAAAATTTTTTTCTTTAGCCATATTATAAAATGGGAGGTGGATTAATGCAACTCGTCGCTTATGGTGCTCAGGACGTATACCTTAAAAGCCTGTAGGGTAGAAAAACGTCGGGGAATATCAAAAAAATAAGATATTCATAAACCCATTTGTGGATTCTTTAGAACCACTGACGTTAATTAGGGAAATTAAACATTGCTTAATTAGAATAACCCTAGTGAGAAAATCAAACTGCTTGAAACCCCTAAAGCTTATTCTACTAAGCAACTTTTGAGAGAAAGGTGTGGCCAAGAGAAAAAACTTGGGTATAGTGATAATGAATAAGATGATCTTAGGTGTATAACCTAATTGAAATGGGCAATGAGCATCCAAGCTTCATTAAAATCTAGTTTTAAAACAATATAAATATAAACGCATTATTATTATTAATGGAAAATAATTCAGAAATATTAACAAAAAAATGCGGTAAATGTCAAAATATTACAGAAATCAATAATTTCAGAAAATATCATGAAAATAATAGGTATTCCAATGTATGTAAAAAGTGCTCGAATGATATGGATAAAATACGAAAGCAAAATCTAAGAAAAATAAAGGCGGAAACTTTTATTGTTAAATGTGAAAAATGTAATGAAGAAAAATCTTTAAAAAATTTCGCAAAACTCAAAAAGTTTTATAAAAAAAAAATTTGTCTATCTTGCTATCCATCATTTTTGACAGAACAAAAAACGGAGTGGTGTAGAAAAGCACATAATACAAATATGAACTACAGAATAAAAAAATCACTAGCTGCCCGTTTAAGATGTGTTCTAACCAAAAATACATCCACTATGAATTACATAGGTTGTAATATTCAGTATTTCAGAGAATGGTTGGAGTATAATTTCACTGAAGATATGAATTGGGATAATTATGGAACATACTGGTCTATAGATCATATTATACCGGTATGTAAATATAATTTGACTGTTGAAGATGATAAATTAAAGTGTTGGAATTGGTCTAATATGATGCCAGTGACTATAAATTACAATTCAGCAAAAAAAAATATTGACATTAATCAAATAAATTATATTGTTAAAAGACTAGAAAAATTTAAAGAAGAAGGTTCAACGACTAAATGGTTTTCGGAAGAATTTATAATAACTTCGCAAATAGATAATTTAAATTTGAATTCTTCATAAGATATAGTCTAATCCTTATCGAAAGATAAGGTAGAGGAAATGTACAGGTAATCCTCAAATTACTTTCTGGAAAGTTACTTATCGTAGATATACTAACTTTGCCATCGAATCAATCGAACAAACATTCAACGGTCAAGCCGATTTCGGACGTCGTGTCCAATGTGTTATCTCCAGAAACGGAGATCTTGCTTACCGCACTTACTTACAAGTTACTCTTCCTGAGATTAATCAACTTATGGGTCTCGGAAACTACAGTAGTGGAGAAAACACTGGTGTCTATGCTCGTTGGCTAGATTTCCCTGGTGAGCAATTGATTGCTCAAGTTGAAGTCGAAATTGGTGGTCAAAGAATTGATCGTCAATATGGTGACTGGATGCACATATGGAACCAGTTGACAATGACATCTGAACAGCAACGTGGTTACTTCAAGATGATTGGTAACACCACTCAACTTACCTTCATCACTGATCCTTCATTCTCTGATGTTGAATCTCCTTGTGACTCCTTGGCTCCTCGTCAAGTTTGTGCTCCAAGAAATGCTCTTCCAGAAACTACTCTTTACGTTCCTCTTCAATTCTGGTTCTGTACCAACCCTGGTCTTGCACTTCCATTGATTGCTCTTCAATACCACGAAGTTAAGATTAACCTTGATATCAGACCTATTGATGAATGTTTATGGGCTGTTACTACTCTTAACTGCAACACTAACCCATACTCTGGTGCTTCAGGTCAATACTCTGTTGGTCGCCCAGTTCCAGCCACTATTGCCTATAACCAATCTTTAGTTGCTGCTTCCTTATACGTTGACTACGTCTTCCTTGATACTGATGAACGTCGTAGAATGGCTCAAAACCCTCATGAATACTTGATTACTCAACTTCAATTCACTGGTGATGAATCAGTCGGTTCCTCATCCAATAAGATTAAGTTGAACTTCAACCATCCTGTTAAGGAACTCATCTGGGTTGTCCAACCTGACCAAAACGTCGACTATTGTTCTTCTTTGACTTGTGACGCTTTGTTGTTCAAGGTTCTTGGTGCTCAACCTTTCAACTACACTGATGCCATCGATGCTCTTCCTAACGCTATTCATGCTTTCGGAGGTCCTGCTGCTGTTGCAGCCGACTCTCGTGCTTACATCGATGCTCGTGGTCTCTTCCAAGATGCTGGCGCTCTTGATTACCAACCAGCTGCTGAGTTCCCAGGTTTCACTGGTTACTGGCACGGTCCTTCCAATCCTTACAATGAAGCTAACCTTGGTGGCCAACAAGTTCCTTTGAATACTGCTGGTCTTTCACCTGAAGTTATTGCCGCTCTTCAAGAATCCGGTTCCCATCTTGAAAACTCTGGTGTTTCTGATGCTGGTACCTTCGTCTTGTCCGAAACCTCTTTGGACATGCACTGCTGGGGTCAAAATCCAGTTGTCACTGCCAAGCTTCAATTGAACGGCCAAGATCGCTTCTCTGAGCGTGAAGGAACTTACTTCTCTTGGGTTCAACCATACCAAGCTCACACCCGCAACCCTGATGAAGGTATCAATGTTTACTCATTCGCTTTGAGACCTGAAGAACACCAACCAAGCGGCACATGCAACTTCTCCAGAATTGATAATGCCACACTTCAATTGGTCTTGTCTAACGCTACTGTTGAAGGAACAAAGACTGCTAAGGTCCGGGTTTATGCAACAAACTATAACGTTCTCCGTATTATGAGTGGTATGGGTGGTTTAGCTTATAGCAATTAAACACCTTACATCGTGTGGTTTTTATTTATATATTTTAATAATTAATTATTCCTTTTTAATTATTAAAGCAAACAACAGTATAAAGATATAGCAATTATATAATTATAAAATGAGTGTAGACATTGTGTAAATCTTATCGAAAGCAATCCACTATTATATAAAAATGGAATTGGACAATATGATTTAAACCAACAATTAGTAAGAGAGTTTGCGTGTAAATACGATTGTATTCGTGAGCTTAAAATGAGTGATAAAACACTTACAAAATCTCTATTAAATAATATTCCATATAATAACTATTATTACAAACAATTATGGTTCAAAATTGTCGGCTAATTAAAAAATTGAAATAAAATATTATAAAATAAATGTAAGTAATAACTAACTAAAATGGAAAATCCTACTGAAGTTTATACTTTTGATTTTAAAATTGCTTATTTTGAGAGAAAATTTGAATTAAACTTTAAACCAGATAACATTATAAAAAAATTTGTTGAGGATGTTACATATAGTGTGCGCCAGATTCACCCAACAGATCGGCATACTATTGAAATTGTTGAGGCAGGACAATATAACAATATAAATGGTAAATCGGCTGAATTAGCACCTGAAATTAGTTATAGCGAGGCAGATACTTTAAAAGATATATATGGAAAAAAATGGCAAAATACTGCGTTTTATATTAGACTCAAACCAAACCATGAAACCTCAAATTCCACATGAATACATGTTTACCATCATATTTGATTATTACAAATAATTATTTATAATAATAAATTTTATATGCTTTTAAGTTTAGTATTTTTATCATCATGTCTGTAACTGAAATTATCAGTCTATGTAATAAATTATTTTTGTATCCTGACATTATGTTAATTAACTGTCCTATTAAAAAATTTAATAATTATTTTTATTCAATTTTTAAATATTTAATTAAGCCTCTTCGTCATCCCAGTTTTCAAGAATAATAGGTTCTTGAATACGAACCGGGTTATGTTCTTGTTTTTCTTCAGCATCTTCATCAGTATTTTCATCAGTATTTTCATCAGCATCTTCATCAGTATTTTCATCAGCATCTTCATCAGCATCTTCATCAGCATCTTCATCTGCATCTTCATATTGTGCAAACTGTTCTTCTACAAAATATTCATTTATGACATCATTGTCGTCCTCAGGCAATTCAATATATTCGCCATTCTCATACTTTACATGAGCACTATTAAATAATATATTCATGTTTCTTACTTCTGGTTTCTCAGTTTCTGATGTAAACAATTTAGCAATCTGAGAATCATCACGAAATCTAATTGTATAAGTTTGCTGAATATTATTTCTTCCAATTCGTCCCATAGCTTGAATAACTTTTTCTTGTGTCAAATCTAAATCTTTACTCAAGAAACAATGACAAAACTGATAATTCGTTCCATAAATATAATCACTTGATGCGATAATCATATATAATTTTTGTTCATCAGTAAGTTTTTTCATGATTTCAGTATAAGTAATGTTTTCATGATTAATAAAGACACCAATTCCCATCATAAGCAGAAGCTTCCATAAATTATCAATACCATTTAATGACATAATATCAGCAACTACTTGCTCGTCAATTGAACTAGTAAATGCGTTTGACACATTCATATCAGGCGCCCATTTTTCCAAATGTTGTTTTTTATTAGGAACAAAAGTATCGTTCAATGAAGCTCGTTTTATTAAAGCTCTTAAACTGTTTATCTCTTGTGTCATTTTATTAATTGCGCCTTTGTTTTGTAATTCATCAGGAATATCTTTACTCAGCTTCTTAGGGTCTTTGTTTGTCTTAGTTCTACCTTTAACATGATAACCGTCATGAAATTCGTTAACACTGTTTTTTACTTTTTTTTCAATAGCTTCTTTTATATCTTCTAATTCAACTTCGATGTCATAAATTTTTTTGTTGATAATATTATTATACTCAATTTTATTCATAATTTCATCCATCACAACACCCGGTATATTTGCCTGTTGAACGCAAAATTTTGCTATTTTCTCAATTTCGTTCGAGATAAATATTGTAGGACCATCTGTTAAAGTATAGGCGTCCTTAGTTGTAACATAAACGCCTGATGTTCCTTGTGGAATGGTTTCTAGTTTTTTTGAACTAGAAATTTGTTCAGACGCAACTCTTGTAATAGGTGCTCCTGCTAAAGAATTTAAAGACATCATACTAACGCCAAGTCCTAGACTTCTGGATTTATAAATTCTATTCCCTTTTGTATCTACATTCTGATTCTCTAAAACTCTTGGTCGTCTCTTTTGTTGAAAATTTGTATATATAGTTTGCCAACTTGTTTGATTAATATTTCTCAACATTTCGACATAATAAACCTTAATATTTTTCATATTTATAGAATCTAAATCTTCAAAATGTCTATCAAGTAGCATTTTTTTATTAGCATAATTATTTTTGTTAGCAAATGTGATAAACTCTACTACTTCTTTCAAATCGAAATATCTTAATAAAGTTAAATAATTTTTACAATGATTTGATATTGCCAAAATTTCATCGTAATTGCTAGATAAATAATGAGGCAATACTACAAAACCATCTTTATTAACAATCGGAATAGATTTTTTACAATCGTGACTGACAATATTGCATATTTCAGCACCAGGAAATTTATTTAAGAAATCAGGTATAGTATGTGTTAATTCATTCTCTTTAGGTAAAGTAGCAGACGATAAAACTACTGTTGGGATTACGTTATTCTTCCAATTTTTTCGGATCGTCTTGTGAAATTCGTGTTCATCATAATCCATTGTGATGGTTGGTTCGTCCCAATAAGTACAAATATTATCTGCTTTAAAGAATGCTAACATATAATACATAGCAGGCAAATAAGACTTGATATCACTAACAATTATCTCAACATTGTCACCCACGGAATTGTCAACCTTTTTAATTCCACCAGTCTTCTTATTTTTTGTAAATTCTTTTGCTGCAAAATAATGTAGTCTAATATCAGAAGCACTTGAACAACCAAACGCAAATGCTATCTTTTTATTTACAGAAATTGCTGCCCGCGCTAACGCTAATCCTACGTGTCTTGCTGCACAAACAAATATCACTTTTTTATGTTCTGACAGCGCAATTGGTGTCAATGTTTTTCCTGTTCCAGTTGGAGCCATATATAATATCAATTTGGGTCTTGGCCTTTTAATTAATGTAAAAATTTCTTTTTGATGTTCATATAAAACTAAATCACTATATTTCAATAGATTTTCATTTTTCTCAATGAATTCTACAGCATTTTCTATAATAATTGATTTTTCAATTTCATCCGCAAATTTGTCAATAACAATTTGTGTCAAATTTACAATATGTCTATTCAAACGAGTAATATTATTTCTAATAAGTTTATAAAGAGTATAGTAATGAAAATGAAATATTTTTTTGTTATTTTGTAAATCGTTTGGTTTGGTTGCCATTAATTTCTTTGCATTTAATAAATTTTCTATGTGTATCATTAATAAAATTTCATAAATATCATTATTTTTTATCGTTTCTTCATCAAATCTTTCTAATCTTATTCTGTCGGAAGAATTTGGCTTTATATTCACATCGATTTTCATTTTTTTATATTTAGGGTCTAATTCTAATAATTTATTTTCAATTAATTCACTTCTTTTACGTAGGTATTTATTGTAGACATAATCTTCCATTTTTTCTGAAAATTCTATCTTTAAATATGTAAAGATAGAATTATTTTTATTAATTCTTGTCGTTACATCATGGAAACCTGCTATAATCAATTTTAACACTGATAATTCATTATCTGAAACAGAAATCTCAATAGAATCCCATTCAGATTTATTAAGCTTACGTTGGTTCAAGTCCATTTTATTGTAAAAGTACTTAATACTATGCTACTATCTTTATATATATTTTTATTTCAATTTTTTTTATTAAATAAAATTGAAATAAAAATATATAAATATAATTTATTAACAATACATATAATGAATCCTCAAATTAAAATTGTTTCAATTGAAGGCAATATTGGTTCTGGCAAGTCCACTTTACTAGAGAAACTTAAAAATCATTTTAAAAATGATGCAAAAATCATATTCTTGAAAGAACCTGTTGATGAATGGAGCAAAATTAAAGACGAAAATGGGAGTACTATTTTAGAAAAATTTTATAATAACCAAGAAAAGTATTCATTCTCATTCCAAATGTTGGCTTACATTTCTAGATTGAAATTATTAAAAGAGACTATTCAGCAATTAGTAACGCATATTAAAAAAATAACTCAACAAATAATTATTAATTATGAAAATGACGAAGAAAATTATTTACAAGTTCCAACATACATTATAATAACAGAAAGAAGTTTATTTACTGACAAAATGGTTTTTGCAAAAATGTTGTATGATACTGGAAAAATTGAACATGTAAATTATCAAATATATCTTAATTGGTTTAACACATTTGCTGATGATTTTCCTGTTAATAAAATTGTTTATATTAGAGCAGCGCCTGAAACGTGTCATCAAAGGATTGCTACAAGACACAGAGATGGTGAACATAATATACCTATTAGTTATTTGAAATCATGTAACGAATATCATGACAATATGTTAGATAAAAATTTACCTGATTGCGTTTGTAAAGACCAACTTGTTTTAGATGGAAATTATAATATTTATGAAAATCAAAATGTAGTTGAAGAATGGATTGATTCGATTGAAAAATTTATATATAATTAATATATATGAGTATAGATTACACACCAGACAACACTTTTATTTTTTCATTTGTTAGAATGAACCCACCTACACCTGGTCATTTAGAATTAATAAAAACTATGATTGATAAAGCAATTGATTTAGGCGTTAATAAATCTTATGTAATAACATCTAGTTCTTTAGATGGCAAAAACCCTTTACCATGTAGTATGACCTCTATTCCTAAAGCTAAAAATAAATCAGACGCATCAATTATATCTAACATGAGCCAATCTGACCTAACTTATAAAATATATTATTAATGTCAGAAGAACCAATTTTAATTTGCCCACATTGTAAAGATTATATAATTATTCAAAAAATAAATTGTGGAATATTTAGACACGGTGTACTTAAAGAAAATGGCAAACAAATTGACCCTCATTCATCTAAAGACCTTTGCGATTATTATATTGGAGAGAATAAAATATATGGTTGTGGTATAAACCATTCCGAATTATAAATATTAATGATAAATTTGACACTGAAATTTGCGGTTATATTTAAAATTTACATAGTTAAATCAATAACAACAGGATAATGATCTGAATTATATTTTCCACAATATTCATCGTATCCATGATAAATATAAACATCCACAATATTTTTTTTAATAGCGTCTGTAACCAAAACATGATCTATCATGGAATAATCTTTTTCCGATGATGTATTACAATTATTATCAGAGTCCCACCAATCACTGTATCTTTCATTCTGAACTATTTCTTCAGCAACATTATAAAGCTCATAAAACCCTGATAAATCCCCTTCATAACCTTTTAATATATCAAGAACTCTAGAAATAGGCTTATTATTATTCACATCTAATACTTCAGCATCATAATCGTTAAAATCACCAATCATAATAACCTCATAACCTTTACTTATATAATCAAAAATTATATTTTGTAAAACTGATGCCTGTGCTTCTCTCTCAGCACATCTCATTGGGTCGGTTGGTATAGCAAGTAAATGTGCCGCTATAAAAGCCACATTATAATCGTTAAATTGAAATTCTGTTATATAATGTTTGCTGACTCCAGTCGAACCAGATGAACCTGTATAGCCGCATTTTGAATTTGGCAAAGGATAGTTGTATTTTAATTCTGTTCTATACAAATTTACTAATGGGTCAACACGTGTAAGCATTCCTACATTTTGCCCAGTGCTTTTATCAGTGCCTTCTTTCAAATATGGTGTATATGTGTTATCATTTAATTTGTCTTTTAAAATATTAAGTTCATCACATCCTTCAATCTCACAAAAATTAATTATATCTGGATTTAAATCTTTAACGACTTTAGACACATAATCCATATGTATTTCAGCTTCACTTTGATTTGCCCATGTACATCCGCTTCCTGGACAATTCATAGCACTATAATAATCAATAAATAACCATTCAACGTTATATTGAACTAAACGCAATTTATTTTTATTATTTCGCCTATCTTCAATCGTAGTTACATATGGACACTCAGTATCAGCTAAAATTGAACTAGCAAACAATGAGAAAAGTAGCAGATAATATATCATTCTTTATATTACTTAATATAAATATATTTAAGCAATTTTTAATTTAAAATTGAAAATAATATAAACATTATATTAGGATATAAAAATGTTACCTAAAATCGGAACAAACTCCAAAAAGGTATTTGAGAAAAATTTACCAAAAAACGAATGTCTAGAATTTGACTATAAATTGATGTTTGATGGTGGTAGTAGAGGAAATCCTGGGTTATCTGGAGCTGGAGCAGTTTTATATCATTTTGATAAAGAAATATGGTCAGAAAGTTTCTTTATTGGTATAAATTCAACAAATAATAATGCTGAATATGCTGGATTGATTTTAGGCTTACAACAAGCTCGCGCCCTTAACATTAAACATTTAAAGGTTGAAGGTGATAGTTTACTTATTATAAATCACATGAAAGGCGACTATAAATGTCGTTCTGAGAATTTAATTGCATTATATAATAAAGCAAAAGAATTGTCTTCATATTTTGAAGCAATAGAATTCGAACATATTTTAAGAAATAAAAATAAGAGAGCTGATCAGCTTTCAAACATAGCAATTGATGCTTATTTAAAAGAAAACGCGATATAAAATCAATCTTTAATTGTAGTAACTTTAGAAATATTTTTTATTATTTTTCATTCTTATCATCGTCTGTTGTCATTGCTTCTATTACCATCTTATCATATCTATCTGATACTTTTGATGATGAATTTCTATATTCTGGCCCACAGGGAGTCAAGGTCGGCACAATTTGGGCATCGAGTATGGTTGTTGGAGATGGTTGTTGGAGATGAGTGTCTTATTCTTCTCTCCAACTCATTTAAAAAAGACGAACAAAAAAGAAGGACGAGATATATTTTGTCGCAGTAGTTAAGACTTCATACACATTTCACGATGTGTTATAACCAAATTTTTACATTTTGTATATTTTTTGTCGTTAAATCGGCGTTTTAAATGTGCAAAGGTGTAAAAGGCTTTATTTTTTCTTCATGTGTAGGGAAGATTTTTCGACCGTTTTTCCAGAAATTCAAGAAATTCCTTTCATTATGTAGTGGGTCCGGCTTTAAATAGGTTAAATATATATTTAATTTCCCTATTTAAAGAAACATTAGTATTCCAAAAGTGGCACATTTAACACTTTATTTGGCTTATATTTTAGAATATCTAATTCTTTCTTTGTAGTTGGAAACTCTTTCTCTCCATATATATCTTGAAGCATTAACCATTCAAATAACCCTCCAGTATAAACATATACATTATGAAATCCGAGAGAAGTTAGCTGATTATATTTGTTATATAATTTTTCGTCATTACTATTCTTACCATAAATAATTATCTTAATGTTTTTTGCACCTCTTTTTATACAAGAATTTATAATATTCTCTTCATTATTAATGTTGATTGTATTTATAATCAAACAAGTTTGCTCTGAATTAGATAGAGTGTTAATCAATAAATGTCCTTCCGGATTTTTTATTATAAATTGAACATCCTCATAATTTATTTTTATTGATGATAATTGAGAATTTCCCATTATGTAGTATATTTTATTATTACATATTTTTAAATAATAAAATATCTTAATCAAATAA
>Ga0194115_10007100_pt1 | contig 11200 bp, 7 predicted proteins | sample TA2MahsurfametaG_3_FD_148656 | JGI IMG/M metagenome (GOLD analysis project Ga0194115, IMG submission 148656) | Freshwater microbial communities from Lake Tanganyika, Tanzania - TA2015002 Mahale S4 surface | ecosystem: Environmental > Aquatic > Freshwater > Lake | place: Tanzania: Lake Tanganyika... | reverse complement strand
CTTGCCTAGTACATGCTCTAGATGGTATACCACGGGCTTGTAAAGCCTTCACACACTCGTAACCGGTCTTTCCATTTGCTCCGATGACTGCAACGGGTCCACCGATAGAAGCACTTGCAGATCCTGGAATCAATGTCATTGCCGAAATCGCCACGGCCATCACGCGTTGAATGATGGAAGTTCCAAATTCACGACGAGAAGATTCGTTTGGATTCTGTTGTATCGGAAAGGATGCATCGTTCGGTCTTTGACCATCGTCTACTTGCCTTGATGCCGATCGGAATGTATCGGCTCGAGCATGGCAAATTGGCGAACTGGTCCTTGGAGACACAATGAATGCCAGGGATTGTTGTGGCGCGGCTACCAGGAACAAATATATGACTTGAAAGTATCTCATTTGATGTTGATCTACTAGTGGTCTATCTTTATCACGAACGGTAAGGTGGAATGCTAGAGTGGTAAATTCCCCCTTGAAGCGTTGGTCCATCCTGGCTATCGGTCACTGACGTCACTCGGGAATGGATCGTTGTCCGTTTCCCGGGTCGTTTGTGACACCGGAACCAATATCATACACTGCACACTGTACATCCATGTTCATGACACGGACGCCTCCAGTGTGACCGTCCGCGAGACATTACGGTTAAACGAAATTTATCCATGAAGCCGATTGATTCGTGCTATCTTCCATTTCAATACACACAGCCGGCAGCTGTTCCTTGACATCAAATGTCAATGGTCGGGCGGGAAAAGAAGAGTTACCTTCTCTGAGCTCTAACAGTGGAACACTTGGCCGAAGAAGTCTCGGCTTTGATTCGTTCTTCGCTCCCCATCGAAGAACAGCCAAAAGCAAAAATCATCCTCACCAGAACGTATATAATGGATCGGATTGAAGTCCACTATCTTGACTTTCCGAACATGGTACTGAAGGGATCTGTGCTTCAGTACCTTTCGATGAGGCGCTCAAGGTGGAAAAGTTTGAAGAGTTGATTCTTCGGGCTACGGAACCCCAGATGGTTCATTGTAATGTCTAAGACGATAGCCTTAAAGGATGCCCTTGCGTTCACGTAGCTCAAAAAGGACGATCTACTATACTCGTGTTTCATTAACATTGATACTTTACGATCCACATATTCGTGTATTATTAAGCTACATTTAACTGACTTTCTGGGTCGCTAGTAACCCCAGTGATGCCCCCTCAAGGTCTACAAACAATCTTCTCTTCAACATAAGCATTCTTTCGGTGGATGTCCTCCGACGATGGCGGCGAGGACTTGAAGTAAAGACCGAATCTCTTGGCGTTTCAATATCGTTGAGGTCATTGAGAGGCATCTCATAGTATACAAAGTCACCAGCCTGGCACGGACTTGTGTTCTTCGACTCGATCATGATGCCATATGTTGACGGCGTCCTTCCTTGCTTTGATCGGCAAGACAATCGCTGTCGATCTAGAATCAATGAGTCAGTCTCGCACATGAGCCCCATTCCTGCTTCGAGGAGCTCGGTAACGTAACTCTTGTAGTCTTGTGCTCTGTCTCGAGCCGTTCGAGGCATCGACTCTTTCTTAGGTATCGTCGAGTCAACCTTGTCCAACGTGAACCTCATGTCCCCGCTGGGTTCGCAATCGTCACCCTCGCGGACGGACTCCAGCTTGAGTGGGTCGGACGATCCGATGGACGATAACGTCGCTAGGACGACCTCCAGAACCTCGTTCAGTACATGCAGGTCGACGGACTTGAGATTGTGAGTATCATCGTCTGTGCAGTTCTCGTGATCTTCGTCGAGCATATACATGCCTAAAATTCTACTTCTTGTAGGCGTTGCGTCCCAATCGTCGAACACTGGTCTGACGAGGACACTGCTGAGTTACATGAGGATCGAAACGAAGACGACGAGTCTGAGACGAATCCACGCGATGCAGTCCTTTTCAACAGGTGCTGGTGGCTCATGATTTTTCGTTTTCTTTTTGTTCCTTGTCAACACCTACAGTTCGAATCTCCGAATTTGTGTGATGGGAGGAAGAAAACTCCCGCGCCATTCGATGACGCAACCCACGCATGAGAACTTTTTGTTTTCTTTGGGAAAAGAAATTCTCCAACGAGTCTCTGGTTTGGAACTGGGAACGGAATAGTAGACTAGTACGCGTAGTGACGTGGTAATTACAAAAAATTCATTAACAGTAAATGGGTAATCAATGTTGAATATTGCCACAGGGTTCTTCGTAGCCATGATCTCGTAAAAAAGAAGAATGGGCTACTTATTGCACTTTAATTTCAATCGTTCTTCACTTCAACGAGGTAGTTCTTTCTCTCTGTCAGAATTTCAACGGAAACGCCAAACCTCACAGACGAATCTTCTCATGTTGACCTACGCATGACTGCGATAAAGACGGTACTCTAATCGAGTATGTATGCCTACGTAGATACGATTGGAAAGGACCTACGATTGGAAATGACCTCTCAGATTCACAGTCATCGGAGACGGGAAAATTCTTTTCGGAAAATCTTGTTTCAAATGGCCTGCCTTCGCTTTCGACTATCATGTGTAAATCCTCCGAGTTTTCGACACTCCATCCTCTGAGGTTTGGCATAAAAAAGCAAAGAAGACTATCACAGTCAACAAACGGTTTTGACGAAGTCGTTCTTAGTAGGAAAGCAACCCATTTTCTTTTCGACAGTACGTCATTCGTTCATATCCCACAACGTTATGCTTCCGCGTCTGTTGAGACCTAACCATTTCCGATACGTGCTAACAGTAAACAATTTTCAGACGACAAAACTTTCAACTATGACAAAGGGAGGTGCCATTATTAAGGTCGGTGACAAGATGGGGATGAAACAAATGTTTGACGAGGATTCAAGTACCTACACGTATATGATCTGGGATCAGACATCCAAGGATGCTATCCTTATTGATCCGGTAGATCTTCAAGTGGATCGTGATTTAGAGGCTGCGAAGGAACTCGGACTCCAATTGGTATACGGTGTGAACACCCACGCACACGCTGACCATATCACTGGAACGTATCTTTTAAAGCAAAAGGTAGAAGGACTACAAAGTGTCATTTCAGAGGCTTCCAAGGCTGCTGCTGATATCAAAGTAGGACCTGGTGATCGTATCATGTTTGGTTCACGATACATCGAAGTCCGAGCCACCCCAGGTAAGTTTTCATTTCAATAACGTTTTTTTCCACAATAACCAAAAACGATGGACATCACTTTCTCAACAAAAACAAAACACTTCCCTCAAAACAACCAAAACATTACTTTTTCAGGCCATACGGAAGGTTGCGTTAGTTTTGTGGCAGACGATGAAAGTTTCGTCATGACGGGAGATGCCCTATTAATTAAGGGATGTGGTCGGACCGATTTTCAGGGTGGGTCAGCTGAGACACTCTACGATTCAGTTCATACCCAATTGTTTTCACTTCCAGAATCTTGTATCGTCTATCCTGCTCATGATTACAATGGTCGTACGGAAAGTAGTATCGGGTCTGAAAAATCGGAAAATCCCCGACTCGGTGGGAACAAGTCGAAAGATGAATTCGTTGACATTATGGCAAACTTGAAATTGGCCTATCCCAAAAAGATTGATGTTGCCGTTCCTGCCAACATGCGATGTGGTGTTCCAGATGTATAATACTGCGACTGTAGAGATAAATGTGTATGATGAAGTGGATAGTTATCATCGGATTCCTTACATAATTAACTTCCGTAGAGTAACCTAAAGAGCGAATCTTACATTCTTGCGTCGCTGAAGTTCCAACGTTTCATCGCGAGACATCGTCCAATCTACGGGGAATGACCAAAAGTCATCTTCTTGATGTAGGAGAAATGGGATGGCCCCTCCTTCTTCTTGATCCGAAATTTCTTCTGAGTCTTCCTCCTCGAAGAATGGTTCCGGATCCCCAAAGAAATCAACAATGGACGTTGGAGAACTCTTCTTTCGAATGTTGACAAAGATCTCATCGTCACTTCGATCGTCTAGATACTTCTTTTTCTTGGCGGTACGATAGGTGGGATCTTTGGAATGATTTCCAGAATGATCTGTATCACTATCGAAGACCAGTAGTTGCCCATCGTCATCCGAGAGCTCGCAGGCTGCAACTTCATGTAGACATGCGATAGAGTCGGTGGCGACTATTGGCTGCCCATCAAGTTGATTCTTGTGAAAAGGCGAATCGTATGATGGAGGAGCCTCTGCCTCAAGAATATAGTCAGATTGTGCTGGTTGCGGCAAAGTCTCCGTGGTGCTGTCGGCATCAGACAACACTTGATAACGTGTGTTTTCCCCACGGTTCTTCTTTCTTATCGAGATTTCAGCTGGGTGTCTTGATCGATCCACGTTCTTCTTCGGTATGTTCCGCTGAAGCGATCCAGTCTGCAGCATAGTCTCTCTCTCAAGAGCAGTATCCATGGATTCTTGGAGCGCGTCGGCGAGGGCTTTGGATTTAAGAAGAGATCTCAAAGGGAAAACTGACTGGCGGCTTTCCTTGGCATGGCTCTTCCCTGTTTTCTGATTGCTCACTTCCATAGCAGACGAGTTCATCCGCGACGATGCTCTTGGCATCCAACCTACCAACATATTTTCTAGTCTGATTTCTTCAGCCAAGTTCACTTCGGTTGTCTCAACGTCCTCTCGTGGCTCATTAATAATCGGCACTTTGGCTTGCACTGATTGTGGGGAAGGGGAAGACATTTTGTCCAAACCGTGCTGCGACTGTTCTTCCACTTGTCGAGCCTGTATAGCAGCTTTCCTACGCCGCTGAATTTTCCGGATGAGTGCTCGACCTTTTTGCACCTGTTCAAAGGCAATACTGTAGGTTTCTCCATTCTCGAACAATTCAGTTCCAGTTGCCGAATGTACCTCATCCGTCACCTCCTCAGGGTATGACGGGGTCTCCTCGGGGGTTTCCATGAGCAAACTCAACCGATTCAGCTTATTGACCAAAAAGTCGTCAGTGGAGCCATCGGTAGCGGGTGGATCGCGCGATCTTCTACCTGTCATCACTTCCACGGAATTGACTTTGCTATCATCTACCGGTAGTCTATTTGAGTTGCTTTCATCAGATCCATTGCTGACCGTGGAGATATTCGTCGTGGGGATGGAGGGAGGCCTTACTTTGGTAGACCCGAGTAGTTCCCCAATTGTGAGCATGGATTCGTTCAAGGCATTGTCGGTTGAAGTAATCACTGCCTGCGATTGAATCGAATAAATGCCTTCTTCGGGTGACGATTCTGACATCGTGTCTTTCGGATTTGGCCCATCAGGCAATATTGCGAGCCGTCTTCGTACAGGGAGCGCAGTCCGATCAGAGTTGTCCTTGATCAAAAGTATTTTGGCGGCTACATCTCGAATGGCAGAGTCTTCAGATCCATAACCTCGACTACGATCTGCCCAATAGGCCTCATCGTGTGAGTTGCAAGTCGCCGGGGACGTTGGGGATCCGGCCTTGGATTCTGGAGATTGCGATGTGAGTGACGATGACAGAGTCTGATTGAAACTATCGCCCTCATCATCCAAAAAATGATTGAAAATACAATGATTCAGGCTAGCCTCAAAGTCTCGGAAGGAAGCTGAGTCGTACGACTGATCCTGATCTAAGCGACGCACCGACTCCATATAGTCCGACATATCGGATGCAAGTTCCTGAGACCAGTCTTGACTCGGTGCCTGGTTCATGCTGCCTTTCATTTCCTTGCGTTGCTGCGATGGTATACTTTGTTTGCCTCGTTTCAATACTGTTTTGTTTGTAGATCGTAAGCGCTGCTCATTGCTGTGTTGGGAAGCTTCCCGCAACTGTCCACGTGACAATTCTTGGACCGATTGTACCCCACTGTCGTCACCCACAGTCTCCTCCATCATGAATGAGATTGAGTTGACGACACTGACTGATTCCGTCGACCTCCTTCGGCATACGCGATCTCTCATTTCAGTAAAGGTCTCACCCGCGAGTGCGAAAAGCCGTGAACCCACTGCAGCATCTTCGGACATACTACTACGACTGCGAGGATCCCATTCTTCTGGAACAAAGGACTGATCTTCCGTACAGTCGTCAAATGATATACATCGAGTGTTGTCGATGTTCTCCTTGTCTTCGACAGCCTTCTTGGCGTCACTGTCGGCCTTCTGAAAGAGAGGAGTCAGGGATGTGCACCAAAGGGAGGAAGCGGGGGCAAGTTCTGCTGTCGGCCGATATTGCTGCTGACTCTCGCCATCTTCCCCCGTTTCTGCATGGGCTTCAATTGATTGTAAATCTTTCAATATGTCGGAAACGTCAGGCATGATTTCGTCACCACCTAGCCGTACGGCAATCGAAAGCTTGTCTACTAATTGGGAAACAACTTTGATCTCTTTTGGGCAACTCGTACGTTCAGCAGAGGGCCCACCAGCAAACCTCATACAGTTGGCCAAGGCCTGTTCCATACAACAAGGAGTCAAAAGGATGACAAATGAAAAATGAAAAATTGCAATTCCCGCCCCTTTGCGTGCCAACGGTACACACGCGCCTACCGAGACATTACCCCTTAAGTCTTTCGACAATAGTATCTATTGGATATAATTGGAATTGGTCGATCTGTAAGGGGGAAAGACCTAAACCAGATTCAAAAAATGTCTCGCTCGTATCGCAGTCCAATAGTATCAAGCACGCGTGCAAGGTCGAATCAAGACACCGGGTCACTGTCAGATTGCAACACGGATATGCTTTCCCTCGATTTTTTCGTCTATATATGTACCGAAACCGCTTCCAAATCCTCCCCCCCATGTCTACAAAACAGTGGTTCGATCCCCCAAATCTTGCAAACTACAGATGATCTTGAGATGTCATTTCTATGGATTCTCTTGCATCGTATAGCTGTACTGTACATGTGAGGTGTGAGGACATGTTCTGACCATTATAGTCCGGCATCAAACCCTTGCAGTTCCTTATAGGATACAGCAGAAGGACCACCAACACACGACCATATCCCTATGAATCTTCTCGCCGCACATCACCGTTTCTCAAGAACAATATCGCCATCGTCGTTCATCCTACCGCCACAACAACAACAACTACGTCAATATTATTGGTCATCTGTTTCTTCTTTGTCTTCGACGTATCCATCGACGACGTCATCGTCGGTATCTGCTACCTATTCGACAGATATCTGTGTTATTGGTGCGGGAGTAATCGGATTAGCAATTGCTCGAGCTTTGACGCTTTTGGGGAGTAGTGCTGGGAGTGGAGGTGGAGGGCAAGCCAGCCAAAACAACAATAACAACACGAAGGAAGAAATTTTGATCATCGATCAAGCGGAGACGATTGGATCTGAAACATCATCACGGAATTCAGAAGTCATTCATGGAGGATTGTATTATCCACAAAATTCATTAAAGGCAAGACTATGCGTGGAGGGGAAACATAGACTATATGCATATTGTACAGAAAGGAATATTTCCTTTACACAATGTGGAAAATTAATCGTCGCGACACGACCAAGTCAACGAGATAATGAATTACAGAAACTCTTACAACAGGCTCATCAAAATGGTGTCACCGATGTAAGATTATTGTCTACGGAAGATGTCCATGTCATGGAACCACATATCCATTGCACGGGTGGTGCGTTATGGTCACCTAGTACAGGTGTCTTTGATTCTCATTCCTTTATGAGACAACTATTGATCGATGCAGAAGATGGAGGAGCGACACTCATCTTGAAGACCAAGGTAAAGGCAATCCATATGGAACCTTTGACCGGACGGTTTTTGGTACACTTTGATGATGATGAAAATACCTGTATTGTATGCAATAAACTTGTCAATGCAGCGGGTTTATGGGCACCGAATCTTGCTCGATCCCTTCATGGTGACAATCTTGGTGGTGGTGGTAGTAGTAGTCCTTGGTATCCACCCAAAGGATACTTTGCCAGGGGGACCTATTTCCTTCTTCATGGTATACCACGTCAATCATTCCCATTCCGACATTTGATTTATCCTGTCCCAGAACCTGGTGGATTAGGTGTCCACGCGACGATTGATTGGGCAGGACAATCCATCCGATTCGGACCGGATGTTGAATGGATAAAGGAAGATGAAGATGATCCTTCTATGATATCCCTGTCTCCTGATCCTGAAAGAGGAAATCGTTTCTATGATGAAGTCCGAAAATATTGGCCAGACTTGCCTGATAATGCTTTGATTCCTGACTATGTTGGGATTCGACCAAAATTGAATCATCCATCGAATGGACCTGTCGAATTTCAAGATTTTCTCATCGCGGGACCCAAAACCCATGGAATCAAGGGATTAGTCCATTTACTAGGGATTGAAAGTCCTGGCTTGACCAGTAGTATGGCCATTGGAGACTATGTCACGAGGCAACTCTGACGATTTCTGGCAAATTCTGGCAAAGAACAACAAAATCTGTGTGAAGGTTACGTTATGGTTGTACAAACTTCCTCTTCGACTATGTCTTGTGGACAATATATGCCTTGCCGGTGGCCTTTTGGGTCGCCTTGAGTGCCCCCAGGGTACTAGCAGTACTTCCATCGCGGGCGGCAGCTACCTGTTGAGATGCCATTCGAGTTTGGGCCTGTTCTCGTTCAATCTGCTTGAGACGTTTCTCCTCCTTCTTCTTACTCGCACCATGACCATGGAACTGATAACAGAGATCACGGTATGCCTCCTTCGTCGTCAATAAGCGACCGTGTTTGTCACGGTACTCCAGTTTGATTTCACGATTCGCTAGTTCACGGTCCTTGTCGGTAGCGTTCCGACCAATCTTCACCACCTTGGAAAGATCCATTGCAGCATAATTCTCATAATTACGTTCATCTTTTGCTCGTCCCCTAAGTTCCTCCTTGGCATTCTTGTTCGAAATTTCTCCGGTCGTCTTCAGCATGGAAACGAAGCTAGACAGACCCCGTCCAACGCCGGCAGACCGCGCTGTACTACCGTCGAATACTGAATCATCAAGATCATCCGTCTTGACTTCCTTCGCGAGTTCGGTCATATCAACGTCTTCTTCGTCCTCAGCAGTCTCCACTTTAATTTCTGCCTTTTTGTCATCGTCATCGTTGGACGGTTTGTCTTCCGTTTTGACCATTTGATTCGCTTTGGCATTCGTTGATCGTTGCAACTTCGACTTTTCCGCTTCCCGTTCCTTCTGTTGGGCTCGGGCTTGGAGTGCCAATGTGAATTCTCGCGTATCATCGATGGTAAAGGATATTGCACCGGATGAGCCACCATTGTTTGTATTCAACGCGCCTTGATCGCTGGCCGCCCTAGACTTGACAGCCTCTGCGATTACATCTGCACTACTTTGCGGCTTATTCATTTCCCTCAATCGATTGAGTCGACGAGCTTTGGCTAGAGCAGCATTCAAAAAGGAATCATCTGGCTCCTCGTCTAGCATATCCTTCTCTGCTTCTTGCGTTTTGGCTGCAAAGGCCATTTTCGTTCTTTCGTTGCCCTTGGCCATGATAGCGTCGAACTTTGCCCGCTTGTCGTCCAATCGTGGGGCCCCACTCGATTCGGATTTGACTAACGGGGGCCGAGCATCTCCTGATACAGTCTTCTCTGACTCTTCGTTATCATCGTCATCAGTCCGACGTCGCTTTCGGAGTCCTGATGAGATTGGAGCTACCGTTTCCTCCAAGGTTCCCAAAAGGTTCTCCTTCTTGATGGTTACACCGATTGATGTCACTGCCGATGATTTTTCGTCCTCTGCTCCTTCATCGTCACTATCAGCCAAGGTCTTTCGATGCTTTTTTTCTTTCTTCTGTTTCTTCTTTTTACCGAATTTTCCATCCTTCGTCCTTTTGCGGGCGGCGCGTTCGGCTTCTTCTTCCTCCAAGGTCAAATAATCACTCGCGACGACATCCGCCTTTTCGGGTATCAGTGAAACAGCCTTGCCCATTTGAATTCGATCAAAATCTGTCATCGATGAGGCGGTAGCAGTTTCTTTAGAGGACGTACCGAGTCGAAAACCACGAGATGACTTGTCTTGATCCATCGAATCGCCGAGTAAGGGGTTGGCACGTTCCCTTTTGGATGGCCCCATCGTGCCGCCTAACTCTTCGAATTCTTCATCATCGAAACCAGAATAACCCCCCGCTCTCCCCATTCCCAACTCCAGTAGTCGCTTTCTACGCAGTCCATCTTGTTGCTTGTGTTGTTCTGCTAAATTGACGTTCTCGAGGGCGACATCACTTTCGCTTAATCCGATTGTCTTCCTTGATGTCTCCTGATCGAGACTCTCGGATAGGAGAGAAGTATCCGCGAGAGTCAATACTGTGGTCGCACCCGCTTCTAAATCATCTAAATTGTGAGCGACTTGGAGTCCCTCCAAATCGTGTTCGTTATAGTTGGTTTTGTCCCCTCCTCGAGATGGTTCCGCAATTTTAGGTTTCGATTCATTCTTCTTCTTCCTCATCTGATCAGCCCAGGATAATGCCGAAGTATCGACGTCATCTGCTAAAGTTGATTCACCAAATGTCTTCTTCACACCTGCTTCAACTTGCCGTCTCAATTTGGCACGGGCAATTCGTTCGGCAACTTCGTTCGTTTCACCGTCATTCTCGGCTGGTCTGTGAATCACTTCTTTCGTGGCAGATGTTCGAAGCGGTTTCAAGCCAAGTTTCTCTCTAAGAGCGTTGGTTTCATCGACCGACATCTCCAATATTTCTTCTCCATTTTCCACAGCGTCTGGCGGACGCGCTGCCGTCGTCGGTTGCACTACTACATCAGGAGCGTTCGATATCCGCAATGGAGCCAATCCTAACTTGGCTCGGAGCTTGTTGGTTTCTTCCACCGACAACTCAATCACTTCTTCGGACATTTTGCTTATCCAGCCCGTCTCCGGATAGGTAGATTCTCGAATTCCACTTCCTCTGTGTTGTTCTAATGATAAATGTCAAAGTTGGAATGTGGGACAGGTTTCGATAGAGTCACTCTGTCGACTTCCAGTTTGTGAAAAAGTTGCTTCGCGGATCATCACGCAACGCTGCCTGTATGTCGTACGTGCGGCTTCGATGCTGACGGTAGACGTGCGTACATACCGTTTGAGAAATGGGTATCGTAGATATGTACCGGTGTTGAAATGACTCGTACTCCTTCCTGCCTTGGTTGACTCGTAGGTATGTGTCGTAGGTCTTGAGTCGTCTTACTCAAACCACACTCTCCGTCACACAACTCTTGCAGGATAAAAATAGGTTTGACT
>Ga0194115_10007094_pt1 | contig 11205 bp, 7 predicted proteins | sample TA2MahsurfametaG_3_FD_148656 | JGI IMG/M metagenome (GOLD analysis project Ga0194115, IMG submission 148656) | Freshwater microbial communities from Lake Tanganyika, Tanzania - TA2015002 Mahale S4 surface | ecosystem: Environmental > Aquatic > Freshwater > Lake | place: Tanzania: Lake Tanganyika... | reverse complement strand
GGACACAGCGTCCGGCGCGCTTCTCCGCCAATCGATTCGAGCGTTTTCGGCGCGAGGGCAGCTTCTGAAAAACCGTCTGAAACTTTGACACCCCCTAATATAAGATCGTAACGTTTTTTCAGACTGACGGATTAATGCTCGCTCTCTCTCGCGCCCGGTTCCGGAATCATCACCTACGGTCCTGTTCCCGCTTACATGTCGTGACGATAGTAACTCAGTCGGACAGGTCAGAAATTTTGTTGAAAAAGTCTTAATCCGCCCGGTCGGTCGGTCGGACCACGCTTTAATACCATTAATACCTACGACACACTTAAATAACCACTTAGTCATTAGCTTCCGGCTCATATGGAATCCTTATATATATTCCCCTCCAAAGCTGAGGGGAGCCTCTTCGTGACGGTATTGGAGCGAACGTCACTGGATGAGGCATGAATTAAATCCAACGTACAGTTAGAACTGGCGAAGCACTTGACAGCATCGGGGGGTCACAAAAAACAGGTGGTCGGGCACACTTTACAGTTAATACCGACGAGGCAGCCCCCTTTGGGGAGAATTGTTCACCTAACTGTAACGGAAAATGCAACCCTAAGCGCCTTATGCGTCTTCTGTGAATTAATTTTACTTCGTCAGTGACATTTGTCTATCAGGGGTCCGTCGTAGTTGGAAAGGAGGCCATAGGCCCCGTGGCGGCCGAAGGCCGCACCGAAAGATAGGGGAGCACCCTTTGGGGAGAATCGTTGACCTTAACTGTAAGGAAAAATGCAACCCTAAGCGCCTACGCGTCCTCTGTAAATTAATTTCACTTCGTCAGTTACTTCTGTTTGTCAGGGGTCCGTTGTGTTAGAAAGGAGGGCGGAGGCCCCAGTAGCGGCCGAAGGCCGCACCGAAAGATAGAGGTCGTCGTAATTGTGGGGAGACAAAGGCCCCCGTGGTGGCCGAGGGTCGCAACGGAAGATAGGGAGGTCAATCATAAAGGGTGGGGAGTGGGGACTGGGGAGTGGGGAGACAAAGGAGGGCGGAGGACCCCATGGCGGCCGACGGCCACCGAGTTGCGGCCAAAAGCTGCAGCGCCAGACACTTTCAAAAGTCGGCCTTTTTCTTCACCAATAAACGTATATTTGAATTCAATTTACATTTATCACTAACGTTTTTACCCATACATACCTCATTAGGCATACTTATGTTGTAAATAAGCCGAAAAGCACAATCACAACGTATTTCCCCCCTCACACACGGGACTCACGACATCAATATGGGCAGACAAGCCTTTTTCCTTTTTCCTAGAGAGATCCGTTGTTTACTCGAACGAGTCATGCACATATCCGGTCAGATCGAGTTTGTGATGATGGGTTGGCTTGACACCACGCCTGATCATGGGGTATACTCCACACATGGCTGCCCATACATGGCTGTTCTGTTCTGCTATCTACCATTGCCCACAGCATCGGATCTCGGGCTGATCACGGAATCGGCGAGACAGTTGAAATGAGAACGGATATGGGAATGGGAGATCCCTTAATTGATTCACAGTCGGAGCGAAGTTACCTGCTGCTTGCCTCGAAGGTTCCCCGACGAACCGGTGGTCGATACCCTCAGATTCTCGGCTTCTTCTTTTCTGCTGGCATTATCCTATCAATAGTTTGGCTAATGGTGGAAAAAGTCTGGGACAGGCGCATTTACCAGCACGAATCCAAAATAATCACGGATGAGTCGATACCTTGTATGCCTGACCTTGGACCCTGTTTCTCACGAGCAAAGATTCGAGTCTCAGAAGATCAACCTGGCTTCCCCTCCTTTTGGAATTTTGCTCATCAAGGACCTATTCAGGTGAGCTACGACCAACGAGCGATCACAATAAATGGGGAACGTGCGTTCTTTCTTGGTGGTAGTGTCCACCCTTCCCGTGCTACTCCGACGACGTGGAGTTATGCCTTAGATGATGCCGTACGGAACGGTCTCAATCTAGTAACGATGTATGTGATGTGGTCTGCACATCAAGAACTTCCGAATGAAGAAATAGACTGGGGCTTTCCTGGGAACGACTATATAGAATGCAGCGACAATCCAAATTCCGATGGGAAATGTAAATGGAATTTGGGCGCAGCCATTCGAGCTGCTGCCGACCGGGGTCTCTTTGTTCATCTCCGAGTCGGACCCTACGCTTGTGCCGAGTATAACTACGGAGGAATACCGGAATGGCTTGCCTTACACAGACCGAAACTCGAAATGCGTCGACCGAATAGGGAGTGGCTGGAGGTAATGCGAGAATTTGTATCCTCTGTCGTCACCTACATCAATGAAGAGAAACTGTGGTCACACCAGGGAGGGAACATTATCATGGCTCAAATAGAGAATGAACTTGGTGGAGAAAATGAATTTGAGAACCCGGAAAATCGTCTCCTGATTGATGTGCATGGGAACTTTGTGGATCCAGGGTCAGTCCCTCCTGACGGCAGTAGTCCATTGAGAAACGCGACTATTCAAGACTATGCCGACTGGTGTGGCGCTATCGCCGAAGAATTGGCTCCCAACGTTACCTGGACCATGTGTAACGGTCTTTATGCGAATAATACTATACTCACATGCAACGCCATAGATACAGGCCACCTATGGCTCGAAGGTCATGGACGGGAAAGTGAACGAATACAGGTAGATCAACCTGCTATATTTACCGAATTCGAAGGGGGATTTCAGACATGGGGTAGCACCGCGGAAAAACCCTTGGATTACTTTTGGGGTCGGACAGCAAGAGCGATGGCACGTGATGCATTGAAATGGTTTGCCCGAGGAGGATGCCACCTGAATTACTACATGTTCTTTGGTGGGTACAACCGTGGCCGACAGGCAGGAGCGGGGATCACCAACATGTATGCAAATGAAGCTCCTCTGTGTCCTTCAGGTGAACGTCGACAGCCCAAGTATGGACACTTTCAAGCTCTTCACGAAGCTATCATTGACATTGCACCGATCTTACTTGCCGCTCCGACGGCGCTAGGGAAAGAAATCCCTTTGAATTATCAGGATGATGATGGGGCATGGAAACAGGGCGTAGATCAACGAGCATTCATCTACAAACCGGATGGCTTCCAGAGATCTGTAATCTTTTTGGAAAATGATGCAAATGAGCAAGTTCTAATCCAGTTACCCAATGAACGAAACAAAACGAATGTGGGAGTATTAACCATGAACGCCAATTCGGCGATAGTCGTCGTCGATGGGTATGTCGCATTTGACAGTTCATTTGTGGATCCGACATCTACATCGGTTGAAAGAGTATACTTAGAAAAGAACTCTTTACCCCTCCTTCTGGATTGGGTTTCCTTTGTAGAACCCATTGGTGCTCTTCCTGGAAATGCCGCCACCTGGAGAAGAGAGTTTCCTGTGGAACAAACACGACTGAATGCGGACTCGGGAATTTCTAGTGATTACGCCTGGTACGAGACATCCTTCCGCCTAGAGAGCAATATGAAGAAGATAAAACTTTATGTCGAGACTCAAATGGCGAATGCACTTGTTGCCTTTGTGGACGATAAGTATGTCGGTGCGGTCGACAATCATCTCAAGAAGGAAGGTCCCATCACGGTTGAAATCGAGATCGGTGGTTTACCTGCAGGTGACCATAAACTCCAATTACTTTCGGAATCCTTGGGATATATGAATTTAATTGGTCGATGGGGTGGTAGTACACTCCAAAAGACGAAGGGAATTACTGGTAATGTTTGGTTATCTACAGAATCAGCAACGAATAATAACATCAGTCTCGTCGATGGCCGAGATTGGGGATCCTTTCCTGGACTGTATGGAGAAGCCATCGGTCGAGTCGATGGGTTGAATCGTAACAGTTTGAGTAAACTTGACAGTCTTTCCTCCTCCTCCAGACGACCGACATGGTCCTCTGTATTGTTCGATACTCCATCCTATGACCCAACCTTTCAAGCCTTTGCCGTGACTATCACAAATGGTCGTGGCCATTTTTGGTTGAATGGACGAGATTTGGGACGGTACTGGAACATTACACGAGGAAGGACGGAAACGTATTCACAAGAAAACTACTTCCTACCTCACGATTACCTGCACACGGATGGTCGTTTAAATGAGTTGATTATTTTCAGTGCCTTCGGAGACACTCGAGGTCATGTCAGTCTGCAGGTTAGCTGGATTTTCAGTTCAGATTCCGAGACTCTTCTGGACGAGGTAGATTATAAAGGTGCTTGTCTCTAGCCTTCGAATTACCACTCGAATTTCCTGTTTCCTTTTCGGGTACTCAAGCTATCCACTACGAACCCAAGCCGAGGTATGCGGTGACTGTTTTGAGTTTACCATTCACAAAGTTCTGCTCCAAAACGACAGGGTTTCGGTACCCACTTCGATAGGCACTTTCTGCAAAGGCGACGCCATTGGTATTCTTTGGTAAAAAGTAGGCAATCCCCTTATCACCGAGAGCCTTTATGGCTTGTTCCAAAATCCACTCACCATCATATTGCTGTCCATCTTCTTCTTCTGATGTAGTAATCTTGATCATTTTTATGTCATAGCCATGTTTTCCGACAGTTCCGTAATGGATTCCACCCCATGGCGGAGATAAGAAGATTGCGTCAATCGCTGTTGGTAGGGATTCGTGACTCTTTGGTTCGATCCCATTTTGAGATGGGATCAATGTTCCGTTACTATATTGAGATAGAATAGTACCAGCATCTCCATGGACTAGAAATAATTTGTCTTGAACGCCATAGATAGATGCATTCCAATATGCTCGTTTAAGTTTTTGAAGATCCATATCGACACAAAGGACTTGTTTGACCTCCTTCCGTAATGCAAAGGCAATCGTATTTCCACCACAACCACAAAAGGGATCCAAAATGATAGCATCTTCCAAATGTCCTACTAAATGCGCTGCGATATGATTCGCAATGACTTCCGGCGTGACACTATACCAACTTTCCTTATCCAATTGAATCCCCCTATCAAAGAGTGAAAATAATCGTCGTCGTTGTGACCAATACTTATCTGGGACTTCCTCCTTCGGATATGGATTGATAATCCCATCACCACAATCTCCATTGGGAAGATTCTTAAAATGTTCCACATAGTCAGGATGCTGGGGATGATGATAAGTACAATCAAGATCGTGAGAACAAAAACAAGTGAGACTTTCACAGGACATGAGCAAAATACGACACAGGTATGAAGGAATGTCTCCCAAAAACCAACCCCCCCATACAAGGGATTTACCTTCTGAATGGGTCGCTTCGCACTTTTCGCCTTTCGAATGGCGATCTCAATCGGATTCTTGAGACGACTCTTTTCTGTCTCTTCCACCACGTCGCCTTTCCTTTCGTCATCGTCTATGTCGACTGCGTCGGTACTTTTCTTCATATAGGATACGAAATCAAGGATCGGGGCATCATATTCTTCAAAATTCACATCCGGATGGATGATTTTAGACTCCTCTTCGATGGGAAGAGTTTCTGTTGTTGTTGCTGCCGTTATTGTTGCCTTTGTGTCTGCTGGAAGATCGATTCCATCGGCGCCTACTACCTTTTTGTGATCTATAGGTGGGATTTGAAGATAATCATCTACCAATTCTATCCTTGTTACAAGGATTTCAATATCAGGTACTCCATCTTGTTCCGAATCTTCGTTCTGACTCGTTTGAGGTTTTTTTGAGGTATCTTCACAATCCAAGATCCAAAAGCTGTGATTATGTCTTGAACGTTTGGATTGTCTTCCTCCTCCTTGTTGTTGTTGTTGCGAAAGTTTTCGTTTGCCATTTTTAGAACGACCCATGGAAAAAAAGATGGTCAAGGTACAGTATCCCTTACAATACCGGTGTGGTAGCCAGGAGGTGCAGAGAATGCAAACAAATGAATCGTCGGTGGCAGAGAGTTTGGAAACAGACTCTTGTCGATAGATGGGGAAAGACGCGCTCTGATTGGTTGTCCGTCCTCCCGGGAATGAATTCGGGTCTAATCAGTCGCTCGAACCACGAACTGATAACCGAGACAAATTCGATCATCGATGATAGCTTTCAGAAAGCCGAAATACAGCGTTTCAAAAAGCCGAAGTTAAAGCGCTTGATTTGTTCGCACAAGAAAGGGAAAAAATTATAAGCTTATTGGAGATTGGGCAATATTCTGGGGGTTGTTGTGGTTGTGAGAGATTGGATGATTCGTTTTTGCGATCTGCAACACAGTAGAGTATATCGGATCCACGATGTGGAACGTACAGATCCGCTCTATCTTGCCAACAACCAGCAGACACGATGGGTAACGGGGGACGCGGACACGTAGTACTTTCTGACTACTAGCCAATCCTTGCGTATCATCATCATTACTGTAGTTTGCTCACGGTTTCACTCCAAAATAGTCATGCTTTCCCTTTCGAAGACTACTTCACTTTGTCCATATTCTATACGCTGTCATCATATCGCTGCCACCGTTGGATAGCGGAGACCTCATTATTGTAACCGAAGATGCCGATTGGTGGACCCATCTTGTCATGGGTCATACCTTTCTATAGTGCCTCCTCGAACGGTCCCCTAACGGCATGGGAGACTTTCATCATGGGTAATGCATTTGCTCGAAATCAAAATCCGCCAACAAATTCATCGCCACCTTGCGTCCCATTCTTGGCCATTTAGGTAAACATCGAGACTCTGCCTCATCCGATCGAACTGAATCAACGGGAATATGTAGTCGAATAATTGGACAAGTGGATTGAAAATGCAGGATAGGAATCGTAGTCGTGCTCCTGCCGATTTACCCTTCGAATCTCTTCACTTTCGAAGGGACAACGCGATTCAACAATCGGAAGTATCTCCATCTCCTCCATGAGTCCGTTATTTTACGGATCATGAAATCTCGTGTCCATCCGTCTCAGGCAATGACTGATCATCGACGTTCGTTGATAACACTCCGAAATGTCTTCCCTTTGTTTCAGGTAGTTGCGAGACACAACTGATTGTGACACAGTGCATGATCAACATGACGATACCCTTCTTCATGACTGAACCATCACCGACCATGAGGAATGGTGCGAAGAATGCACCGATACGTGCTACAGCATTCGCAGCAGAATGTCCTGTCGTCCTAACTTCGGTCGTCAAGATTTCAGCTGTACTAATCCATGTAACGCACGTTCCGGACATTTCAAAGATCCTTGCCAGAAAACCCAATACGATAAGGATGGAACGATCACTTTCCTGGGATGCCATAAAGGCAAGAGCACAAACACTTAATGCTGCCGCAGCATAACTTGCAATCTGGATTTGGATTCGTCCAATTCGGTCTACCGCCAAAATCGCCAGTGTCGTTCCGACCAATTCTGCGGAACTACTCACAAGGATAGCACCAAAATCGAAATTGTATTTACGTGGAGAAGACAGTACATCATCGGTCGTCGTCGTATCACCACCACCTCCTTGACCATTTTCAAAAATCTCTGTAATCAACATGATGACGCCATAATAACCAAAGGTAAAGGTTCCCCATGTCCCCCAAAGCATTGCCGTCGTCCATCGCCATTTGGGTGAAAATAATTCACAGAAACCCGCTTCTTCCTTGGTTTCCTCGGTTAGTTCTATTCCCTCCGGAAATATAACATTGACATCATGACCGTTAATCACTGCAGCAGTTCTCAAAATATGCAAGGCTTCTTCATTTCTTCCTACCGTACATAGCCATCTTGGACTTTCTGGTACATATAGGATTCCAACGACGACCGAAATCAAACATGGTAGAGTCGAAATACAGACGAAGAATCTCCAGCTACTACCACTAGTACTGTCTCCTTCGTTATCGTCGTGACCATTGTTGTTTCCCCAGACGAAGTTAGCCATCATGACGACATATAGGACTCCTGCCGTCCAAAAGTATTCAATAATGAGTAAATTCTTCCCCCGTGAATCAGACGGGACGAATTCTGCTAATATATCAAAGGGTACTGTAAGACCACCGACACCAAAACCGACCATGAATATCATCCCCAGTAATATCCGATACGTCGTACATTGACTGACTGCTAAACCAAAAAATGAAATAATCGACCCCGTTAAGATGAAGATAGGTTTCCTACCTCGTTTATCGGCCAATGGACCCAAGAATAATGTACCAAAAATAGCTCCGACGAAGAGGATAGAGGTAATTAAGGCTGTTTCATGGGTTGATAATTCCCATTTCACACGTAATATTTGACAAAGGAAGGTTAAGAGGATAACTTGCATCGCATCCGATGCGAAACACATCCCCGCTGCAATCAAAATAATACCTTGAAACCTTCCCATCCCTAAACGATCCATTGCCTCATCGACTGTCAATGTATGTTGTACTGAATGAGACGATCCATCGAGCATACTACCGGGACTACTACAAAACATGGCTGTAGAGGATAGTCCTTCAGCGCCATCATCACTGTCTTCTACAGTCTGGGTGGTCTCCAATCTTGTGAGTGTATCATGCTCTCTCTCCGAATCGACGACTGAAAGTGTATCGTAACGAGGGATACCCATTGTACTCGTTATATGGGCGGAACTACTACTCCTATTCCAACCTACCATCCTGCAAGAGACATAAGATTCTCATGGCCACAGAGTCAAGTGAAAGATAATCGACCGTTCCGATTATTTTACGGTATCAAAGCAACAAGGTCGGCCATTTTCCACTCGTACAGTATAACGGTGATGTGTGACCGTGACGCAACATTTTTGGGGACCCGGATTCCCGTTGTTTCATTCGACTGGAAACGAACGGTAATTGCCGTTTACGGTGAATGGCGCACACCATGCAGACGACGGCACCCGTGGACTCGGAGACCTCCATCCAATCAACGCACGACGAAAAAGACGATGATGGCTACCGTTCTACACTTTGTGACCTAAAGAATGGACGTACTCACCAGTCTCCAAGATCTATTTGTCTGGATTTGTTGTGTGAACTCAGACTACCCAACAAATGGAAAATCTCACTTTCCACACCACCTCTTCCTTGTCCACGAGCTATCAATCTTGCAGCCCGAGTAGTCGTAGTAGTAGTCGTAGCAGAACTAGAAGAAGACATCGATCCTGGGGTGTTCCTCTTTTGTTGCTTTGTTCGTTGACGATGCGATCCCATTGTTTTTCAACACTTTCGACACGTCGTCGTCTACCAAAACAATGGAATCCCAACCAGAATTCATTTTGTTCCTACCAACGTACGAATCAGCGTCGACGACCAACGTCATCATCACCTTCTTCGGTTTCAACAACGAGATTCCAAGCAAGAAAATGCATGAACGATGAAGAACGACGAAGAATACGACAGAAGAAATATACAGAACTTATGGAAGCTAGTAAATTATCTTTGGCACCGATGATGGAATATACGGATCGACATTTCCGTCATCTGGTACGACTCATTTCCTCTCAAACACTTTTGTATACTGAAATGGTCGCAGCGAATGCTATTGCACATGAACGTCAGGCATGTCAAGAGGACTATATGACCGAATATCCTCATGCGACATCGGAGGAACTTCGTGAAGGATATTCTCATCAATATTTAAAACGATATTTAGGACAGGGAATGGTCGCACCGTATGAGGGTGCATCTGTCTTACAACTCGGTGGATCGGATCCCAAACAAATGTTCTTGGCGGGTGAAACGGTTATGGATATGACTGATCGAGGATTATGTGATTATACTGCTATCAATCTGAATTGTGGTTGTCCCTCACCAAAGGTAGCAGGTAAAGGTTGTTTCGGTGCTGCCTTGATGGATGAACCACAATTAGTCGCTGAATTGACAAGGGCATTACATGATGGGATGGAGGGGACTGTCCCCGTTACGGTCAAATGTCGTATCGGGACAGATACAGACCGACCCTTTACAAAGTTGGATTATGAAAGGATGGATCCTGAAAGAGAATATCAAACATTATGTCACTTTATTGAAACGGTCGCATCGAATGGGATCGTAACAGACTTTTCGGTCCATGCTCGGATTGCTGTATTGACGAAATCTTTTTCACCAGCGGCGAATCGGAAAATCCCACCACTCCGATATGATGTAGTCCATCGACTTGTCAATGATTTTCCGGAATATACATTTTCCTTAAATGGAGGGATTGATACAATATCCCAAGTCCAAGAACAGTTTGAGGCATGTCCACGATTAGCAGGAGTTATGATTGGTCGATCCTGGGCTGCCGATCCATGGAGTTTTGCAATGGCAGATCGATTATTATATAATAAACCCTTGACAGGATCATCTACAACAAATCGACTGGAAATTTTGAAACAATATGGAGAACATGCCGATTGGGAGGAATCCAACGGAGATCCAGTGAAAATCCGTCGTTTCATCACAAAAGCTATTTCACCCCTATTTGCGGGTGAACCCAATTCGAAACGATATCGGATCGCCTTGGATGAGATAGCTAGTATCCCCAAAAAGTTACATGCTCAGGGGAAAGGTTTGGATGGATATCCACCAATTTCGGAATTGATATTGAATGCTGCCTATGACAATCTATCTGAAGATGTCTTGTTACGATCACCAGAAGAAAGTTATGAACGTATCCTAGCAACATCTGAGAAGAATGATATTACCCCTGGTCAATGGTCTGATGCCGTTGCGGAATGGCAAAGTGAACGAAAGAAGGGTACCGATGAATCGGCAGTCTCTTCGGCGACCGCTGCTGCGTAGGTTGGCAATAGTTTCCGAATATACCTACTTGCACTCGTTTTTCAAGGGTTTTGGCGAACCTTGTCGATGAAATTTGTATCTCATGGATGGTTTGGATTGAATCTTTTCCATGAATGCCATGTGAAGAGCCAGAATTGTCTTTGTTGGAACGTTGGGATGGTTCCGTTGGGCGGGGGAGAGGGCATCCTGTCACCTTATTGTATCCAAGTGTTACTAAGATAACGGTCAATCTTGGTTCTCCTCGTACTGACGGCAAAGAATAGGTGGAGTCGGTGTAGATCTTTTGTTCCGTCCTCTATGGTATGATCGCGTCTACTTCGATATAACTCAACTCACTGTCAAATAGTAACGTCGTCGACTAACACGAGCACATCCCGTCGCCGAGTCCTCGACATGAAGTGTTGAAATGACTCGTACTCCTTCCTGCCTTGGTTGACTCGTAGGTATGTGTCGTAGGTCTTGAGTCGTCTTACTCAAACCACACTCTCCGTCACACAACTCTTGCAGGATAAAAATAGGTTTGACT
>Ga0194115_10007093_pt1 | contig 11205 bp, 12 predicted proteins | sample TA2MahsurfametaG_3_FD_148656 | JGI IMG/M metagenome (GOLD analysis project Ga0194115, IMG submission 148656) | Freshwater microbial communities from Lake Tanganyika, Tanzania - TA2015002 Mahale S4 surface | ecosystem: Environmental > Aquatic > Freshwater > Lake | place: Tanzania: Lake... | reverse complement strand
CTCTTACCTATCACGATCCTTGCTACCTAGGTAGACATAACCAAATTTATGAACCACCTAGAGAGTTATTGGAATCAACTGGAGTTGATTTAATTGAGATGCCAAGAAATCAAGAGCGTTCATTCTGTTGTGGCGCTGGTGGTGGAAGAATGTGGATGGAAGAGAAGTTGGGAACGCGGATTAACTTAAATCGCGTCGATGAGGCGATTGCGACAGGAGCTGCTGAAGTTGCGGTGGGATGCCCATTCTGTCGGGTGATGGTTTCTGATGGAATGACTGGTAGAGGTTCTGATGTTGCGGTATTAGATGTCGCTGAAATTATCTTGAAACATCTTAAGTTTCCATGACTAGAATAAGGCAGAATTAGAATTGTCGACGAGACTATAGATGGATGGTCACTGCGCTTATATGGACTTGACCAATAGGTTAAGATGTAACTTGACTCAGGGATTATAGAAATGAACGAGGAGTCTATAAATTACCCAACTGATCAAGAACATTTCTGGGCGGGAGAGTTTGGCAATGACTACATATCGCGAAACGATCCCGAAGCCCAACGTTCTTCTGATGTAGCCCATTGGTGCAGAATCCTTGAATATCTTGATGGCTCAAATAGTTTCTCTGAATTTGGGCGTAACATTGGGATAAATCTGGACGCTCTCAAACAAATTAATTCCTCTTTTCAATTAGGCGGGGTTGAAATTAACCAACAGGTAAAATTAATAGCTTAAGAAAGGGGTCATAGTCAGGTTTATCTAGGCTCCATAACAGAACCATTCACAATTGACTCTTATGATGTTTGTTTTACCAGTGGAGTGCTGATTCGCATAAATCTAGAAAAACTTCCTCAGGTGTACAAATATTTTGATGAGAACTCGAACAAATTTGTGGTGATGATTGAAAACTACAATCCATCATCTGTAGAAGTTCTTTATCGAGGGAACAAAGAAAAATTCTTTAAGCGAGATTCCGCCGGAGAATCTATGGATAAGTGTGACTTCAAGCTTAAAGGTTATGGTTTTGTTTACCATCGAGATGATTACTTTCCTCAAGATGACATAAACTGGTTCGTGTTGGCACGAAAATAGACTTTTGCCCTTACCAAGGGAATCCCTTTGCGTAAAAAGATTGTAAGACTATATGTGTTTAGTTATAATTAAGGTAGTTTAGTGACTCAGCTAGAAAAGTACGAGAACAATCTACAGGGCATCTCTTGGTAGAAGACTAGAGTTAATGTTATTCTCAACTGATATTGAACGTGTTTGTTAAAGACTAGGCTAGAGATTCAAAATATTTTTTGAGATCCTCGGTTCTTATGATCCCTTCACCTCTAAATGGTGATTGTTTCAATTCCTTTAGCGCTCTCTTGAATTGCAGAATAAGATATTCCTCATCTATTAGCTTTTTGCCTCTTATGAAGAGGGCATTCTTATATACTTCTTTCAAGTTAACAAAATTGGCTGAAGCATTTGCAAACAATTCTATAATCACGGCTGGAACTCCAAGATGAAATGCCTCGATAGCTGTCGTCCCACTTCCACTAATCAATAGTGAGCAAGTTTGCATCTGTGCATAGAAATCTTCACTAAATTCCTTAATTGTCAATCGAGGAATGTGTCCTACTCTTTTAAGTATTTCATCCCTAGTGCTTGCTCTAGCATATGCGATTATTTCCAGACTATCATTTTCAGTTCTACTTTTGAGTAATGCTCGAATGACTTGATACAACGCATTATCAGCCGAGTCGGACGCGCTCAAACTTATTACCACTTTCCCTTCTTTAGTTTTGTTATGAAATTTGGAAGAGCTGAGATTCCTTAGTTTTTCATTCCAAATCAAAGTTCCCATGAGTCCATTGAATTCACTGTTATGAGAGATTTCTTTTGTTTTACCAAAATTTGTTCGAGTGTATTTGACTTTCGCAAAAGACTCCAAGACAATCATTCCTGCTTGTGGTGTTTGAATTTCGATTTTGTTACCTTGATCAATTATTGGTACTTTGTACCGAATAGAGGATTCTCGAAACCTCCTCCAAACTATCTCTTGATATGAGTCACAGAGCAATATGGAGAATTCTCTGTGTTTCGGAAATGAGCTCTTTCTAATAGACAAAAGTCTTGCGCTTTCTAGGCTATTTATCCACTCTATCTCTCCATCATATTGGGGTAAAAAGCATGTGAGTGGAAACTTTGTACACTGGGTTATGTATTCAACTAGTCCGCGGCAACGAGAAATGTGTCCTGCTCCTATTTTTGGACCATAGTCAACAACTAGTGCGACAGATTGCTCTCTCTTGTTATTGATCATTTCTTACTCAATTAATCGTAAACTTCACCGTTTGAGGGCAAGCTTCAACCTCGTATCGTAAAGATTTCAATCAAACCTTACGATGTCAAGAGTTGAACAGTGAAGTCCACCTAGCATTGTGTATGGATGCCGGTATCGGACTGGCAAAACATCAAAACCATGGGACTCTAGAAGTGAGATTAAAGTTATTTGTCTACTCTCGACGGCAACGAGACCCTCTTTTATAACCAGTACATTCATTCCCGCCCAAGGACTACTCATCTCGGACAAGTTCGTATGACAACCTAGTTTACTGATCTCTGAAGCAATATTTCTTCGAGTCTTATTAAACTCTAATTCTGATAAGGGAATCGAGGCAACATCATCAAAAAAGATTAAATCCTTTTCTTCCAGGCCTTCAATAAGTGAGTTTTGTGGCACTCTGCTGGAATTAACGAGAACTTTGGACTCTGACAATGGTAATATTGTAGAATCTATATGTGAAGATCGGTAAACATCAGTAGCGACAACTCGATATTCATCACTAAATTCTTGTTCCAGCCAGTTTGCCGCACGTCTATTTCCAGTTTTAGAGATAAGAAATAACAAACAATCGTTCGTACGAGTTATGTTAGCAGCATCAAATAATGGTTCATCTTCAGTTAGCTTATGCCAAACCTTCTCATAAACGCCACCCAATTCCGCGCCCTTAATGGATTCGTTCAGCACCAAGTTTTCAACTTCCGAAACTTCGATCAATGGATTTTTTGCTAAAACTGGTGACGGAGCCTCTAACAATTCTAATTTGTATTTTTTAGAAATACCTACAAAAAACTCTCTAGTGAACCAGTTTTCGGCGACCCTAGATGGGCAGGGAGGCGCTGCAAATACTAATTTGTTCCCTATTACCGCATGCAAATCTCTTACATTATAAGAGTCGCAACCCGCCGCATAGAAGTATTCGTTTCTATAGAAAATCCCGCCAGAGTTATAGTTGGGTCGCAATACTTCAATACCAAGTGAGTGGAGTTGCCTCTCAAAAGAGGTCATGTCTTCTTCGATTTCTTCAATGACTTCTCGGGATATAGCCTTCTCAGAAAGCCTAACTGCTTCTGTAAATGCGGCTTGGTCTGATTCTCCCTTCCAGGCCCATACGTATGGCTTATAACTCTCCATAGACCCGAGAAGAACTGTTCTAAGGCTTCCAAACTCTGATGTCGACGACACGGGGATAAGTCTAATTCATCTATGCCTTTTAGAATAGTAGTTTAGAGTTATGAAAACTAAGCGCCCTTACGTCATTGCTGAAGTCTCAGCTAATCACAACGGTGGTATAGATAACGCTCTTCAGTTAATCGCGGATGCGGCGTGGGCCGGCGTTGATGCCATTAAGTTTCAGACATTTACTCCTGATTCAATCACTGTGGAAGCTATTAACCCTTACAAGATTCCAACTAGCAGTAACCTTTGGAGTGGGATGGATTTATGGGGTTTGATGGACCAAGCGAAGACTCCTCGCGAATGGTTTCCTACACTAATCGAAAAGGCAAAATCTCTAAATTTAGACGTCTTTTCAACACCATACGACAAGAGCGCTTTGGATTTCTTGGTTGAACTGGGTATCGATACCATAAAAATTGCATCTTTTGATGTGGCAAATATCCCTTTTCTGAAAGATGTGGCTGAAACAAATCTGACTGCGATTCTATCGACTGGAATGTCAACTTATGACGAGGTTGATGCCGCCGTCAAAATTCTAAAACCACACTGCAAGAGTCTAATTCTTTTGAAGTGCACTAGTTCTTATCCTTGCGTATCTCAGGATCTAAATCTTAATGGTATAAATACCTTAAAGCATTCATTTGGTGTAGAAGTTGGATTTTCAGATCACTCTACCTCAAACCTTGGGGCTATTGTTGCTAGGACTCTTGGGGCATCTGTTTTTGAAAAACATATTCGGCTCGTAGATGACAAAATGTCACTAGATTCAGAGTTTTCTGCTGATAAGTTTGAGCTTAAAGATTACATTAATGCTATAAATGAAGTAGATATATGTCTTGGAAAATCGGAGTTAGCACCAATTGATAGCGAAATGGCGTCCATTTGGGAAAAGCCCTCGGTAATTGCGTTAACTGACATTTCTCCGGGGGATGTTTTCTCAAACCAAAATATCGGAATTCGAAGACCTTTTGTGGGTTCAACTCCTTCTAAAATCTCAGATATTTTAGGAAGCACATCTTTGAGATTGCACAAAAAAGGTGAGGGCATCCTGGAAGATTCTTACTCGCCTAAGTCTTGATTGATTCCATGAAACTGGTTGCTGTGGTTCAGGCTCGTATGGGTTCTAAGCGCCTGCCCGGCAAAGTGATGATAGAAATAGATAGACATAAACTCTTAATTGACTGGGTGATTCAGAGGGTTGCCAAAGCAAAGAAGCCTCATGTTATTGTTGTCGCTACTACCTCGTTAGTTGAAGATGATGAATTAGTGAATCATGTTCAAAGTCATTATCCGCAAGTTAAAATATTTAGAGGATCCGATTCTAACGTACTCTCTCGCTTTATAGAAATAAATGAACTCTATCCCAGTGATTATGTATTAAGGGTAACTGCGGATTGCCCTTTGGTTTGCCCTAGGCTGATAGATGAAATGTTTGATGAGATTTCAATAAAGCAACCAATTTACGCAGCAAATTGTAATTATGAGAGGATTCTTAAGGGGTTTGACCTCGAATTTATTGCTTCCAATTCTCTATCTGTGGTTCCCTATCATGAACTACGACCCTATGATCTTGAACATGTAACTCCTTACTTCTACTCTGGTAAAGTTCCAATAAAAGAAGTAATTAATTTCAAGTACCCGGAGTACAAACACGCAACGAAACTAAACTTGTCAATTGATACTAAGGCTGATTTACTTTTCTTTCGAGAAGCAAATAGATTATTCAACTTTTTTGACAAGGATTTTTACCAGATAGTCTCGAACCTAGATGAGATACTTGACCTCCGCAAGGGGTAAAGTTCTTAACAGCAACTCTTGGTTTAAGGGCGTGAATTACAACAATCGGATGTACACTACGTTCATGACTTTAGATTCAACTCCTAAGTATGGTGTTGTAGCTTCTTGTAAACCCTGGGGAAGATTGGTCTTCGATTTTCTAACGATTCGCAAGATAGGTTTCAATTGGCTATTTGTAGCTGATAAAGAAGAGTTGAATAGATTAGTCAAAGAATACGAAATTGAAATAATTTTTTTTGTACATTGGAACTGGTTTGTCCCAAAATCAATCACTTCAAGAATTAAGTGCTTGTGTTTACATATGACGGATTTGCCTTATGGTCGCGGTGGTAGTCCTCTACAAAATTTGATTCTTCGCGGGCACACAGATACTAAGTTAACTATTTTTCACATGTGTGATGAACTCGATGCAGGTCCAATATACATCCAAGCACCTATGTCCCTTCATGGGAGTGCGCATGACATATACTTGAGGATGTGTGAAGTTAGCACGAAAATGATTGAAGAGGTACTAGTCAAAGACTTATCTCCTATACCTCAAAGGGGCAGTCCCACAAACTTCGTCCGAAGACAGCCTGTTGAAAGTGAAATTCCGTTAATCCCGAGGTTGGAGTCAATCTATAACTTCATACGAATGTTGGACGCTCCTACCTATCCTCCGGCTTTCGTAAATCGTGGCGACATTCGAATAAGTTTCTCAAGTGCAAAATTAGAGGGGGGTCAATTGACCGCCCTCGCAACATTTGAAATCGAGGAAATTCAAATTGAAGAGCAATAAGAGAATTTTGGTGGTTGTCGCGCATCCTGACGATGAAGTGCTTGGTTGTGGTGGGGCTATCGCGCGTCATATAAGAGATGGGTGTGAAGTTGCTCTTTTAGTTCTGACTGATGGAGTTAGTGCTAGGGGTGATAACTTTGGTGCATCGAATGTGAGGAGGCTCGAACTGCAAGAATCAAGCCAAGTCTTAGGTATTTCCTCCTATTTTCAACTGAATATGCCAGACAACAAGCTTGATACTATTTCCACTTTGGAGCTAATTCAGGCAATAGCTCCCATTTTTTCTCGAGTGAATCCCCATATTGTTTATACACATTTCTTATATGATTTAAATCAAGATCATTCCGTCGTTGCAAGAGCAATAAGAATCCTAACTAGACCAATTTCGCCAGTTACGGTGGAAATGGTGTTAATGATGGAAGTGCCTTCGTCTACGGAATGGGCCTTCGGTGAACAATGTCAATTTTCACCGAATCACTTTGTTGTTCTCAGTAAGCATCAAATAGACGTGAAATTGAAAGCTCTATCTCGCTACACATCAGAGCTTCGTTTAGCGCCTCATCCAAGAAGGATTGAGCATGCACTAGTTGTTGCCCAACAACGTGGCGCCCAAAGTGGTTGCGAATATGCAGAGGCCTTTATGGTACTTAGGTCAATATTTTAGAACTATCGAGTACGTAGACTGGTTATGAACTTTAGTCTTATGTAGCCGATTTGAATTCAGCGTGCGGGATTCATTTTTGGATTCGAAAAGCAAACTCTTAATCATCTATCATCTGAAGAGGCAGGAATATAGCTATTGAGCAAGTAAGTTCTCCGTTCATAAGCCTATTTCTTAGGCTTTATGCCGCAAAAGGTCCATCTAAATTCTGACCCTTCTTCTCTGAAACTAGAATCGTAGTAATCCAAGTAAAGGGGCTTAAACATCGAGAACTTGTCTCTCATTTCTTCTCGTGAGTCGCAAAAGTTGAGCAACAAATCATAAGAGACTCTGCCGTTATTAAATTTTACTTGCCTTAAACCGTCTCCGTTTGCCAGTGGCTGGGAATGATTATAATAATAGAGTTTTGTGCCATTAAAAGATGCATAAATCACAGCACCGGGTTTCATTTGATCATAAATATTATTGAGTACTGTTTGACAATCTGTATCAGATAGAAAATCAAGAGTTTGGATAGATATAGCAACATCAATCCACTCCCCGTCTGGGTAATGCTTTGCGAAATACCTTTGGCCTGTGTGTGGTTTCGGGGCGATCAATTCAAAACTTGCTCTTTGCCCCCCCCCAAAAGAAGACTCACTATTGGCAAGCGTTTCCCTGGCCACTTCAATATCTTTCTCGGCAATATCAACTCCAAAAACGTTGAATCCCTTTTTAAGGAAGAAGTTGAGCGCCCCACCCTCGCCACAGCCAAAATCAAACACATTCTCATGGTTGACCCCAGTTATACCAAAGTCATGTTTCAAAATTCTTCCATAAAAACGGAAAATAAAACTCTCCACATTCGGAGCTTCGTATCTACCTGACCAATAATCTTCATTCCGTCTGTAGGAAATCCCACTCATATAGTTTCCTTTCGGTCAATCCCAACTAATCTAATTGAAAAAGAATACATGGTATATAGTAGCGAGTCCCACATTTTTAGCTCCTTGTAAGGAGTTTCAACTTTGACGTAAAATTTATGAACAAACTTTATGGCAAATCCCATACTGAATCTTTAACGATCTTAATGATAAGGTTCAAAGATTCAATAGAGAGACCACTGTACATAGGCAAAGATATTTCTTCTCTATAGAATTTCTCGCTATTCTTCAACAAGTCTGCATTGATATTGAACTTTTCAAAAACTGGATGTTGGTGAGCAGGAACGTAATTAACTTGAACGCCAATGCCTTTACTTCTCAAGTTTTGAAACACTTCTACTTTATTCTTTACAAAAATTGGATATAAATGCCACATTGGATCGCAATTAGTCTTCACTTTCAACTTCTTAATCTTAGTTTGGTCCATGAAAGCTTTGTTGTAATGCTCCCATACTTTCCGCCTCTCTTCTTTCATGTCTTCTATCCTAGATAATTGAGCGATTCCAAGTGCACATTGAAAGTCTGTAAGTCTGTAATTTAACCCAAATTCATGCACCTCCTGGTGCCAAGGGCCTGGTGGAGAATTTATGAATCTAGAGGGATCCCTTACTAACCCTTGCCTAGAGAACTCTTTAGCTCTTCGAAGAATTACTTTATCTGGAGATGAGACGGCTCCCCCTTCACCGGTTGTGATATTTTTAGTTGCAAAAAAAGAAAAAGTTGTTACGTCTGCTTGTGACCCTACAGGTTCTCCACTGATAAACGAACCAAGACTATGGGCAGCGTCTTGAACTATCTTTATGTCTCGACCGCCTATCATTTCTCTTACGGCCTTAACGTCGCATGGCTGACCGGCATAATCGACTAAAACAATAGCTTTTGTCTTTTTTGTGATAGTCCTCTCAATACATTCAAGATTTATCAGTCCAGTCTCTAGATCAATATCTGCAAATACTATTTTGGCTCCAAGCAGCGCGGCTGTTGCTTGTGTAGCGATAAACGTATTTGGGGGGGTTATGACTTCATCCCCTGGGCCAATGCCGATTCCAACGTAAGCAGCATGTAAAGCTGCGGTTCCAGAATTGACTACAAAAGTCGGACATTTCACATAATCACTCAACAAACGTTCAAATTCATCAACTAGGGGACCTGTAGTTATTAGATCAGAACGGAGTGCTTGAACTACAGCTTGAATGTCCTCTTCGAGTATCTCTTGTCGTCCGTAAGGAATCATGTCAATTAGTGACTTGTAATCAGTTTCTGTAGTTCCTCAATCGTTAACCACAAATCGTTTGTATCAGATCTATAAGTAAAACCCTCTCTAACAGCTTTGCCTTTAGGTGGAGTAAATCCCCATTCTGCAAAGATTGGTGATACAACATACCGGTTTGATAATTCAACAGTTCTCCTGCTGTCATCTGGGGAAATCATCTCTTCGTGTAGCTTCTCCCCAGGCCTTATACCAATCTCTTCATACTTAAAGTCCTTCTTTATAACTTGAGCTAAATCCATAATCTTCATGCTTGGAATTCGAGGAACATATAATTCCCCTCCTTGCATAATTTCGAACGATTCTAAAACAAACTCTACGGCTTGCTCCAAGGTAATCCAAAAACGAGTCATTCTCTTATCTGTTATTGGAAATGGTTTGCCCTCTGTCGCAAGTTGTTTAAAGTATGGAATCACTGATCCCCGACTCCCCATTACGTTTCCATAGCGCACAATAGAGAATAAGGTGCCATACCCGTAAGAATAGTTATTTGCTGCTGAAAATAATTTATCTGCGGTAAGTTTTGTGGCTCCATAGAGATTTATTGGGGATGAAGCTTTGTCTGTTGAGAGAGCTACAACTTTTTTAACACGGTTTCGCATGCAGGCATCAATAACGTTTTGACTGCCAACAATGTTGGTTTTCACAAACTCCATTGGGTTATATTCGCCTGTATCTACCTGTTTTAATGCAGCTGCATGAACTACATAGTCAACGTTGTGAAGGGCGATATCTAGCCTAGAACTGTCTCTGATATCGCCAAGGAAGAACCTTAAGCGATCATCGTGAAACTCATTCTTCATATCTAGTTGTTTGAGTTCATCCCTAGAAAGTATGGCAATTCTTCTTGCCTTGCTATTTATCAGTCTTTTTGTAAGTGTTCGACCAAAAGATCCGGTGCCACCAGTAATCAATACCGAGGCATCATCTAGAAAACTCATCTGGATTCTCCCACTCCTATAACCCGACCTATATCCTAGCGACATGCTGCCAAAAAGAGTTATCTTCGCGGCCAACGCGAGTAATACCTCCGGGGCCGGGCACTTAAGGCGATTGATTGAAATTGCAAAAGCTCTGCCCAAACCAATCGAGAAACACTTGATTGGCTATATTGATATTCCGTGGCTCAAAACCTCTGCTGAAAATATCTTCTTAACGAATCTTCCTATAAAAGAGTATGGTGTAGATGACTTAGTTGTCCTCGATTCATATGAAAAAGAATTTTGTTTACAGATTGAGTCTGAACTAACTGAATCTCAGATTATTCAAATCGCTGATCGTTACACATACTTACTGCCTAGGGCAAAAATTATCTTTATGGATCTTCCTTTTGTCTATGGCAGTGAAGATATTGAACCTAGGGTGATTGCCCATGGAATTGAGTGCTTACCCATTCGAGCATTCAAGGCGGTTAGCGCTAACTTCAATCCTGTGGCTACTCGAGTCCTCATAACCACAGGTGGGGTGGTAAATGAGAGAATTTATGAACAATTAATTCCAGAATTCTCTAGGGATATTTACGCTGCAATTAACTTTGAATTTATTGGGTTGCCTAAAGTGGTCTCAAGCTTCACAAGCAACTTACGATTTCATCCGTTTGGTGAGAGTTTTGATGCCATAGCCGCAGAGTGTGATACAGCAATATCCGCAGCAGGCACCGCTATGTGGGATTTGTTAGCCAATCAAATGATGTTGGGTATAGCTGCTACAGTTGATAATCAGCGAGCAAACTTTGATTATGCTGTGAGCTTGAGTCAAGCCTTACCCGTGTTTGACTCCGAGACCCAAGCACTCAATTTAGATAATCTAAAAGCGTTGTTATTTGACCAAAGTATCCGACAGAAGCTTTATAGGCAGATTAGTGGAAAGTACAACTTCTTCGGTGCTACTCGCACCAGCGAAGCTATTCTCGGCTCATTCAGTGAAAGTTATGCAAGTAAATAGTTTTGGTGCTAATCGACTGTTTTGAACTGATTGAGAGTGAGGGTAATCAAAGCCCCACCAATTAAACCTCCTAGGTGTCCTCGCCAATCTACTCCGCCTAAAACAAAACCGATAGCAAAATTAAGCCCAATGATAATTAGAATCGATCTCCATTCAACTCCAGCTTTTTCGCCAACTAAAGCAAGGGCGCCGAAGAGCCCAAAAATCATCCCAGATGCCCCTATTGAATAAACATAAGCAGGGTTTAATAGAACCGAAAGAGTTGAACCACAAATTAGCGAAACAAATAGAATTAAGAGATATCTACCTTTGCCAAAGTAGTTTT
>Ga0194115_10007090_pt1 | contig 11214 bp, 7 predicted proteins | sample TA2MahsurfametaG_3_FD_148656 | JGI IMG/M metagenome (GOLD analysis project Ga0194115, IMG submission 148656) | Freshwater microbial communities from Lake Tanganyika, Tanzania - TA2015002 Mahale S4 surface | ecosystem: Environmental > Aquatic > Freshwater > Lake | place: Tanzania: Lake Tanganyika... | reverse complement strand
TCAAATACTCCGTCATAGAAGTTCTTTGCCCGTTCAATGTCGTCAATGTGAATGGCAAAATGTGTCATTTTATTTTTCATATTTCTGAATTTTAAATGTCACCGTGTCGTCTCTTAAGCTGCCGCATAACGGTTTGCAGCTACAAGAAGTTGGCGATTTCGAAGCATAAAACTGTCAGCCACCACTGAACTTGATACGAAGCACAAAGCTTCATTTAACCACTGAACCGCCAATTTCTTGTAGGTGCTGTTAGGCGTTTTTATTCTAGTGTCATACTTAAAATGGTAAATCGTCATAATGGTCTGTTGATTTAGACTTATACTTTACAGGTGCATTTAGCCCGTTGAGCATATTTTCATAAGCTGTTCTGTTTACTAGTATTTCATAACATACTTTTTCTTCCGAAGGATCATATTTACCGATATTTCTTTTGTTGTTATGATATTTTATTTTATCACTTCCTGAAATTATCAAATGTAATACCTTACAATTTTTCTTGAATAATTCATACATTTTATTTTTTTCGGGGTCAGTTGAGTTTTGAAAAACAACGATTATCTCTCTATCTGACCAGCCTATAAAATACTCGTCAATGTTTTTAGAAAGTGATAATGTTTGTTCTTTATTCAAGTTTGCGAATAAATAACTAAAAATATGTAATTGTGGGAAATAAGTTTCTTTAGGTTTTTCTCCAAAATAAAACTCACCAAAATTAAACCCTCGTCTTGGTATATGGTTCCAATCGGTTGAAAATTGAATTTGACTTCCATTATTAAAGTATTTGCTTTCTACCATTAATTTTCGCGCTTGTTCTATCATTGATTTTGAACTGTCTATTCCAATAAAACTAACTTCTGGGATTTTGTTTTCTGTTATGTCGCAAAACATTGCATAAGCTAATGCACAAGTGCTCGGACCACAACCAATATCATTTATACATATTTTGTCCGATTGAAAAAGTTTAGAGGTGAAATAATCACTATAAATTGATTTTTTCAACTTGCTTAAAATGTGATAAAAAGTAAAAATATGCTTACGCATATTAAAGTAACAATAAAGTAAAGTTTTATTTTTTGCACTAATATTTTTATATGGTAAGTCAAAATTAGTCGAACCATATTCAAGTATGTTATTTCTTATTTCATCATTTGAATAACCAAAAATTTTATCGTCAACTCTGTAAATAGAAATTTCATTACTTACAATTTCTTCAAAAAACTCTTCAAATCTATCATTGGGTAAATATGGTGAATTAACACTCATTAAAGATTGCTCGGATTTAAATAATTCGTGCTTAATTGCAAAGGATTTTAATAGATTTAATTTGACCTCAAAGTCTGCCCCTAAATCAATATATTCAGGAAACTTATTTTGTTGTTGTAACATTTTGTCAGCATAAAATATTGCTCCATCATAGTCCGCCAAAAAATATTTATTTTCATATAGTTTTGCGGTTGTATTAAAAATAATTTCAAAATCGGGTGCATCCTTTCGCTCTTCAAGTAATAGCACTTTTTGAAAACATTCTACAACACCTTCTAAATTACCAAATTTCAAATTAATTTGTCCTTTAATATGATACATTTCGGGAATGTTATCATCAATTTCTATTGCTTTGTTTATAAAATTTATAGCTTCATCATTGTTATTTAATGCACTATTAGTCACAGCTTGTAAATAATAATATGGTCCTAATTCTTCTTTTGAAGGTTTAAGAGAATTCAATTTGATTAAAGCTTCTTCGTATTTATTCCTTTGAAGTAGTTGTTGTATCTCTCTCATTATTTTATTGTTCTTCTGAATGTTAGCGAAATACGTCTTTTGCGTGTATAAGTTTGATTATTGTAACTATCGGATTTTCTTGCAGCTATTCCGTGTGTCCAATCGTATCTACTTTCTCCTTTTAAAACAACTGCACTGCAAGGTTCTAACAAAAATGAAATTTTCTGTTTATTCACTTGGTTACAAAAATCCATTACACAATATGAATTCAAAGAAATAGAAATGATTGTGTCATCAAAACAGGGTTCGCAATCTATATGACTTGCAATGCCTTGACCTGGCAAGTATTCGTTGATAATTAGTTGGTCTGGTTCTACATCAAAAAGATTGTCAATTAAAAATTTTTGTATAATAGGTTTTGTCCACAATGGTAATTCTCCTAAATACATACTTGTATCTATTCGTCTTGCTTTATAATCATATTTATAGCCATAATGTTGAACTCTTCTTTTTAAATCGTCAAGCCATATTTGTTCGTCAATTATCGTTAATAATTGTCTCTGATGATCTTTTGTAATAAAATTCTCTATATAAGTCAAACCGTTAATTGTCGGCTGACTTGGCTTCTCATTTTGTTCAAAGGTTGAAAATAAGTCCATATTTTACGGTGTGTCTTTCTGTCTTTTATAATTACGCCTAACGGTTTGCAGCTACAAGAAGTTGGCGATTTTTACCGCAAATGTTGATGCGGAGAACCAAACTTTGATTAACCACAAATGTGTCTGCGGAGTAATGAACCGCCAATTTCTTGTAGGTGCTGTTACCACCAGTGCTTCCTTGTCTGTCGTGGTTTGTCGGTCTATTTGATACTACGTTTTTCAATGTCTTTTGTCGTGCGGTGGGGCATTTTTAAAAATTTCTTTTTCTCTAGCGTTGGCTTTGCAAGCTCTTTGACAAAGCTTTGGTTGCAGCGTTGGCTTGTGTGGCTTTGGCAATGTGCTTGCAAATAGGGTAGACTAGAACATTTTCTCTTTTTCTAGATTTTTGTAATACGTTTCTAATTTGTCTTTTAGTTCCGCAAATGTTATTGGGATTGCCTTTAGTCCTTTGAAGAATTTGTCGGGCACTTTCATGAATTTCCATTCAATCCCTGTGTGCTTTGACGCTACCTTGCACCAGTTCTCCGTTTCAGCGTCTTTGTATTGCACGTTCTCGTCTTCGAAGCCTTTGGTTTCTATTATCCAATTAATTGTCTTGCCTTTTTTCAATTCTTGTTCTGCAATGAAGTCTGGATAATACAAACCTTGTGAACCTTTCTTGTTGAGATACGGAATATTGAACTTAGTGAATGTCTCCGCTAATGCAGCAAACTTTGAGATGTCTTCGGCTTGCTCTAAGAACTTGGAAAATCCTTTTTCTAATTCGTTGTAAACTGGAGTGTAATTAAAAACGGTTTTCTTTAACTGCACATGATCACGCTTCCAGTAGAATCCATCCAATTCCATTAAGTTAATTGGGTAGTTCGTAACTTTTACTTCTGTCTTAACTTTGATGTGTTCGCCAAGTGCTTGTCCAATTAAAAGCATGATTTTATTGCTTACTGCCGGATTTGCCAATGTTCTGCGAACTGCTAATGACTCCAAATCAACTTCTTTTCCAAATGCATTGTATTTGACATACTTCTTCGTGATTTTCAGTAAGTCGTTAAACTTTGCACTGAACTTTCCTTCTTTGATGATTTTATTCGTAAGACTGGAAAGCAATTCCTGAATTGAAACAAATTCATCGTCTTCAATCACTACTTGCTTTGTTCCAACTTTTTTATCAGTATTGGCGGTTGTCAGCGTTACTTGCAGCTCACGATAATTTCCTTTATCATCAATATTGCCAATGGCAGGTAGCTTTGAAGGGTCAAATGTGCTTATACCTTCCATTTTTCGTGTAAACGATGATGACAACACAGGAATTTCGAAGTTGAATTTGTCTCGAGTTTTTATTGGCGTAACAAATACGCCTATGCTTGGCGGTCGCACGGTTACACCAACGCCCACACCTTCGGTTTCTAATTGCTTTACAAATTCTTCGAACTTGTCTGTACCAATTATTTCTAATATCTGCGTATAGTCAGGGCCCAAATCTCGCATCAAGCGCAAGCCCCTGCCAATGGATTGCTCCGGAAGAATATTTGCTTTTGAGGTGAATGGTCTCAAACCTAAAATAATGCTCACATTTTTTACGTCCCAACCTTCACGAAGCATTAATACAGAAACCACCACTTTCACAGGACTTTTCGTGTCATCAATCTTTCTTGCTTGTTCACGTAATTCCTCTAATTCCTTCTGGTTGGTGGTAAGTTCTCCGTTGTTCTTGGTGTGAATCACAAGTACCTGGTCTGTTTTATTGAAACCTGCTAAGCCCTGAATACCTTCTGCTATCTGATTGGCTTGTTTCGTATCTTCTGCCATGATGAAAAGAACAGGCTTCTGACCAAGATTTTTATAGTAACAATCGTAATGCTCCTTATAGCGTTTCAAGGCTATTTGAATCCACTCGTTGTAGGCATTGTAAGCGTTGGTGATTTGCCTGTTATCCGGACTTGTTTTGTCACTTTGGTGAACGATTAAAGGCGTCTTGACAATCTTATCCTCTATCGCTTGTGCCAACGGATAGTCTGTGATTATCCATGGGAAGAATGTTCCGTTTTGGTCTTTTGGTGTTGCTGTTAAATCAAATAGGAGTGAAAGACCTTTTTTGCCTCTTTCAATTAAGCTGTTGTGGAATGAAATGATGCTTTTGTACCAAGCCAGGTCTTCATCATGTACGTGGTGCGCTTCATCATTAATGACCAACAACTCGTCATGTTTCATGATGCGGTCATATAAACTTTCGAGCCATGAAGCCTGTGAATCTTTCTTTGGTTTTTGTCCGAGCATGTTTCCTATTGGACCTAAATCTTCATCGGTTTCTGCTCTTGATTCATATATCTGATGTATGTTGGTGAGATAAAAAGTTCCGTCTGTACTTGTCTTTACCTGATCTTCACGCATAATGAAGGTCATGTTCCAATCATACTTCCATTCATCAGGTATGAATGGGAAATGATAAAAGATGTTTCCGTTTTCGAAATCTGTTTTCAAGCGTTCATAGACAATCACGTTTGGGGCAATCACCAAAATTGTTTTGCTCAGGTCTGAATTGTCTTCAAACTTTTTATGAAAGTATGACCATACTGCCAGAAATGCCATCACATTGGTTTTTCCCGAACCTGTGGCTGCTTTGGCACAATAGCGGGTTAAGCCTTCCGGGGGCAAATCCTGATTGGAAAGTAAACCTGTTTCCGGTACCACCCGTGTTAGGATGCGTTTTGATTTGGCTGTTTCAAAAACTTCACGCTTATTGGAAAAAAGGTCTTTGCTGTATGCCTGTGCATCCATGTAGGCTTCGGCAAGCAGGGCATTGTCACGCATTCCTTTTACTTCGTACAAGTAAATGGTGGTTTCCATGGCTTCACGTTGGGCGAAACGGAAGTGAAATACTTCTCCATCTACAATATGGTCTTGGCCGAACCAATGGTTCAGCAAGGTGAGTGAAGTTTGCGAAATGCCTTTGGGTGTTTTGTAGCCCGAAGCCCGCCATGCATCTACTTCTTTGCGAATGTTATTTGCCAATAATGTTTTACTTGGTCTGCGGGCATTTACCAATTTGTAACCGCCCTTACCATCTTTCTCTAAATGCGATTCAGGAATTTCCCATGCTTTGCGACCTTCTATCTCGGGAATCGCTTGCTCTAAAGGAATAACTACCTTTTGCTCCTTTACTTTGGATGCTTTTTTACTTTTTGCCATGGCTTACCGATGCTTTAATTCAATGATGTGCGTTGTATCGTTCCCAAAAATGTCAATCACCTTTACCATCACTTTGTAGTCGCCTTTTTTGTCGTATTGCTTTGGGTCAGTGATGAGTTCTAAGCTGCGGTCTTTTTTGGTGCGGTAGCTTTGCCATTGGTTGTGGAAGGTATCGTCTTTGTAATCCCAATCCACACTCCAGTAGTCAATGTAATCACTCCACTTTTTGATGAGCTTTTTTACATCTGCCGGAATTAAATCCAAATTAGGTATTACAAAATCGGTGAGTTTTACCTGATAGCCATGTGCTGACTTTTTCACCTCTGTTTCCAAATAAGCCAATTCAAAAAACTGAATATCTCCGGCATCTACGGCACGTTTGTCCATGGCTTCTCTCGGAATGCTGAGCAGGTGCAATTTGATGCCTGCCTTTTCCGCTTCCTGCTCCACCACATCATGTAAACCCATTTCCCATTCCCAACCCAGCACAACTAATTCTTTCTGCTTCATTCTGCGGGTTTCTTCTAAAGCATGCTGTATATCGCCAAACGTTACCGGAGCATCTACACCGCCAATATGCACCAGCTTGTTTCCTTTTTTACCATGAATATAGGCACTACCGGGTAAGGCTTCTGCTTTGTATAGTTTGAGCACAAAACCAATATACTCTGCCAGCGTTTGCTCGGGTGTTTTTTTACCAAAGTTGAAAGTTTGCCAGTATTGCCTTTCGTATTTACCAATGTTTAAGATTTCAAAAGGTTTGCAACCTTCAATTTCTAAAAAGCGTTTGCGTGCTGTGTGAATAGCATAACGACCCAAATCACTTGTTATCCATCGTCTACCTAATTTTTCGGCTACCGCTGCAGTAGTGCCACTGCCACAGAAAAAGTCAGCAACTAAATCACCTTCGTTTGAAGTTGCTTTAATTATTCTTTCAAGAAGTCTTTCGCTTTTTTGGGTAGGATAATTTAAATATTCAGAAGCACCACTAATTAAAGGCCTAGTATCGTCATGGTCCCAGATATCTCTTAAATATACATCAGTGTAAAAACGTCCTTGTTCATCAATTTGAACTCCAAAGAATTGCTTTTCGTAAATTATTCTCTCCTGCATAGCATTAAAAGTAAAATTCTCAGGCTTTTTGGAATAAAATAGAATAGTATCATGTTTACGTGCCCATCTTTTCTTACCAACTCCTTGACTTCGATAGCCGTATGCAATTTGATTTTGTTGGCATTCAGTTCCAAAAATTTCATCCATAATTAATCTTAAGTAACTATCAACTCTATAATCAACATGGACATAAATACTGCCCTTATCACTCAACAATTCACGCATGAGCAATAATCTATCATACATCATTTGTAAAAAACTATCTAAACCTTTACCCCAAGTATCGCGATACGCTAATTCTTCAATCGCACTCGCCTCTTTGGTATGTTCTACTTTATTGTCACCAATTGTAACAGTAGTACTAAAATTCGCACCAGTTGCAAAAGGCGGGTCAATATAAATCAGGTCAATTTTACCGGCATATTTTTCTAATAGTGCACTCATTACATATTTATTGTCGCCCCAAATGAGTTTATTCCGCCATTCCACATCCATGGCATTGGGGTCTTGCCGGAACATGGTCCCTTTTTCCTTTTCACGGGTAGCCCGACTTTCGTTAATGGTTTCTACCACTTCCAGGCTTTGGAAGGGCAGCACAATGCGGTCAACCGTGGTGCGTTTGCCTTTCCAGTAAAGGCCTAATGGGAGTTCCTGGTTGTTGTTATCGTTCATATCAGATTATTTCTTTTAAATGAATAGTACTCGTTGTTTGCTAAAATGATGTGGTCTTGCAAGGATATTTCTATCAATGCAAGTGCCTTGTGTATTTCGGTGGTAATGCTTTCGTCATGCTCGCTGGGTTCGGCAATTCCGCCCGGGTGGTTGTGTGCCAAAATGATACTGGTTGCCTTTTGCTTTAATGCTTCTTCCACAATCTTGCGCGGAAAAGCAGATGCTTGTGAAACGGTTCCTTCTCCTAATTCTTTGGTGGCAAGCACTTCGTTTTTTGCATTCAGGAAAATGGCAAAAAGCACTTCGTTGGGTTTATGGCCAATGCTTGCCCGCAGCATGTCAACCAAGCCACTCATTTTGGTAATGGTCTCTGCTTTGTTTTTACTTAAATCGGAGAAATACACACCAAAGAAATCCCTCAAAGCGGCAATGTTTATAGCTGTGGATTCACCTATGCCATTTACGGTCTTGAGTTCATCAATGGGTTGGTCAATCACTTTTGAGATGGTTTTATACTTTTTCAGAAGGGTATCGGCCAAAGGTTTTACATCTTTACGGGGTAAGCAAAGGCAAAGGAAATACTCCAGTTTTTCTCTATCGGAAAATCCGGCAAAACCTCTTTCAAGGTATCGCTGCCTGAGCCGTTCTCTATGTCCTTTTTGATACTCTTCCATTATCCTCTATATCCTTTTCGTTTGGGGCACATATTGCACCAGTCGCATCCTTTACAAATTTTATCCTGCCTTGCATCTCGCTTAAAAGTTGCTTTAGTAATACCTTGCAAAGCAAAGCTTAGTTCTTCTTTGGCAGTTTCCAAAGCAGCCGGAGATGTTTGCACAGCCAGGCGTTCGTTTTTATCGGTATCAATAAAATGAATGAGTGCCTTTTGAGTATTGATGCCCAAAGCTTCCTGTGCAGCTATAGTATAGAGTTGCACTTGCAGCTCGTATTTGTGCATTAGGTCGTTGTCGGCTTTCCCGGTTTTGAAATCTATAACCTCAAGCACGGTTTCGTTTCCGTCCTCTCGTTTTATCATATCAATAGAACCGGCAATGAGTGCATTGTCAAATTCCAATTCGAAAGGCCGTTCCGTTTTTACAGAAAGAGAGAAATCCTTCTCCCACATTTGCACGTACTTGGTTAGGCTTTTCATCGCTCCCACTTTCAAGCGTTCGGCAACAGCATCAGATGCATAACGTAAGTAAAAATGCTCTTCAATCACCTTGGCAATTTTAGCCTTGGTTGGGATTTTTCCCGTGTCTTCAAAATCCTTATGTAGCAGGTTAATCACATTGTGCACTTGTTTACCAAAACCAAGTGCTGGTACCAACTCTGGGTTAAAACCATAAATGAAACGCATTTTATAGTCGTAGCCGCAATTCAGGTAATAAGCCAGTTCGCTGTAACTGGTAGGGAAACGGATTTCTTCCGAAACGCCATCAATTTTACAAGGCTTGCGTTTGGTAGGGTCAGGTATTTCTGTTGTAACAAAATGTGTAGAAGGAATTTCATCGAAGAAACTGCTTCTTGGCGAACGCCTTTCTTTTCCAACTTTATATTCGGCACTGGTAACAAAAAGGAATTTTTTTGAACGGGTAATGCCTACATAATAAATTCTGCGTTCGTCTTCGGGGTAGTTTAAGAAACGATCGCTGTCAAACTTTGAAATGTCAAGCAAGGTTGTCCCAAATTCAGGGTCACGGTTTCTACGGAAGTGACTTGGCATAAACACCACCGGAAAACCAAGTCCTTTGGTGCCGTGCATGGTCATGATTTGCACCGCATCAATCAACCCTGCCATTGCATCGGTATTGCCGCTGTCATAAGCATTCTCGGCATGCAAACGAATGAACCAAATGAAATCTTTGATGCTATTGAAAGTGAGATACTCTCTTGAACCTTCATAATCCGATATGGCTTGACTAAGTCGCCCAAGATTAAAGAGCAATACATCATCTTCTGCCTCATGAAAACTTTCATCAGAAATTCCGAGAAGTGAAAGCACATTGGCATATAAGCCTTGAAGCGAAAGCCTTTTTTGTGCTTTTGTAGCTTCTTGAATGGCTAACACGCCAGCTTTTAATTTTTTTACACTAATTGAAAAATCAGTAGGTAGGTTATCGTGTACATCTTGCAGAAATGCATCATCGTATTCCACATCCTTATCGCATTGAGAAATGAAGGCGAATATTTTAATGATGGAAGAAACTTCAGGGGTATCAAACAAGCCACCGGTACCGGCATAGATAACCGGAATATCTGCTGCTCGCAATGCTTCTATGTATGGCGTTGCTTCGTTGCTAATGGAACGGAACAAGAATGCAAAGTCAGAGTATTTTAGTTTGCGAACACTTGAGCCATCTAAAAATTCTTTTCCGACAAGTGCTTGCACTTTGGAAACAATCCATTCTATTTCCTCTTCCTGTTTTTGAAAAAGAATTTTGTACAAGTCACCACTTTCAGATTTTAAGCCCTTATCTTTGATAGACTTTTTTAAACGGCCAGGGTTGTTAAGCTTTATCAGTTCATCAGCTGTTTTTACAATGGCATCTGAGCTTCTGCGGTTGATGTCTAATTGGTGTATGGCTGCTTTCGGATAACGTTTTTGAAAGGTGATGATATTTTGAACATCAGCCCCACGGAATTGATAGATAGACTGATCATCATCACCCACAACGCAGACATTCTGCTTGTTTGATATCAGTTGAATTAGTTTTTCCTGAATGGGGTTTACGTCCTGATACTCGTCAACCGTAAAAAAAGAATATTGGTCTTGCAGTTTCTTTTTTACCAATGCTTCTTTTTCCAAAGTGTCAACTGCAATTCGTAGAATGCTTGAAAAATCAAGGAAGCGTTTCTCTTCTAATTTTTGCAAATATATTTTTAAAGCATTTCTAAAACTGTCTGAAAGAGTGGCATCATCAGAAAGACCTTCTTCTCGGTACAAGTCTACGTCTTTGATGAATGTTCTGTAAGCCCAGTTCTGTTTATTGCCATGCTTATGAAAATTCCATGCATGTCTTTTATTTAATGAATTGAAAAGATAATCGAAATCAATATCACGTTTGATGGAAGATAGAAAAGCAAGTCTCCCAACTTCATCAAGCATGTCGTAAGCTCTGTATTTCGGAATAAAGTCTTGAAGGATTTTGAAACAAAAGGCGTGGATTGTTCCAATATACATGTCGCCAATATCAGGCTGCTTGCCAAGCAATTCCTGTATCTTAGAACGAACACGAAACTTCAATTCTTCAGCAGCCTTATCCGTAAAGGTAAAAGCAACAATCTGTTCCGGCCTTGCCACCTTTTTGTAAATCATGTATGCGATTCTCTCCGATACAAATTCAGTTTTACCCGAACCAGCACATGCGATAATCTGGAGATTACCTTTGAGCAATTCCGGTTTTGATTCGAATAATGTGGAGTTGAAGAATGGCATTAGTTCATTTATTGATTAGTTGTTGAATTTACAGAAAACGAGGATAAAAACGGCTCTTTTGGTTTTGCGAAGGGTCGGCTTTGTGCGTAGGGGCAAAGCCAAATGTGCCGTTTGTGCGGCTGGTAAAAAGAAATTTTAAAAAATGCGAAGGGTCGGCTTTTTCTTGCTTTTCTGTCACTTGTTCCAATAGCAAAACACGGTCAGCTTGAAAGTTTGTCCGCTTGGTCGATATGGTCTGTATGTCGAGTCCATTTTTAGTCATTGTCTTAATGTGTCGTCTGTCTTTTTAGCATTGGTGGTAACTAGCGTATATGCGCAACTAATATACGCATATACAACATACGTTGGTTGTATATGCGCTAAAACTTGAGAAGGATGATCAAAAAAGGCGGCCAACTCCGGAGAATATACCATTTTAGTTTT
>Ga0194115_10007089_pt1 | contig 11214 bp, 17 predicted proteins | sample TA2MahsurfametaG_3_FD_148656 | JGI IMG/M metagenome (GOLD analysis project Ga0194115, IMG submission 148656) | Freshwater microbial communities from Lake Tanganyika, Tanzania - TA2015002 Mahale S4 surface | ecosystem: Environmental > Aquatic > Freshwater > Lake | place: Tanzania: Lake... | reverse complement strand
TCCTCACTACCAAATTTAACTACTTTTCCATCCCCTATTTGTATTTTAAGACCCATTATATCTTCTGCGGTCATCGTAATTTTTTCTGAACTTCTTGAAGCTATATCTGACAACCCCGGGTCTTTTCCAGCAGTCATTCTAAAATATTTGTTTTCTTCAAAAAGTTTTTCAGGTATACCAGTTCCTGGCGTATACGTATAGCCATATCTGTGTTCTTGCCCCTGTGCTACTACATAATTAATTGGAGATATGTCGGCGAGTTTCCTTACTCTCTCTGTTATTTGTTCAGTTCGCAGCGTACTAGGAGATCCTGCCTCAACCAATGATCCGAATAGTAGGAGCAATACTGCTGCCTTTCATCTGTGATGCTTGAGCTAGAGTTTGTGCTGTTGCTCGAGATGTTCCAACTCCAATAATTCTTGAAGACGGATCTATATTTCCATAAGCTAAACCACTTTTAATGACATCATCTGAATAATTATCTGCTTGCGAATTTGCTAGCACGCTTCTAAAAGCAACGCCTTTTTCTGCAAGGTGCGCTTCAGCTGGTATTTCGCTTGCACCCATGCCATATGCCTTAGATGATATTGATGCTCTTTCTTGTATATTTTCTGCGGTAATTGGCGTCACAGACGTTCTAGCTGCTTCAATCTTTTTAAGATTAGACAATTGCTGGTTAAACTGTGTTTGTTGCAGATTAGTCATCCCGATATCCACAATTTGATCAGCTGCAGTATTTCCACCAACAACTGTTCCTATCTTGACTCCAGCTTGATTAAAAAAATCTACTGATTCTCCTACTGCAGTTTTTGCGGATATCATTTTTGATTCAATCAAAGAACCAACCTTTGCCTCTTCTGCTGATCCAGTTGTTGCTATCTGTTTTGTAAATGGTGTTGTTTGAGACTTAAAGAAATATCCTCCAACGTCACCGGCTTCTCCAGAAGCTTTTCTGTATTGGATTGTTCCGATTTGGGAGCCTTCCCTATTTGCTGCGGTAAGCATTGACTTTTCTTGATCACTTAGATTTACTCCGTAAATTTTCAAGATCATCCAAAGATGCAGTTACAGTCATTCTTCTTCTGCCTTCTTGGTCTTTTGACAAATAGTCAAATAATTCACTTGATAAACCACGCACGTCTGCGACATTAGTTACCGGCGTTACAGAACCGCTTCTTGCTATTCTTGCTCTCATGTACTCAGCAAATTGAGAAAATTTTTCGCCAGGTTTTCTTATATTTCCCGTTCTCTGAAGCCTTTCTTCAATGTCAAAAGACCTTTGCCTTAACACTTCTGCGGCTTCTGGACTAAGTGTGTCAAAATTTTGACCTACAGTTGGAAATCTTCTAATTCTTAAAGCGTCGTTGTTAATATATTCTGAAAGATATGCATTTAAGATAGCGTCAACATCCGATGTGTGTTCTCCACCGCGTTCAAGAGCCTCAAAAATCGGCCTTAACTTAGAAGGATCTTCTTTTTCTAGTAAATCAAAAAAATTTGTGTTTAAAAACAAATTTTCTAAAGAATCTGGCCTACTACTACCCAATTGATCACTAAGAGAAAAGTCTCCCAATAAATGACTTGTAATTTCCTCAATTACATTACTTCTTTGTGTAACGTTGCTTGGAAGATTTGTTGCTTCCCCTAAAGAAAGTCTTATTTGTTCACCAATTCTGTTTCTTTCTACTTGCATTGAAAATTTTGCACTATCGAGTGTATCTTGCGCAAAAAAGAAATTTCTTACACCATCTGGTCCAGTTCTTCTTTTTCTGAATTCTGTAAGTAATTGTTTGAGTTCTCTTGCGGCATCTGTGGATTGCTCGGCGTACACCCTTTGAGACGTAACTGACTGCACGAATTTATCAATATCGAACGATAGTGCATTGTGACCTTCGTTCATATCGACGCTAAGCATTTTTCTTAAAATGTCTCTCATATCTTCTACAAGTATGGTTCCGACCATCGTCGTATGCGCTTAATGCTCTTGCGTATTCTTCTGAGCCAATTTTTGAGGCGCCCATTTCTGCACGAATGGTTCCGCTCCGAAAGTGGTACTGGTCTTCCATTCTCATAGACATGAGCAAGGTCCATTTTATCTGTTTTAAAATGTTTTGTCATTACGATTTGTGGAGCTGAAACTACTTTAGTTGTTCCATCTGAAAGAATTTCAACTTCTCTTTCAACTAGAGAAAAGCTTCTTATTCTTGCCTCTGGAGTTAATCCGCTTGTTTCAGTGTCGTATGTAATAATTTTTTTTCTTTTTCCAACATCTGATTCATCAAAGCCAAGATAATTCACAAAACGCTCAGACTCCCCTTCGCCAACTTTCTTAATTCTATCTGTTCTATGAGAAAGATTGTCTGATGACATTGCGTTGCGCAATCTATTTCTACCAGTAGAAATGTCTGAAAGATCTACTGGAAATTCTTTAATGTTAAAGTTTGTTCCCATTATAGAATGAAAAAATGGATGAATTTTTCGACCTTCTCTAAGTGAAGTCAATAAATCAACTTCATATCTAGCTAAATGAGAATATTGATTCTCTGTTCTAAAAGTGGTTCCGAGGTAAACCTATATTATCTACTACGTCTTTTAATCTAAGGGTTGAAGCCCTGTACTTTGTGTATATTGTGCTTGCGCTGGTTTTATCAAGAACTGATAAATCAAGATTTTCGGAAGAAAACAAATTAAAAAAATACTCATCTACGTCAGATTGTCTGCCGGCATCTGATAAAACTTTCAATCTTGATCTAACGGATGGAATAAGGTTTTTATATTCTCCCGTATCTGATCTTGCAAGAACGGCATCTCTATAGGCCTGAAGAACCTCAACTTGACTCTGCTTGTATCGAGCAACATTACTAACTGGATCCCCTAGTTGGTCAATCGTATCTAGATTAATTGGCCCAAATTGAACCAGAGGACCGGCAGAGTCCTGTGTACCAAGACTTCTTCTAAGTCTAGTTGCAATATCGGTTAATTTGCCTCTACCGATTTTACTTCTTGCCATTGTCTGGATTTTCTGTTAATTGTTTTTTTTCATTTTCGGAATCAACTATATATTCATCGACATCATAAACGCCAAGTTTTTTCTTAATAAGTTTTTTGTTTTCAATTTCAATTGATTGAACTTTGTGTATTATTTCCGATATTGTTTGAGCTGTGTCTAGTTGTATTTGGCCAGTCTTTGCTCTTGCTTCTCTTGTTGCCAAAAGTTGATTTCTTAAATCTTTTCTTCTCTTATGAAGCCTATCTTCAAGCTCTACAGCTAGATGTAATTCTTTTTTAAAAATTGGGCTTCCATCTTTATCTAGGCCAATAATGTTTTCTTGAACAAAATGTTCTTTAGCTAACAACTTTGTCTTTCTCAAATACTGAACTTCCTGATCCACCAAATCTCTAACCATAGAAACTTCTACTAAATTTTCCGGACTAACATCAAGTTGTTCCATGTATTCTGCGGTAAATTGAGAAACCATTGACATTTCAATTGGACATGGTTTTCCATGTGGAGCTAAGTTCTGTTGCAGTAATGGGCACGTTGATGCAAATATACACTTTGTTGATTCGCAACTCATGGGAATAGAAGAAAACATGGATGTTCTTGTTCTTTGTGGTCTTACAAGCTCAACGGCTTTTTGTTTATCTTCGTCAGACCATTCAACCGGAAAAAACAAATCAGGTCTAAGCGATTCAAACTTATCAAGAAAAGTGGTTTTTTCTTCAAACTTATCTATTTCATTTCCCATTGAAATCAATCCATTCTGATTTTACCAAGCCCTCATCTGTGTATGTTTGGATCATGCAGCTTTTGCAGCCCGCGCAATAATATTCTTGGACATGATAAACATCTTTTTTTAAATTACCAGTTACAGATTCTATGACATCTTCATAAACGAAATTAAGCTCATGACTACATCTGTCGCATCTCATATTTCACATTTCTTCCAAAAGTTTCATTAATCCCTTTTGTAGTTTTTCTTGAACTTGAATACCCTGCGCAGCGCCTACAAACATGCTAATCTCCCTCATCTCATTTGGGGATAGCGCAGAATTAATTACGTATCTTGCGCCCTTGCAAATATCACAGTATACTTCTTTCCCAGAATTATTCACTGGGGAACATACGCATTTTTCAATAATACCAAAATACTCTAGAGCCTCAGCTAAATCAAACCATTTATTTTTAAAAAGCTTTTTTGTTTGTTCTTTATAGGCTCTTAGTTTATATTGATCTTCCGACAAAAGTGTTCCCATGTCCAAAGACTGCTTCATTAAATCATTAACTGTTCTGTATAAAAAATTTGGTAGTTCAAAATCACCGTTTTGATTAATATAGTTTTTCCAATCATTCATAACATCCTCCAAACAAATTCACATTAAATTATATCAAATAAAAACAAACAATTAAAGAGTTGCTCCCCCAGAAGATTTTGGTCTTAATCCAGAAGCTGCTGACGATGGATTATATCCACCCCTTTTGTTAACATCTCTTTTATGCATTGAGTACGCACCGTACAGCACCTGCGCCTAACGCAAATTGTCCAGTTCTTGACCTTGGAATTACACGAGGCAAAGTAACGGGAGAACGAGCTGCAATTGATCTTCCTAGTCTTCCTATGGGAGATAGTAGTGGCATATTTTAAACCCCCTATTTAGTACATTGGGTAGTTTTGATTATTGCGTCGCCCGAGTCATTGTTCGAGCCCCTACTGCGGCACCAAGACCAACTGCGCCGCGTCCTACCCCTCTTGGATGCGCTGCTGCAAATCTAGATGCTCTCCCTAGTGCAGAGCCTGCCATTGCCGTTGCGGTACCTCTTCTACCCTCCATTCCCATCCCACGATTAAGCATCCTTGTACCTCTTGTCATACCTCTTTGCCCAAAGCTTCTAACGGCGTCTGCGATGCGGCCATCAAGTCTCATCGCTCTTGCACCTAAGGATGCACCAATTGGCATAGAACCTCCTACTATACGCTTATATAGTAATGTTATTTATCGGTAGATTTGGTTTTTGATGGTTTTTTAAGAGTAAAGATAAAATCATCTTCGGGAGTATAGGATATTTCAAATATTGTTCCCCTAGGCGGAACTGATTTAATTAAAATATCAGCTAGTTGATCTTCCATCTTTTCTCTTCTGACCTGAGCAAGACCTCTTGCGCCTTTAATTGAGTCTATCCCCTTTTCTAATAAAGCTTCTATTACGCTATCTGTATAATTTATTATATATCCTTTTTGAGATAATTTATCAATTATTACTGACATTTCCAATTCTGCTATCTTTTGCATATCTAAAGTTGATAAATGATTGAAAACAACAATTTTATCTAATCTGTTTATAAACTCTGGTCTAAAGTGTTTTCTGATTGCGTCTAAGGTATTTTTAGTCACCATTTCTTGTGGCGGCAGTTCTTTCGTGGCGTGCTTCATTCCTACTGGTCTGGCAAAACCAGCACCACCGCCTAGTAAGAAATCAACAGTTTTTTCATTACCAAGATTTGTGGTCATTATAATAATGGTGTTTTTAAAATTTACAGTTTCACCTTTACTGTCTGTTAAAACGCCATCTTCAAATACGCGCAGAAAAGTATTCCAAATATCCTGATGTGCTTTTTCTACTTCATCAAGTAAAATTACAGTGTGAGGATATTTCTTAACTTGATTGACCAATTGGCCACCTTCGTCATGACCAACATATCCCGGTGGAGAACCAATCAATTTTTGGTTTTCATGCTTATGCTGAAATTCTCCACAATCAATTCTAACAATTGGATATTCTTCGCTAAACATATATCTATGAACCAAGGTTGCTAAATGTGTTTTACCAACTCCAGATGCTCCAGCAAAAAGAAAAATACCTAACGGTCTGTTTTTATCATTCAACCCCACTTGCGATCTTTTAAGGGCTGAAATTACGGAGTTAATAGCTTCTTTTTGACCAATAACATTAGATTCTAAATATCCTTGTAATCCGAAGAAATTTTTGTCTACTTATTTTTTTTATTTTTTGTTTTGGTTTTACATCATGTTTTTTTTCAAATTTAGATTGAAGATGTTGTGCAAGTTGCGACTCAAGCGCCGAAATGTCCGGAAAATCTTTAGCGTCTTTGTCCATAAGATTTTTAGCATAGGCGAGCTCAATCCAAAGATCTATGTCGATTCCCGGATTAAGCATTACACATCCGTGATACATTGCATCTATGCAGCGTTCTGCTGCCTCTCTTGACATCAAGCGTAGCGATTCCGTAATTTCGGGTTTAACGTTATAAATTACATTTTCTAAGACTGCGAGCTTAAAATCTTTTGGTGCTTTATTATCTAATTCCTCTATTAAAGATTCTATACTGTCGGGGTCGAGCACTTTGTACTTTACGTATGTAGCCAATTCTGGAACGTAAATTTGATAAAGCTTCATTATTTTATTACACCCCCCCAATCCTGGAGATGTAGTAAATAGTAACCTCTATATTCAGTATATGCTGGATAGTTCCAATCTGGAGTAATTAAATAATATCGTTCTTTAGTATTTGAGTTTCTCCCGTAAGTACATTATAGCAAGCCGTGTCAAAAAAAATCAAGAAATATTTTTTCTTTTGTGAATTCTTTCAATAGTTGGATATTTTTCCATACACGGTCCAGTTATTTTCCAAATTGCCTTAAGGTCATCTACTGATTGGATTCTAGAAAGTAATACTCTTGCTCTTGTGAAATCTAAATGCATTTCAATGTTGATTGGATTTTTCATTTTTCAACTCCTAAAACTGTCACTAAGCCATTATACCATCATAAATCCGTAGTCGTTAGGCTGTTTCTGTGATATAATTAGTGCCATGGAAGAATCTAAATCACTTGATATAGCAATTGCACAACTGGACAGGCAGTTTGGTCCAGGCACTGTTATGAAATTAGGAAATTCTGACCACCAGCAGTGGCCAGCAATATCAACAGGTGCTCCAACGTTAGATAAGATTTTGGGGATTGGCGGTCTACCAAGGGGTAGAATAGTAGAAATATATGGCCCTGAATCATCTGGAAAATCAACTTTAGCACTTTCTTTAGTGGCAGAAGCTCAGAAAAAGGGCTTACGTTGTGCATATATTGATGCAGAGCACGCACTAGATCCGGGTTATATGATCAGTTTGGGTATTGACTTAGACGAATTGTTGCTTGCACAGCCACATTATGGTGAAGAAGCATTGGAAATTGTTGACAAATTAGTAAAAACTGGTGAGGTTGGATTAATAATTATCGATTCCGTCGCTTCACTAGTGCCAAAAGCCGAATTAGAAGGTGAAATGGAAGCAAATCAAATGGGCTTACAGGCCCGAATGATGGCAAAAGCCATGCGTAAGATCACTGCTCTGGCAAATGAAAATAAAACACTTGTAGTTTTCATAAATCAGATGAGAAACAAGATTGGAATTATGTTTGGAAATCCAGAAACAACGCCTGGAGGTATGGCTTTGCGCTTTCATTCTTCAGTGCGCATAGATTTACGTAAAAAAGAAGACATAAAAGACAAAGAAGGTAATGCAGTAGGTATTACAGTAAAGGCAAAAGTTATCAAAAATAAGATGTCACCCCCGCTTAAGGTAGCGGAGTTTGATATACACTATGGTAGGGGTGTAGATTTAGTAGGTTCATTACTAGATCTTGCAATACAAGCAGAAGTCTTTGTACAAAAAGGAGCATGGATTTCCTATAACGGCGAAAACTTTGCTCAAGGTAGGGAAAATGCAATTAACAAGTTGAAACAGGACGCAAAACTGCTTCAAATTATTAAAGATGTAGTTTTCAATGAATCCAAATAGTAGCAGTCTACATGATCATGGACTTGAACTTCAACCCTGCCCTGAGTGTCCTTACCCAATGAACGTATTGGTTAATTCACTACCTGCAAAAAACAGTCAAGAACGCTTTGCCGTTACGTGTAGGGAATGTGGCGATTCTTGGACTGAGGTGCTTGAAACGGATAATAATGAAAAAAACTGAAGAAGAAGATATTTTCTATTATAATTTTGGTGATGATATTAGAATGTCACATTTTTCCAATTTAGATGTGTATAATACTGAACTTAAATCTCAAATATTTTTTAGTAAGAATCAATTAGAAATATTTATAAAAGACAAAAGCTATAAAAAATAATAATTATTTATTTACTTTATTCGTATCCTTGATAGTCTGGATTTTTACCGCGATTATTTGCCATATAGATAACACCAGCTCCACCAGCGGCTAAGGCCAATCCTAAACCAAGCACACCACCAGCCGATTTTGGTTTTAATCCCCCTAAAGCTGTAGAAATTCTCCTGCCCCCAGCTCTCACTACATCATCTGCCACATCAGCACTCCCCAATGTTGCATCTGATGCTACTCGTGCTTCCGCTGCTCTTGCTTCGCGAGCTGCAATAGTTGCGGGGTTGTCTGGACTAAGTCTACCTGGAGTTACTCTACGGGGTATATCGTCAACTGGAGTTCCGACTTTTACAGCAGGTGGACCATCAACATCTGCGTGTGCCAATGGATCGTACTTTGCAACTCCAAATTCTTCACCAAAATCTAAATCATACATGCCCCTAGTCGGTGGTGCCTCATCAGGTATATGCGCGTCGAAAAGGCCGGGTCTTGGCTTAGGAGAAGTACCAGGCGCAAAATCATCTACTATGTCTTCATCGGTAAAGTTACTAAAAGCATCGACGCCGTCTGCGCCTCTTGCCCCGCTACCACGGCGGTAAGTGACGTCATCAAGTGCCGGTTTGGGTCCAGCGGCTCGTGCTTTTGCTTCGGCTCGTGCTCTATGGAGTTCTTCTGTTCGTCTAGCTCCTGACTCTTCTTCGGCTAATGCTATAACACTAGTTGAGAGATTGGCCTTACGCCAATCATCATAACTTGCACCACCTAAAACTGCACTAAGGTCGTCAGGACGTCCTCCTGGACGAATAGGTATGCTAGCATCTGGAACTGGACTTGACTTCAATGGAGCTGAAGACTTAGTAGGTAGAGGCGGTTCTTCTACTCTCTCAACAAAACCAGGTCCTTCTCCGGTGGAGACCCGGTGCATCCTCCGGACCTGCGAATTTTACAATTCCAAATTCTTCACCAAAATCTAAAATATCTTCTTCACCTACCACAGTTATCCGCTTTCCGCCGCCAAAATTATTTTTTTATTTTTTAACATCTACGACTATTATAACTTATAGTTTATTGAGTTGGGAAATTACCAGCAGCCAATCTCTGTCTCATAATTCGTCCCTGCTCAGGAGATATTATGTCAGCTGCTTCTATCATGTGTGGAGCTCTTTGTGCTATGGGTAATGCGTCAAATTGCTCTTGGGTCATTCTTCCAGAAGAACGATTTCTATAACCCACAACTCCTGCTGCTAATCCAATACCTGCGCCACCTAACGCCACTCTGCCACCTAATGATTTTGGAATTAATCTACCTAAAGCGCCTGATGATCTCATATAACTCATAGTAATTGAGAATTAAATGATATACTAGTTTGAATTATTTTATTACTATTATTATCAAGTTAACAGAAATGAGATTCCATGATGGAATTTTGGGAGATGTTAAGGGAATACTTACGGATCTAGGAATCCAGAATTGCTTGAACAAGAATTTAAATCAAATCCATCCAGTGAAGAAATTGATAAATATAATATCATTGTCACGGCTCACGCAAAAAATGACGATACATTGATCATTAGTTTATTTCCCATAGATCAATGGGATATGATTACTTCCACGGCTATGTCTCTAGACATAACCGCAGAAGATATCATACGTGGACTGGGCCCTGATGAAGTCGTTCAACATGAAATTAGTTCCGATGATTGGAACGAATTCTTTATTGAAAATGGATTAGTTGATGACGACGACTTATTAGATTACAATGATGACGATGGTTTTAACCTAAACTAGACAACATCTGGATATTTCCAGCTGGCTCCAATAAAGATAGTCTACCATATACACCGTAGGTAATAACACCATAGGTCTCCAGTGCATACCTAGAACTAAACTGCGGTGAGCGCCTAGTGGGTATCATAAAGTTGTTCAATCCCTGTTTTCTACACTCAAGATGATTCTTGGAGTAAAAGTTCCAGATTGGTGTCTTTTTAAATAATGGTGCTAGTTTTTGGCTATTCCAATGTGGATAGTCATTGAGATTGCAGTTAATTAAAACCGCGCCATCAAAAAGAATACCCTTATCCATAAAAAGATCTAGGAGATAGAATCCATCATCTTTATATCCGACATATACCATATGGCTATATCCGAATTCCAGATAGGGTCGTAGTCTCATGTATATCTTTTTTGTCCTAGATCGTAGATTTACTTCCTTATCATTATCTTGTAAAAAATTATAATCTATAACAATTATGTCATGCTCCTTTGTAAAGAGTGACAGGAATTGATTTTTATTAGGAGATTTTATTAACTCCTCTGATATTATTAATAGCTTTCTTTCACTGGTGTGTCTCATAATTTTCCTTTGTGTGTTTGGCATTGATAGTATGGGTAGTGATGGTCACCACTCTTGGTTACCATAGCTGTCTGAATCATAGTCCCAGTCATTTGATGAATAACTAGAGCCAGTATATTTTTTAATACTAGAGTTATAGATATCTTCTAAGTCTACAAACTCATCGAAGAGTTGTTCTTGGTTGGTATCTGTATTCTTTTTCTTAGGGGCCATTTGGTTTATCCTCCTTATAGGACAGTTAATTGTTATGGCGCGCAGAACGCTAGCAGGTCAGACGGCGTTTTGCAACTCCTAGAGAGAAATATTTTGGAATTTTCTTAATATGTAAAAAAATAGGGGAAAAATATTTTACATGAAACCTAAGTTATATAAACCTATAAAACCTAAATATGTAAGTAAATTAAAAAAATTTAAGGGGGTTATTATTATTTATACGTACGTGGGATATCTTTAACTAGCCCACTACTGTATACCCCTATATTATTATACAAATACAAACAGTGGGAACAGACACACAATCCCGTGTGTCGTCCTACGAGTCCAAGGAGGACCCCGTGACAGCATCAGGAGTGTTTGTGAACGTGTCGTATGACACGGTCAACGACAAGACGGAAGAGATGCTCGACGCAGCTCGTGCTCTGCTCAAGGCAGAAGCCGAGATTGCCGTCGCGCGTCAGGAACTAGGAAAAGCCCTCGCAGAGCGTAAGCTCTTCGTCGAAGG
>Ga0194115_10007088_pt1 | contig 11215 bp, 3 predicted proteins | sample TA2MahsurfametaG_3_FD_148656 | JGI IMG/M metagenome (GOLD analysis project Ga0194115, IMG submission 148656) | Freshwater microbial communities from Lake Tanganyika, Tanzania - TA2015002 Mahale S4 surface | ecosystem: Environmental > Aquatic > Freshwater > Lake | place: Tanzania: Lake Tanganyika... | reverse complement strand
TCGAAATACAAGTAATGGCTAATACAGTAAATATAAATAATATCCCAGGTAATTTCTTTGAATTGCAAGACTACTCAATTCAAGATGATACTCTTATAACTAATAGTACAGTACAATCCACTTTTAATCCCTTACAAAATTATATTTCATACTTTATTTACAATTTAAATAATGAAATAATTTATTCTAATGAGGCTGGATTTAGTGGTTGGGGTTTTATTGACCAACAGGTTTATCTTGATCCTCAAGCAGATTTAGAAAGAGTAGGATATACTATAGGTGAGTATAATACTTTATATACTTTTTTAAATAATGAAGCTTCTAGCTCTATATTTAATCAATACTATATTGAGGATATATCTACTGATAGAACTGAAATAAGACTTAATACTACTCAAATTTTAAATAATGATGTAGTAAATGGAGTTAATTCATTAATTAACAAAATACAAAATAGTACTCTCACTTATTTTGATTTTTACCTTAATTTTGGTAGTAATCAGTTAGTAATTGCCAATAATATTTTATTAGACAATAATAATCCTAATGATCCTACAGTTCTAATCAAACTTTATGAACCTCTTCCTATTAATTTTAATTTAAAGGATGAGTGTTGGATTGTTACTCAAGTAGCAGATCCTATTGCTTACAACATCAATATTATTGAAGTATTTGAACCTATAAGTGATTTCACTTATTTAAAAGGTCCTAATATAAATCTACAGATCAAGGACCAGATAAATAATTCAACTGCTTATACTAATTACTCTACTTTATCATCTTCATCTTACACTACAGGCTCTAATAATCTACAATACCAAATAAATAGTATTTTAGCTGAGCGTGGAGTTGAGATTAATGTTGATTATTCTGATTATAATAATTTTATATATTTTTCTTCAGCATTAACTCGCTTAGAGAATTTTTACTATAAACTTCAACTTATTGAAGAATATAGCTATAGTGCTAGTTTATCTAATTTAACTATCCCTACTCCAGCTGTTATTGTAACCAGTAAAAATATTTGGCAGGATAAAATTAATGAAATCATTACCACATTTGATGGTTATGATTACTTTCTATACTATGAATCAGGTTCAGCATCCTGGCCTAAAACTAATTCAATCTATCCTTACAATAATGCTGCTACTAATTCAGCGGCAGGTATATCCTTTATTCAAAGCCAATCAGTTGTAGCAGGTGAGTATGATGAAAATAACAACAACGCCTTAATCAATGCTATTCCTTCTTACTTAAGAGAAGATTCAGCTAATGCTCAATATGAATTGTTTATTGAGATGTTAGGTGAAATGTTTGACAATATCTGGATTTATTATCAGGATGTAACTGAAAAATGGAATGCAGATAACCGTTTACAATATGGTGTTTCTAAAGATATTGTAGCTGATGTTTTAAGAGATTTAGGTTTAAAGATATATGAGAGTAGTTTTGGCTCAGCTGATTTATATACTGCCCTATTAGGTGTTACTCCTTCAGGAAGTTTATTCCCATTCCCTTATATGACAGGTTCTTTGCCTACTCCTACAGGGTTTGAATATATTAATTCATCTATCTCAGCCTCTAACCAAGTTGTTCCTTTAGAGGATATTGAAAAAGGAACATACAAGAGATTATACCACAACTTACCAATGCTTTTAAAGAAAAAAGGCACAACAGTTGGTTTACAAGACTTAGTTACAGTTTATGGTATTCCTTCTACTATCTTAAGAGTAGCTGAATTTGGAGGTAAAGATAAAGATGAATCCAATGATTGGGATTACTACAAACAGAGATATAATTATTGTGCTAATGCTCCTGCTAGTAAAGATAGTATAATCTTTAGATGGGAACTTAATAGTAGTTGGAACTCCCCAGATGATGTTCCTAATACTATTCAATTTAGATTTAAACTTCCATCATCTGGTTCATCAGGAGCGGTAAACAACGCTATAAATGCTCCTTCTCAAAGTTTATGGGTATTAAATGATAATACTACTTCTTATAGTGCTGTAGTTTTAGAGTATACTGGATCAGGATTTGCTACAGGATCATATTCAGGTTCTATAGTTAGTCCTTATTATCAATATGGTACTTTAAAATTTATTCCTAATTTAGCAACTCCAACTGTTTCAGCTAGTATTTATCTACCTTTCTTTGATGGGGGTTGGTGGTCAGTAATGATTTCTAGAACTGGAAGTACATATTTTAATTTTTATGCTGCTAATAGCATTTATAATGGTGATGATGGATCTACTATTGGATTTATAGGATCTAGTTCTGCTGTAACTAATGATTCTTCTTGGATTAGTTCCCCTAGTAGTAAATACTCTTATTTCCCAGGTTGGCAAAGTCCTGATACATTTGGAGGTAAAAACTATATAGGTTTTTCAGGTTCATATCAAGAAATAAGATATTATGCAACAGGCTTAAGTTCTAGTGCTTTTGAAGATTGGACTATGAACCCAGATTCAATTGAAGGAAATTCTCTTAACTCAGCTCCTGATCAATTAGCATTTAGAGCTTCTTTAGGAGGTGAACTATACACAGGTTCAGTTTCAATACATCCTAAAGTAACAGGATCTTGGGTTGCTACTTCTTCGTTTGCTGGTAATAGTGATTTTATATTAGATGGAAGTGTAACATTTATTCCAAACGTTGAAACAGTTTATCTAGATCAACCAGCAGCAGGTATTAAAAATATTGTATCAAATAAGATACAAATTGTAGACATGGATCTACCAGCAGGTAATACTCTATCTCAATACTGCTCTATCCAACAAAAAGGTTCAGGCAGCTATACCGAAAATTTAGCATATACTGAGGTAGCATTTTCTCCACAAAACGAAATCAACGATGATATTATGGATCAGCTTGGTTTCTTCAATATGGGAGAATTTATTGGTGATCCAAGACAACGTTTTACTGAGGCCGAATCATATCCAGATTTAGATGCTTTAAGAAATGCCTACTTTGAAAAATATGTTAGCAACTATGATCTAAACGACTATATTCGTTTAATTAAATTCTTTGATAATTCATTATTTAAGATGATCAAGGACTTTACTCCTGCTAGAACATCTTTAGCTTCAGGAGTAGTTGTTAAACAACATTTACTTGAAAGAAATAAATATCCACAACCTGAAGTAACATCTTCTAGAGAAAATAATTTTGAAGGAACCATTGATATGGCCTTTATTTCTGGTGGAGCTGGAGGTTCAGTAAATCAGTATAATAATTTATATTGTGATAATACTTCTTCATTTGATGCTAACTGGATAAAACTCTCAGGAGTTTCAAGTGTAATAACTATAGGAACTACTTTTACTCCTTTAACAGGGTCCAACTCAACTACAGCTACATTCCCACTTCAACCTTCACAATTTACAGGTAATTTTAATTGGGATTCTGATGGGGGATACTTCTATGTATACAATGTTGTTCATACCGGATTTGAATTCTTTGCTTTAAGTACAGACACTAATAATAAAGTATATACTGTTCAAATTTCTTCTAAAGCTAGAGGAGTTATCTTAGAACAAAACTACACACAAACTGCAACTAATGCTATATTTACAATCTCAGGTTCTACTTACTATCCATGGGATGAGGAAATCTTTATTAAAGTTAAAGTAAATAGTGGTACTTCTAACATTGAAACTGATGCTTTTTTAGGAGGTGGATTTTATATAGTTACAAGTTTAAATCCTACTGTTGGGGGTGCTTATGATGTAGTTAACTGTAACTCAGCTCAAGCTTGGGCTGAAACTATAGTTTCACCTCAAGGTGCTGAAATAGTAGTTCATAGTAGTCAAGATGAATTCTATAATGGTGAATTTAGTGGTTCAGTATTAACTGTAGAAAATGGTGAATTAAATGAAGCTAATCCATTTAAAGAACCTAATAGAATTTTAGGAGCTTATACTGTAGTAGTATACTCAACAGCTGAGGTTAACCAGGATGCTTTTTTCAATCCTTTAACTACTCCTAACCCAGGCGAATTATATGTTTTTTATGATGATGTAGCTGGAGAAGTAAAAGCTTTAAAAATAGCAACAGTTGATTTAAATGGTGTAGATAATAGAACACCATTAGAAATATTAACTAGTCTTACTTTAGAAGCTAGTTCTTTTGGCTCATTTACTTACAATGTAGTTAGTATTTCAGATTTTACTTCTTGGCTTTACTATGAAATAGTACCAAGTGTAGATGATCCTTCAACTGAGAATGAAATATTAGATTATGGTTTTATAGGTAGAAACACTATTAATACCACAGCTGCAGGTCCTAATACTGCATTATTAAATGTAGTTACAGATGCTCAAGGAGATTACAATACAACTCTTGGTACTTATACATTTGAAAGAACTACTAATGTTCCTGTATCTATGTCTGCTAGAGTTTCTTGGACAAACTTTGTTGGTACTAACCCTAGTAGTGTTAATATTTTCTTGAGCTCTAGTATTAGAGGATATTTAAATACTGTAGGAGCAGGTGCTTTAACAGATGGAGGACCAGCTGTGACTGTAAATTATGTTAATTATTTTTATGAAGGAGAACAATTAGCTTGGTTATGGAATGCTGAAGGTGGTGGTGGATCTTATACTGGTTATAGACTAATTTATACAGGTTCCTTAACACAAAATGCAACCCCAACCTTAGTTAATCCAGTAGACACTTATTTAGATCCTAACATTTATTCCCCATTCCCTTACCCTAATTCAGATTACAACCCATTAATTAATAATGCTGTAATTGATAGAGTAAGCGAATATTTCCAAGATGTAGATTATGCCACTAACCAATTAGTCCCAGTTAATTTCCAACGTATTATCTCAGGAACAGCTGAACCTGCTGCAGTACAGGATTCAAATTATACTTCTTATAGAGTAATTAATCCTAGATATAATGGTAGTAAAAATACTACTGATGATTTTAATAGTGCTGATGTAGGTATAGCTGAAGCCATTTCAGCTAATAATTATCCTGCCAGAATAGGAATTAGCCAATTTAGTTTACCTTCAGTTGATTTAAATCAAACTTACTTTGCTTACTTTAACTGGGCTGGGGGTACTTCACCTGAGTGGGGTGATTTTAAAACAGATAGAACTACTTATAGTATAAGATTCTTTATAGATGAAAGTGGTAGTATCATTAGACCATTAAATGATCCTGATGGTATTGCTTTAGGTATTATGAATCAAAACTTTACTGAGGGAGAAAATGCTGTATCAAGTTTACTCAATACAAACATTAGTTCTTATGCTGTTTCTATATTAAATGGAACTTATCCTATATTTAAAAGTGGTAAAACTATTCAACCTATTCTTTACAACCAAATAAATGCTACAGGAAGTAGTGGTAAGGTCACTGGGTATACCTTTACATCTTCAATTCAATTTGAAGCCCCTGTAGGTACAACCACAGTTACTAACTGGGGATTTGATGCTTTTAGAAGCACTAATACTAATATTAGTAGACCAATTACTGGTTTAGCATCTCAACAACAAATAGGATTCAATAATGAAAACTTTGATGCCGGAGGTAGATACAATAATACATTTTCAATCTATACATTTAATGCTGATACTGATGTTGATGTAAAATTTAAAGCTAGAGTATGGTCTCAGATAAGCCAAATAAATAACTATACTCAAAATCCAACCATAGCTTTAGAATATGCTATACAAAAACTAGTAGGAAGCACCTGGACTACCATAGCTAAAAAAGCCCAATTCTTTACCCCATATGTAGACCCAGCTAACGGTATACAATCTTACACAGCAGTTAGAGCTACAGATATAGAAACTCCTTACCTGTCATTTAATAATGGAGACCAAATTAGAGTGGCTTTAATTGCAGCGGGTGTTAATCCTAATGGATCTTTTAATATAATAGTATGGGGAAATTCTATTTATAGAAGTACATTCTCTAACTTACAATCTCAAGCCCCAACTGCAGCTTATACTGCTTCTGGTGTATTTTTTACAACAGGATCAACTCCTAGTAATATATTAACGGCATCAGCTGAGTTAGGTAGTTTATATGGGTTAGAATTAAAAATGCAGGATATTCAAGGTAGTGGATTTAGTCCTGTAAACTATCCATTTGTTCCTCAACCCTATGATGAAATTAGATTTGAGGCCGTAGAAGCTAATAGTTATATTATTACTAATGTTAATTATAGTGGTAGTTTATATTTAACCCTAGATAGAAATCTTACTAATAAAACTGATGTAAATGAATTTTTAATAAGAAGATATGTAGATGATCCTGCTTTCTTAATATTAGATGTTGATAAACCAGCTGGAGCTTCAGGTGGAGGTATTATTAAACCTGAGTTTTTAATAAGTAGAGCTGATTTAAAGATTGATCAAATAGTACAAGATCTAGAAGAAAGAGGCTTATTACCTACACAATAAAATAAAAATAATTAAAATTTAACATATTTATAACAAAATATATATTTAAACAATGGGATATTTAAATAATGCAGTAGTAACAGTAGATGCTATCCTTACAGATAAAGGTAGAGAGTTACTTGCTAAAAATGACGGTTCATTCAGAATTACTCAGTTCGCCTTATCTGATGATGAGATTGATTATACACTATACAATCCAACCAATCCTTCAGGTTCAGCTTACTACGGACAAGCAATTGAAAACATGCCTCTTCTAGAAGCATTTCCTCTTGTAACTCAAGAGATGAAGTATGTGTTAACTACACTACCTCGTGGAACTGCTAAGATGCCAGTACTTGATCTAGGATACGCCGCAATTACTTTAAAACAAGGTGCTTCATTAGCTGTTACTCCTCAAACATTGAACTACTTAGGTGGCAATACAACATTTGAATCTTCAGGTTACACTGCTACTATCTCTGATGTTAGGACACTTAGCCAATTTAATGGTGTAGGTATTAATACTCCAGATGCAATTGCTCTTAATTCAACAACAACAGTTGGTACTAATGTATCCAAAACAGTAGTAGGTACTACAATTAACTTAACTGCAACTACAGTAAACACATTGTTTGGTTCAAATAATTTCTTACAAGCTACTTTAACAGTAGTAGGTAGAGACTCAGGTGCTAGAATCACAATCCCAGTAACTATTATAAAACAATAAGATTAAGATATGTCATTTAAAAGATTAACTCCGTCCGATTTCTTAGTCTCAGCTGATTCTATTACATCTCCTTGTTGGACTAATAATGTATATGATTTGTCTTCATTTTTTACTAGTTCAGCTCAAGCTGCTAGTTCACAAGGTGATTATGTATTAGCAGTTTACCAAACTTCTTCAGTGTTAGATGAAGCAGCCATTCAGTTCTATATTGGATATGCTAATGCTGCTGGTTCAGGATCAACACCATATGATTCTACTATTCCTCAATATTCTCCTTCATCTACTATTTACGGTCAATGGAGGAACTTGATTTTAGAAGATGAAAATTCAGGATTTGTATTTGGTAATGTTACTCAGTCACAATTCTTTGTAGCCTCAGTAGAAAGAGCAAACTATAAACAATCATTACTTCCAGGCTCACTTAATTTAACTTTAACTAGTGGTAGTAATACTATTAAATTAACAGATAATAGTAATATGATTTCTGTAGTACCTTATATCAATGGTACTCGTGTCTACCAACTAATCTCAGGATCTGATGGTACTGCTTATACTGGACTTCAAGCTAATGGTTATACTGTAGCCTCAGGTTCATATGGTTGGTTTGTACCTGATATGGGAGCTATTTTACTTAACTCAATTGCTTTAGAACAATCAACAGGCAATGGTGGTATAGCTATGACTACTTTAAATGATGGTTCATCAGTAGCAAATGGCTTTAATAACCAGTCTTTATTCAATATAATTAAACTAGGTGATAGTTTTGAATTAAATTCTCAAGAAAACATTACCTCAGATTATGTATTTATTAGACCACAAAATGCTGAATTTAATTATACAACTAACCCATCATTTATCTCAGGTTCAACTGGTGAGGTAATTTATAGTTCATTTATTAATAACCCACAAACTTATATTACAACTGTAGGTTTATATAATGATGCAAACGAGTTGTTAGCTGTAGCTAAACTTTCAAGACCATTAGTTAAAGACTTCACTAAAGAAGCCCTAATCCGCGTTAAGCTAGACTTCTAATGAATGAGTGCTTGGAAACAATTTTTAGCCTCTGATATAATTGTTAACCCGTTTGTGGTTAACAAAAGTTTTACTTTTCCTTCATCTCAATTTGCTACTGGATCTGATGGTCAACTAGTTGGTATTGATAGATTTTTAGGTACTAATGTTAATTGGTTTGATGATAAATCAACAACAGGTACTTTAACTACAGAATATCAAGCCTTAATTTATAATTCAGTTAAACAACTTTATTATACTAATTACTTATCTTCTAGTACAGGTGATAATGTATCCCAACCCGTTCTATTCCCAGGTTCAAACACTAATGGAGATGTATTAATTGGTAAAGTAGAAAGTCCATTATATGATAACTTTTTACAAAGTACCTTAACCCCAGATAGATTCTTTCCTACTGCTTCAGGTGCGGAAGTAGGGGTTATTTCTATCCCATCTAAAATATATGGTGATTATATAGTTCCTAATTCTTTTAAAGCAGAACTTAACCTAGCAGGATCAGGAATATATATCATAATAGATGATGGGCAAGGAAATATTATACTTGAAAATACTGATGAACATTTTGGAAATATTATTTATACCCATGGTCTAGTAATTCTAACAGTTTCAGGATCTATACTTGGTGGATATGGAGTATCACAATATGGAAACGGGCAATACGGAGCTGGTTTTCCTCCTCTAGCTGATTGGTTAACTAATCCTATTACTTGTTCATTCTCTTCTTCAATAACTATTTATGAAACCCAATATAAATGTACTATTAGAGAAAGTGAATTTAATGCTACATTAAATCCCTCAGCTCAACAAAGTGGTTCTATAGTTGAAGTAAGTGGAAGTTATTTTTATCAAAGAGGAGATGGAACCCTAGCTAATAATGTTACAGGTTCATATTTTTCACCTTATGTTACAACAGTGGGTTTATATGATGAGGCCCAAAACTTACTAGCTGTAGGAAAATTAGCTCAACCACTTCCTACTTCAGATACTACAGATACTACTATATTAGTTAATATAGATAAATAACTTTATTGATATTTATAATTAACAGATTTAAACAAGAGAAATGGCTAAAGTATTAAAGGATATATTTGTATCAGGCAGTGATGAAGTTGTACAAGGTTACGCTATAAACTCATGGCATGTTTCTCAATCTGTTGATGCTTTAACTGGAGCTGAAGCTTATGATATTATTATAAGTGGTTCTTTAACTCTTGATGGACCTTTAACAATAACTGGGTCCTTTAATTTTATTCCTACCTCATCAGCTTCTCCTACAGATAATATAGTCTTTATAGACTTAACTACAGGAGAGTTTACTGTAGGACCTAAACTTATTCAAGTAACAGCTAGTATTTTATATACTGCCTCTATCTCAAATGATATTATTACATTTACTAAAGGAGATGGCAGCACATTTAGCTTGACAGTAAATAATGTTGTAAGTTCATCTTACGCTCTTTCTAGCTCATATGCCCTAACTGCTACTACTGCTTCCTACGCAGAGATAGCAACTTCAGCATCTCATGCCTTAGTATCAAATACTGCTACGTCAGCATCTTTTGCAACAACAGCAACTTCAGCATCTCATGCCTTAGTATCAAATACTGCTACGTCAGCATCTTTTACAACAACAGCAACTTCAGCATCTTATGCCTTAGTATCAAATACTGCTACGTCAGCATCTTTTGCAACAACAGCAACAACAGCAAGTAGACTATACAAAGATGTGGCTCCCATTTATGTTGGCACTCAACAAAAAGATCCTTTAGCCGCCACCGAAATGACCGGTGAAGTGATTACTATTAAATCCAATGATGATACGACATCAACCCCCGCATATGTAGTATCAAATACTGATGGAACTAAATTTGGTTCATTCGGAATGCAACCAGTGGATGGAGAAGTATACCTTTCAGTAATTAACGGTGGACTCAACCTACTAAGTACTACTGGTAGAATTAAAGCATCAGGGTCGTTAGATATAAGAGACTCATTAATAGTACGAAATGGAGCAAGCGGTTCATTCTCTGGATCTTTCCAAGGTAACGGAGCTGGATTGACCGGAGTACCTTCTGCTTCCTATGCTACTACAGCTTCAATAGCCTCAGACATATACAAACCTGCAGGAACCGTTAGTGTAGGTATAGGTTCAGATGTTGATATAGTTACAGTATCAGGATCTATAATAAAATTAGGTAATCCTACTTTACCAACTGAAACATTAGTTAGTAATGCCTTAGCAGTAACAGGTTCTTTAAAAGTACATAACCCATTAGGAAATGGTTTCTACACAGTGGGTGTAGATAATGCTGGTGATGTTCAGATGGGGGCTAATACTTTCTTAAATATATTATTAAAGAATGATGGTACTAATATTTTATATAATGGAGTTTATGCTTCTGCAAGTGTAACAGTTGATGCTGGGTCTGTTTTAACTTTAAAACCTACTCATCCACTACCAAGTCCACCACTAGCTACAGGTTCATTTGCTGTATCTGCTAGTACTCCTCCTGAATTATACATGTGGAATGGAAATACTTGGGATGATATAGGTGTAAGTAGTTCATTTGCTTTAAGTTCATCTTATGCTGTAAGTAGCTCCTATTCTTTATCAGGTTCATATGCTGTAAGTGCTTCATTTGCTCAATTTGCAGCTACACCAACTGTTACAGGTGCTCAGGGAGCTCAGGGTGCACAAGGAGCACAAGGTTCTCAAGGAGCCCAAGGTGCAGAAGGAGCTCAGGGTTTACAAGGAGCTCAGGGTGCACAAGGAGCACAAGGTTCTCAAGGTGCACAAGGAGCAGAAGGAGCTCAAGGAGCTCAAGGAGCCCAAGGCTCTCAGGGAGTACAAGGAGCTGAAGGTGCCCAAGGTTTACAAGGAGCTCAAGGTGCTCAGGGCGCTCAAGGAGCACAAGGAGCTCAAGGTGCCCAAGGAGCAGAAGGAGCACAAGGTTTACAAGGTGCCCAGGGTGCCCAAGGTTTACAAGGAGCTCAAGGTGCACAAGGTTCTCAAGGAGCACAAGGAGCAGAAGGGGCTCAAGGTGCGCAAGGTGCT
>Ga0194115_10007087_pt1 | contig 11216 bp, 9 predicted proteins | sample TA2MahsurfametaG_3_FD_148656 | JGI IMG/M metagenome (GOLD analysis project Ga0194115, IMG submission 148656) | Freshwater microbial communities from Lake Tanganyika, Tanzania - TA2015002 Mahale S4 surface | ecosystem: Environmental > Aquatic > Freshwater > Lake | place: Tanzania: Lake Tanganyika... | reverse complement strand
TGTTCACACAACCGCGGTAGCTCTCCGGCTGGGGGTGCACCTCGGGGTCGCCGTACACCTCACTGGTGCTGGCCAGCAGCAGCCTCGCGCCCACACGCCGCGCCAGGCCCAACATGTTGTAGGTGCCCAGGAAGCTGGTTTTGGCTGTTTTGATCGGATTGTGCTGGTAGTGCACCGGGGAAGCGGGGCAGGCCAGGTGCCAGATCCGATCCACCTCCAGGCGAATCGGATCGGTCACGTCGTGGCGGATTAACTCAAACCGCGGGTGGCCCAGCCATGGGGCGATGTTGCTCTTGCGCCCCGTGAAGTAGTTGTCGAGGCAGATCACCTCTTCGCCGGCCTGCATCAGGCGGTCGATCAGGTGGGAACCCACAAAGCCGGCGCCGCCGGTGATCAAATTGCGGGTGACGGAAGCGGGCATCAGAGGCGCACCAACTGCTGATCGAGCTGCTCGCGGAACAGGCGCACCGTGTCGCGCAGCCCCTCGCACAAGGGAATTCGTGCCCGCCAACCCAGGGCCGCCAGGCGGCTCACGTCCAGCTGTTTTTTCGGCGTGCCATCCGGCTTGGAGGCATCCCACGCAATCGTGCCGCGGAAGCCGGTGGCCTCCGCCACCGCCTCCGCCAGCTCACGGATGGTGAGATCCACGCCCGTGCCCACATTGAGGTGCTGCAGCTGATCGGCAGTCGGCTGCCACTGCTCCAGGGCAAACACGCAGGCCTCCCCCAGGTCGTCCACGTGCAGAAACTCCCGCAGCGGGGTGCCGGTGCCCCAGCAGGTCACGCTGGTGTCGCCCCGCTCGGCCGCCCCGTGGAAGCGTCGGATCAACGCCGGCAACACATGGCTGTTGGTGGGGTGGTAGTTGTCGCCCGGCCCATACAAATTGGTGGGCATCAGGCTGATGGCATCAAAGCCGTGCTGCTGCCGCAGCGCTGAGCACAGCTTGATGCCTGTGATCTTGGCAATCGCGTACCACTCATTGGTGGGCTCCAGCGCACCGGTGAGCAACGCCTCCTCACGGATCGGCTGCTCCGCAAACTTGGGATAGATGCAGCTGCTGCCCAGAAACAGCAACCGCCGCACGCCGCTGCGCCAGGCGGTTTCGATCACATTCGTCTGGATCTTGAGGTTCTCCAGCAGGAAGTCGGCCGGATAGGTGGCGTTGGCGTGGATGCCCCCCACCTTCGCCGCCGCCAGCACCACCACGCTGGGCTGGTGCTGCGCAAACCAGCGCTCCACCGCTGCGCCATCCAACAGATCCAGCTCACTGCGGCTGGCGGTGAGGATCTGGCCATAACCGCCGCGCTGCAGAGCCCGGCCGATGGCAGCACCGGCCATGCCGCGGTGGCCCGCCACAAAGATCCGATCGGATGGGCTGATCAGGGGTTGCGCGCTGCCCATCCCCTCAAGCCTGGCCATTCGCCCGCGCCGCCGCCACGGCCTCTGGGTTGGTGGGCGGATTCTCCATCGAGCCCACCACCGCGAAGCCCTTGCGCCGCAGCAGCGCCTCCTTGGCCGCCTCCTCCTTGTCTGCCGCCACCATCTCCGCCACCAGCTCCTCCAGGGTGGTGGAGGGCGTCCAGCCCAGTTTCTCGCGGGCCTTGGTGGGATCCCCCAGCAGCGTTTCCACCTCCGCCGGGCGGAAGTAGCGCGGATCAATCCGCACCACCACTGCGCCGGTGTCGCTGCGGATCCCCGTTTCCTCCAGCCCGCTGCCCTGCCACTGCATCGGCCCCCAGCCCAGCTGCTGGGCCGTGAGCTCAATGAAACGCCGCACGCTCTCCTGGCGGCCGGTGGCGATCACATAGTCCTCAGGGTGGTCCTGCTGCAACATTCGCCACTGCATCTCCACGTAATCGCGGGCGTGGCCCCAATCCCGCAGCGAATCCAGATTGCCCATAAACAAGCACTGCTCCAGCCCCGCATCGATGCGCGCCAAACCACGGGTGATCTTGCGGGTCACAAACGTTTCACCGCGGCGCGGGGATTCGTGGTTAAACAACACCCCATTGCAGGCATACATGCCGTAGGCCTCGCGGTAGTTCACCGTGATCCAGTAGCCATACAGCTTGGCCACCGCATAGGGGCTGCGGGGATAAAACGGCGTGGTTTCTTTTTGAGGGATTTCCTGCACCAGGCCATAGAGCTCACTGGTGCTGGCCTGGTAAATCCGGGTTTTCTGGGTGAGCCCCAGCATCCGCACCGCCTCCAGGATCCGGAGGGTGCCCAGAGCATCGCTATTGGCGGTGTATTCCGGCGCCTCAAAGCTCACCGCCACATGGCTCTGGGCCCCCAGGTTGTAGATCTCATCGGGCTGCACCTGCTCGATGATGCGGATCAGGTTGGTGCTGTCGGTGAGGTCGCCGTAGTGCAGCACCAGCCGCGGATCCGCCTCATGGGGATCCTGATACAGATGATCGATGCGGCTGGTGTTGAAGCTGCTGGCCCGGCGTTTGATGCCATGCACCACATACCCCTTCTCCAGCAGCAGCTCCGCCAGATAGCTGCCGTCTTGGCCGGTGATACCGGTGATCAGGGCGGTTTTCATACACCGGGGAGGCGTGGTCGCTGGATTCGACCAGCGCGGCCCTAGCAGCGTAAACGGCCCTACCAGTAGCACCCACCATCCACCTGGGAGGCGGAATCCGGTGTCTCCGCAATGGATGGCCTCACCCAGGCATCCGTCATCAGAGCCTGAAACTGCGGCATCTGATCCCAGCGGCGTCCACGGATACCGAACAACACCTGGAGAGCGCCACCGAGATGAATCGCCTGCCGGCCCTCGGCTTTGATCCGCGCCGCCAGGGGAAGGCCGTAGGCGCCGCAGCCCAAGAGGGCAACGTCAAAATCACAGGACAACACAGCCTGTTCCAGCGCATCCAAGGCCTGTAGCCAGGATGAAAAACCACCTGTGGCCGGAGCCAGAGTCTGAGGAGGCGCCAAGACCTGAAGCGTGAACGCTGGCAACACCTGGGGATCCGCAAACAGGGCCCGCCGACGCATGTCGTACTGGTTCGCGATGGTGGCGGCGAAGGGGTGCACCACAAGCACTCGAAGGCCCTGCAGCGCCTGTGACCAGGGCTGATCATGCAAATACGGCTCTAACGCCGCAAGGCGGGTGAGCGGAATTCCCCGGTAACGGTCATGCAGCAACCTGGCCTGATAGCTGGTTTGCCAAAATCCCAAGAGATCCGCCTGACCGATGGCGTCGGCATAGCGCTCAGCAAACGCACATAGAAGACGGCGATCCACCGGAAAGATGCCCGAATAAGCATGAGCTTCTTTGCGTGTCATCCTTCCGAAAGATCCACGCCGCAGAAGGGCTTCACCGACAATTCGTCCCTCGGTATGACCGATACGACCCACCAGCAAAGGCTGACGACCCAGGATTAATTCAGCAATGTGACGATTGGCCTCTGAGTCATCAACCAAACGCTCCCAGACGGAGGCGTAGCGGAAGCGTTCAACCAACAAAGCAGCGCGGGTGATGCCCCGCTTCACTTGGCGTAGAGGCAGCAGCCAAGTGCTCATGGGCGACATGTCACCCCGGCCAAGGGGAAACGGCGGCAGGCTTCGTACAAGCTGCTTGCAAGGCCTTGAAAAGGTGACGTCAACGTGTGGTCCTGCTCAAACATGGTGAACCAGAAGTTTCGGTCGTAGCGCTCATAGGCGTGGCACGCCACAGGCAAAGAACCGGTGAGCGTCCAAAGGTGACGGGGCTCCGTTTCAAACGCAAACCTCGCTGCCTGAAGGGCGGAAGCCACCAAAAACTGAGGCTGTAAAACTGGTGCAGAAAAGCTCCAGAACAGATCCTCAAACACCGGAATGGTGTTCGGGGAACCTGCACGAAACGTCCAATGCCGCAGTGCACGTATCTCAGCTCGAAAACGTTGACGTGGGAGACAGGCACGCTCCAGTGCACGTAACGCCGGATAGAGCCATCCTCCGCGATGCAAGACAGCCGAGCAATCGGCGATCCGCCGCAGGGAAACGCCACCATTGCCACCGCCGATCAGCCGCAGGGGCTGAGAGGGCCGATGCAGTCCTTCAAACCAAGGGGCACCGACATAGCTCAAGGGGCATGTCAACCAATCGCTCCAGTGATCAGACAGCAGCAGAGCATCCGTCTGAACAACCAACATCCATACATAGCTTGAAAGACGCTCATATAGAGACGGGTTTAGCATCAATGCGCTGTAAGTCTCGAGACTGCTGAAATGCTCCTCCTCGAACTCAAGGCTCTGAAAGCATGGTGATCCAGGCGTGTGCTTGAGGAACCAATCTCTCAACTGGGTGACGAATGGAGTCAAGGATGGAGGGTGGAGCAAAAACAAATCAGCGGCCAACCCTCCTCGGCCATGACTGATCACCAGAGAGAGCGCTTCAGCGCGGCTCAGACTTGGCCGATACAAGGGCACCAGCAAGCAACAATCGACTTGTCGTTGACGACCCATCACGGCTGTCCACCAACCAAGAAGAAACGGGGGATTGCTCCCGAAGACCTGGGGCTGATAGTCCAGCAGCTGAACAACCGCCTCATGGAGCCATCAAAGCAAAACCCACCCAGTACCCCAGGCTCACAACAGACGCAGCAATCAAATACAGCTTGAAGACACGGCTGGGGTCCATCACCGCAGCCAGCAGCACCAAAGACGAGAGATCAATCCAGACCCTGGTGTAGTCAGGGAAACGCGCCAAGATCTGAAGGGTGGTGCACAACGCCGTCAGCCCATAGAGCGTTGCCGCACTGCGCAACCAACTGCCATAGCGGTCAGTCCACATCACACGTATCAGCAACGCCAGGCCGCTTAACCACAATCCAAAGCTCAAAGCATCAAACAGGCGTTCCAGCACTGGCATGGATGCCACTGGGGAGCCCCACCACAGCAACTTGCCGGCTTTGCGGAAGATCCCCAGCAATGGCCAACCGAAGTGGAGGCTGACCAAGGCCTGATCCGTGACGGATGGAAACCGACGGCTCAGAGCGGTGGTCCACACCAGCCAGGGCAACGGGACCAACACCAGCGGCATCACGAGGCGCCAGGCCCTCTGCTTCAGCGCTGCCCAGATACTGCTGGCCCAAGCCAGGGCAGCAGTTTCCCGGGTCAAAAGTGCCGCAGCAAGGCTGCTCCAGAGCCGACCCAAATGCTGCTGCTTCCAAGCCACCGCAGCTGACAACATCAGAGTGGTGGCCAACAGATCAGCCGTATTCAGGGAGAGTGTGATCCAGTATCCCGGCAGGGACAAAACCGCCAGCCCCCAAGCCGGTGAACGCTGATGCAACAAAGCCCAGCGGGCCACCAACCAAGCCGCTGCAGTCATGCAGCCCGCATTGATCAGGCCCATGCTCCACAGAATTAGATGAGGTTGTCCCAACCCCAGCATCCAGGCAAGGAGTGGATACAGCACGCGCTTACCCCGATAGACCGGGTTGTCGAGGGTGGCTGTGGTGGTGGCCTCGCGCTGCAAAGGATCAAGGGCCAGGCTTAAAAACTGCTGCCCGTCGTTACCGCGCTTACCTTGCAAGATCACAACCTCTTGACCCGCCAAGCGTGGGGAGAGGGGCAACTGATCCCCGATTCGGGCTAACCCCGAAGGATTACCTCCAAATTTGCCGGCCACCACCAGAATCCAGACCAGCAGGACCACCGCAGCTACAAGCACTGCGACACCCTGCGGCTGCAGCTGTTGGCGATGGCCTTGAGTAAAGCGCTTGAGAAACACCTTGACAGAAGGCCAGCTAGGCCAGCCTGGCAGAACCAGAAGCCATCCCCAAAGCTGACGCAACCAGCGGTGCTCGTGGTTCAAGGGGGTACTCACCGGGGTGAGGGGTAGACGTTGCTGAGAACGGATTGCAGCCACCAAGGCAAGCCAGTCGGCCCTGACCTGATCGGGGTTGAATCTCCGATGCACGTGCTTGTGGCCGGCCAAACCCAACTGCCAAGCCCACTGCGGGTTTTGGATGAGGGCAACACAGTGATCTGCCAGCTCGCGATCACTCCTGGCCAGGAGGCCTGTCTGGCCATGGAGCACCGTCTGCACCAGGGCATGGCGGCGAGCCGTCACCACCGGTATGCCACAAGCGCTGAATTCCGCTGCACTCAGGCAGAAAGTCTCGTCACGGCCGCTTGGGTTCACAACGCCAACGGCGATCCCGTGGTAGGCGGAGTAACGCTCCAGGCCACACCGTCCTTCAAAGACGACACGATCGGCAAAACCACTGCGCCGTAGCAGATCGCGGCAATACTGTTCGTAGGTCGAGGACACACCCAACACGGCTTTAGGCCCGTAAAGATCGGTCCCCCCAAACACCCTCAAACGGCTATCGGGACATCGTCTGGCGATCGAAGCCCAGCTCAAGGCGAGACGGTCAAAGCCCTTGAACGGCGTGAGCGCGCCGACATAGGCCAAATCAAGCGCACTCTGTGCTTCGGCCCAGGAACGCGGCTCCAGATCATCACGGGTGACAGCAACCGGATTAGCAATCACGGTGGCTCGCTGGGAGAGGCGGCTATGACGGAAGAAATCCAGCTGGGCTCCACTGACAAGAACCCATCGCAGGTTGGGAAGGGATTCGAATCTCGCCTGCTCAGCACAGCCGAGGTTGTGTAACCACGCCACCATCGGCATGGTGGTAGAGCTCAAGGCCCGCCAGTCAGCTGGACGCAGTGCCAGAGGACGAAAGACCAGGGCCTCCACCTGAGAGGCCTCAGCCCGGATGATGGCAGACGCAAGATCCTCGACGACGATGGTGTCGAGATCGCCAACGGCCTGGCTGGCGGTCAGAAACAGCAAGGGTTGAACGGCTCCCTCCTGCAGAGCACGCACAACAGCCAGGAAGGCGTACTCAGTGCCGCCGATGCCTGGATTACCCAGCGCCGGGTCAGGCAAGCTTCCCAGGGAGCTGATGCTTCGATTATCGAGAAAAAAGGCCAAGCGCATCACCCCAGAATGACAGCTGTGATGACCAGTCCCATGGGACGTCGTGCCCTCCCCCTGGCTGCGTTGGCCATGGCTCTGTTGGTATGGCTGCCCCTTGGGATCGCTGGGGTGCCATTGGACACTCCCGATGGTTTTCTTCACCTGGGATGGGCGGTCGGCTGGGCTCGACAACTGGCTGCAGGCTGGTGGTGGCCGCAGTGGTCAGACCTGGCGTGGGCAGGGGCAGGAACCTTCGCTCCAGCGGTTTACCCGCCTCTATTTCGCAACCTATTGGGGATCCCTCTACTACTGGGAGTTCCTCCAGACCACGCATTAGCGATGGCGTTGCTCCAGGTTCTGCTGATTAACGCACTGGGAACTGTGGCTCTGGCAGAAGCTTGGCTGGCACGAGGGAGGGACTGGGCTTACCCCGATTCAGTGGACAGGTGTCAGGGCTACACGGGTGTGAGTGTACGGGTGTTGATGGCCTGCTGCTCGTAGTCGATCGGGCTGAGGTAGCCGATCGTTGAGTGACGACGCTCGCGGTTGTAGTAACCATCGATCCAGAAGGCCATTTCCCTGATCAGCTGCTGAGGGCTGGCCAGGATCTCGGCATCGTCATCAAGGCCCAGTTCGTGCTTGAGGGTGGAGAAGAAGCTCTCCACCACTGCGTTGTCCCAGCAGCAGCCCTTGGCCGACATGCTGCAGCTGATCTTGCGGCCTTCCAGCAGCTGCCGGTACGCCGTTGCCCGGTACTGGCTCCCTTGATCCGTGTGGATCAGGAGTTGATCGGGTTCGATTTGGCGGTGTCCCAGGGCCCGGTTGAGGGCCTCCAGCACCAATGTGGCCTCCATTGTGGCGCCCATGGCCCAGCCGACCACACGGCGGCTGTACAGGTCGATCCAGACGGCCAGATACCGCCAACCAGCCGTTGTTCTGATGTAGGTGATGTCACCCGCCCAGCAGCGGTTAGGCGCCAGGGGAGAGAAGTCCTGCAGCAGCAGGTTCTCCGCGATTCCGGCCGTCTTGCTGGTGCTGTTGCGGCATGGCCTGAACGCGCGTCTGGTCTTGGCCTTGAGGTCTGAGCGGCGCATGAGCCGGGCAATGCGATGGCGGCCCACCTTGAGGCCGCTGGCCCTGAGCTCCTGATGCACGCGTGGTGCGCCGTAGAAGCCACGGTGCCGTTCAAACACCGCCTGCACCTGGGCCGTGATGACTGCGTTCTCCCGGGCCCGTGGGCCAGGGTTCTGCTGCCGTTGCCGCCAGGCGTAGAAGCCGCTGCGGGCCACACCCAGCTGCCGGCAAAGCCAGGCCACCGAAAAGCGATCCGCCAGCTGGCCGATCAGGCGAAACCTCTCGGCGGCAGCTGCTCCTTGGCAAAGTGCGCTGCCGCCAGCCTGAAAAAATCCTTTTCCCTCCTGAGCTCGCGGTTTTCCTTGCGCAGCCGGGCCAGTTCGGCCCTCTCCTCGCTGGTGAGCTGACCCTGCTCAGGTGGGCCAAAGTCACCCCGGTCAATGCGGGCCTGCCTCACCCACTTGGCCAGGCTGCTGATGGGCAGTCCCAGCCGCTGGGCCACAGCCGTGCAGCTGAGGCCCTCACTGAGGCAGAGCGCTACAGCCTCCTGCTTTTGCTGCGCCGTAAACCGGCGCCTGGTCTTGGTCGGGTTGGTCATCGATGGACAGTCTGAGGGTCATGGCGTGACTCCTATCGACCTGTCCACGAAACCGGGGCAACCCCACATCAGACCCACTGAACCAGACTCCAGGATGCTTAGCACCAGACGCTAGAGATCAGCGCACCCTTCTCCACCAGGTGTTGCATAGAGACCATCAGACGCAATGCAGATCCTGCATAAGCCCATGGGGCTCTGCGAGATCCATTGCACCCGTGTGCCTTACAGGCGGTAGCGAGATTCGGTAGAGACTCTAGAGATCGCGTAGAATAAGGGGACAACGGGTGTAGGGACTTGTACCTGTCCTGGCGCCTTTGATCCTTATGGGGTGCTGGAGGGTTTCGCAGACTCCAGGAGCACGAGGTCGCAGGACAAATAGCGCCAGCAGACGATAGTTGGTGATATTCAGGCACAGAATAAAAGAGTTGGAAGATAGCGGCATGTCGCTTTCGATTTCCATGTTACACTCCGTGAAGAGACGAGCTGTGACAAATGCCTCCCATCGACATGAAGTTCACAAACTTAGATGATGAATATACACGTGCAGGGATTTTCCTTTACTCAAACGATAAGATCTATGCACTGGAAGGCAACGACAAGCTTCAAGTAGATTCTTGGACGGGCAACGGAATATATAATATTGGCACAATAGATACAGGAGATGGAGATGATAGCATCCTCAACAAAACCAATCTTGCCGACGAATCGACAGATCATAGTGCATTGTTCAATGGAGGCACAATAAGTCTTGGAACCGGCAACGACACACTAAGAAGTACGATAAGCAAAGGCAATGCAGCTATATACATTCAACGTGACACAACCGCGAAACGACCAGGGACAATAGACCTAGGCTCCGGCGATGATAGCGTTTACGCAGAGCGTACGAAGCCGAACGACAACGGTTCGCTCGTAGCTATAATCAATGAAGGAGGCTTATTACTGGCTGGAGAGGGAGACGATAAAATTACTGCTATAGGCACGATTCTCAATATGAGAAAAACCCGTAAGTATGGCGGGTTGGAGATCGGTTTAATTGATCTCGGAGAGGGGGCGAATACCCTAGAAGGGAAGGGAAGTACAGGAATTTTTAATTTTGGGAAAATCACTGGAGGAAGTGGCAATGACCATCTTATCGGCTATGGGCTTGGTCCTCTTTCTGGATATTATGCAGGAATCGAGAACCGAGGCACCGTCGACCGCAAGGGGAATTGGGTCAGCGATGCTACAAGCATAGATACAGGTAGCGGTGACGACTCGATTATAGGTCGAGGAGAACGAGGAATCTTCAATGCCAGTATTATTATTACCGGGGAAGGGAATGATAGAATTTCGGGAATAGGAACCTTGATTGGAATAGAAAACTGGGCAGACATCGATCTTGGAGCTGGAAATGACATAATAATTGGCGAGGGCGCCCAACAAGGAATCATAAATAATGGGTTAATTAACACAGGAGATGGGGACGATGAAATCAATGCCATGGTTGGGGGTTTTTTCTATGAATACGACAAATATGAATTTTCGCCAACTCCAACCAGAGGGGTATGGAATTTAGGGAAAGGCGATGACTTGGTGAAAGGCTTCGGCACAGGAAGCTTTTGGGGCGGAGAAGGACTCGACACCATCAAGCTTGGAGAAGGCTCTTATAAGATAAGCGGCGGCAAAATAAGCCTCAAAAATAAGTTCAACCAAATCGTTGAAATGGTGATTTCGGGGTTTGAGCAGATTGGGGGTGTGAATGGAGGACTTGTAAACATAAGCGATGGAGACATAATTATTGATTCGGATGGTCACTTGAAGACCAATCCACCCACAACACCTGCTCCCACTTACTCCCTAACACCCTCAGTCACCACCATCAACGAGGGCGCCACTCTCACCACCTCCATCACAACCACCAACGTTCCCTCTGGCACCACCCTCTATTACGACCTCTCAGGTACCGGCATCAGCGCTGCTGACTTCTCCTCTGGTTCCCTTAACGGTCAGCTCACAACCGGCAGCAACGGTTCAGCATCCTTCTCTCACACACTCGCCAACGACCTCACCACAGAAGGTCCAGAAACCCTTCAGATCAAGCTCTTCTCTGATAGTGCGCGCACCATTCAGGTCGGCTCTACAGCTTCCGTCGCCATCAGCGATACCTCCACAACACCTGCTCCCACCATCTCTTCTATCGGTGGCACCGACAAGATCGTCTCCTCTGTCGCTGGTGACAATCAGCTCCTCCTCACCGCGGCAGCAGGTTCCACCGTCAAGCTCTACAGCGGATCCACTCTCCTAGGCACCGCCTCACCTGTCACCGGTCAAGCTGGCTCCTTCTCCTATTCCCTCACCCCCACCAACCTCACAACGCTGGGACAGGGCACTGGTAAATCCATTACCGCCACCGTCACAGATTCCGCTGGCAACACCAGTGCCGCGTCTGCTGCTTTCACCTTTGCCGTTCAAACCTCACCACCTGCAGCTCCCACCATCTCTTCTATCGGTGGCACCGACAAGATCGTCTCTTCTGTCGCTGGTGACAATCAGCTCCTCCTCACCGCGGCAGCAGGTTCCACCGTCAAGCTCTACAGCGGATCCACTCTCCTAGGCACCGCCTCACCTGTCACAGGTCAAG
>Ga0194115_10007082_pt1 | contig 11222 bp, 17 predicted proteins | sample TA2MahsurfametaG_3_FD_148656 | JGI IMG/M metagenome (GOLD analysis project Ga0194115, IMG submission 148656) | Freshwater microbial communities from Lake Tanganyika, Tanzania - TA2015002 Mahale S4 surface | ecosystem: Environmental > Aquatic > Freshwater > Lake | place: Tanzania: Lake... | reverse complement strand
TGATGGCCATACAACTACGGCATCGGCGACAATGACTTCCGTGTGTGGGTGATATGGCCCCCGTTCGACAAGCTTCTTTTCTTACCCCTGTTGTTGTTCTTTCTTCGACATTATCAGGGTGGTACCACTTGGTTCTTCTTCACCATTATGACTACATTGGGTAGGTCTGGATGAGCGTTGGGTATTGTTTCCGGTCCTGCCTACTCTGCAGCATTCAAAATTCTCATTTTGGAATCATCTTTTGCTCCTCCATCATTTTTTCGTCTTTGGCAGGCTATGGAAATCAATCTCCCTCCACCAGCAAGGGGAGACTGTTAGTCTGCAGCGCTGGCCTTTTATGTATCATCATGTTTGGTGCAGTCCTTGGATTGTGTGGGTACGTGATCCTAGCCATTTATGACGACTTGGTCCAACGGATGTGGTGTGCGAAACGACTAGGAAATCCTTTAATCGGTCTGGTGTTTTGGGGGATTACCTGGCTGGTATATGCTCTGACAATCGCCTCGGAGGTTACATGGTGGTGGGAACAACGATTACCAGAATTTGGTGCCCAGATTAGTCGAGAAGATGCCCTATGGTTTGCCTTTATTTCAACCAGTACGATCGGATTAGGTGATATCTTCCTACAACCTGAAATGTGAGTATACTTCTTTTTTCTTTTTTTTCCTTGACGCGGCGGGGTGTGAATGAATGAATGATGGCTTTGTCCCCTTTTGTTTGTGTCTTTTTCTTGGCAGCTTACCAAGTCATTACGGTTTTGTTGTTTTTGTTTATTATCATAGCATCTTTTTATCGGACAGTCTCAAATACTCAGTCCTGTATTTGATTGGCTTTGTCTTTTTGAGTAACTTTTTTGGTAAGATCGTTGAATGCGTAACATGTATCCTCCCCCAGCGACAGAATGCCCTCGTTACTCGTCTAGCGAATACACGTGTCTTGGCCTGCTGGTCTCGTGGATCGGTACCATGGGAAAGCAAACCACAAGATACCAAACAGGACGATGAAATCGAGGTACCCCTCGATGTTGATAATCCTGATGATAAGGCCTTGATATATGATATCGATCAATTAAGGAACCTGATGCCCAAGCCACTGATCATTGAAGAGGGGAAGAGGGGATCCCAACGTGGATTATTGAGTGTCATTAAGGGAGATTCACGTCTGTCCATGAATGTCGAATTGTTACAAGCTGAGGAGACACTCCTCCTAGAGTGGCTTTCGATCGTCCAAGAACAAAAGGCAAGAGCCTTGGGTCATGATGATTAGGACGGGTATGACGAGTTTCACGATGATGAGGAAGGAGGAGGAGGGCTCTTTTTGCATGAGCACGACGAAGACGAAGAAACCAACGCTTAGTCAGATCATGCTCTCGTACCCATCCCACCATCCATTTTCGTGAGTCCCCCCATGGTGACGTCAACAACTCACCCGGGACGAGATAGCAACACAAATATTGAATGTATCTTTTTGCCATTGCGTAATATTTTGGACAACAATTTGTTGTATGGTCTGTAGTAGTTTACTACTTCGTAGTATTCACAGTGGTGTATTCATATTTGGTTTTCCACCGACAGATTGGCAGCAACTCGTTATTTCCTGGATTCAACATCTTGGGTACTATGAGACTGAGAAAAGTATCCCATCAAGACGTTCCACGTCGCTGGTTTTACAATGTCCTTGATCATAGACTTGACCAAATCCTGCTGTTTTGTCGTAAAGAGCGTATCACGATATGTTTTCCCATCCACGAAGCGTTTCGGTGGGTATAGCCATTCCTGTCCTAGAAAGTCCAGAATGTCAGACACCGTACGATTGTAATGGGTCGCATAGCTCTCATAGTGGACAGTCAGTAAAGGAAGGTTCTTCCTCTCAATGAGCTGGACGGCAAGATCATGCCACTGGGCATATCGTAAGAATTCACCATGACATGGGATATTGAGATAGGGTACAACATCAAAAGGAAGAATGGATAACCTTTGGGTGGGTATATGAGATGCCCATTCCGATCGATTAGTACTCAAAACCGTGGAATTCATCAAATTCCAAAAACTCCCATCCACAAAATCACACCATTCCTTGAGATCTCGCGTAATGATTTCATCTTCACCCATTCCTTGACCTGTAGAACCATTTCCCTCTTCCTGGTGCTTCAATCCCAGATGGTATCTTGACACAATGTTATCAAATGGATCTCAGATTAGGTGAATCACGGAGTCGACTAATCCGTCCATTTCGTAGTTCAGTCGTTGAGTCTTCCGATCCTCCCCAGTGACATTCATGTCCTCTTTCTTGTACGTCTCTGTACATCCATTCTGGAATGAACGGAGGGAGAAAACCGATTTTTCAACCGTCGCCCTGTCATCATAACCAGTGCAATGTGTCTTGCAGAGGACACGTCCAGGAGGAAGAGGACGAGTCAAATCGTATCTCCAGGGTCCATTGCTCCCAACTAGTCGTCCTTTGGATTGAATGGGTTCCAGGGTACCTGAGAAATACCTCATCTTCAACAATTCAGTTCCATAGTTTGTGGCAGTGGACAAGCCAGATGTCGACATAGTGTTCATGACTGTATACGACGTTCCTGAGTTCGGAAAGCTTAGTAACCAAGTGATGCTATTCTGTTTTCCAATAGAGACTTCCAGTTTCTCTTCATCATGCCATTCGTCCGCATCTTGCGCCTGATCAGGCATCTGCAGTTCAGAGGAAGGATCCAACAATTTCCTGTTCCGCGAGAAAGACAGGTTCCCATCTTCGTTCCATTTTGTGATGATGGTCACGATGATGACCAGGGATACAATACGAGCAAACTTCTTCATTTCTGTCTGCCTCTTGAAATGTCACTACGGTGGTTGAGCAACTTTTCTCTCTCTCCATTGTAATCGGTCGGGGAAACCTGTTCCAACGATTTCCGAAAGGAACCACGCCGATACCGAAGGTTCCCACGATGACAAAGTCTCAGAAACTTGGGCTTCCTCAACAAAACTTGGAATTCCAACTTCCCTCTCTCTCAAACGGTTTTTGATGGGTATGATACGAGATTCTCGGAATCGGGTCGCTTTTGTCTGTCCGCCGTACGTCGTGCATCCATCATCACGGACAAGCCGCCGCAGCTTTATGTGATAAGGTACAGGGATTTTTCGTTCCCATCTCGTGTGGGAAGGAACACGACATTTTTGCAAGGATCCGTGGGAATGAGAAGACTTCCAATAGTATGTATTCATCGAGAATCATATATAAGTTCTATCGTAGAAGTCAAACTGCGGGGCAGTGATAACCACATAGTTTCATCACGACTTGAAGGTAGGATAAAGATTAGAACAACAGCGTGAGCTCTAGCGTATAGAGTAAATAGGGCGGTAACAGCATGTTGATGGATTTTTCCAGAAATTGTCGTACTCTCAGGACTTCAAGAACCTTGAAGAAGCCTTCTAAAACAAACTTCGGCGAAGAATTCGTTCGTTGCCATCTAGTTGTTCATCTGCTCGACTTCCCATTTTGTGACCTGATCATTGATGTCACAGATCCTTGCACTGGTGACATCGATACAAAGCATGGCGATGTCATCTCCCACTATAAACTGAGGGTAGTCTGGATTATGTGCCAGATGTTTTGATCGATAGTATTCAGCCGTCGTCGTATCCTCGATAATTCGACAGCTACCATTGAGAGTGATCGAATAGAGCCCAGCATTCGGATTGCTCCTATTATCTTGTAATCCAAAATCATGAACAAGGAGAGCGACGCCCTTTTGACGTCGGAGCATATCGAATTTCTTCGTGCGACGATTGGTACTCATGATAACGATTTCTCCAGCGTGCTCATCATTCAGATATGTAAATCGCATCAACGAAAGATGGGAACTCCCCATCTCGTTGTCCACAGTAGAGAGGTAGGCCAGTCGACACTTTGAAAGCATTTCACGGACCAGTTCCGGGAAGGGTGGTTTCAACAACTGCGATCCTGACCGGGCCATTTTGGACAGCGATGTGTTAGCCTCCTCTCGTTTTCGTCGGATCTTCCTGAGCCTTTGTCCACAGTAGTAAACAACTGGAATGCTGATGAATAGCACAGCAGATATCCATGTGGGAGACACTTTGCCGTTCGATGTAGCCATGATGTCTCAAGGAAATGCAGAAATGAAATAACGGTAAGATCTAGCACACGATGACATTGGGGCGAGACGGTATGTTTTTGGATCTCCGAAAGTACTGCCTTAGTTTTGTTCTACAAAAGGCCATTGGTTCCTGCACAGACCATATCTCGTCCGACAGCAAGACCACGTCAGGTTCAACTTGCCGATCTTTGAGGCGAACAGTTGCCTTCTGACTTCAATCACCGGGACAAAAGAAGACACCCTCTTGCGGAAGAAAAAAGTGCCTTTTGGCCGAAAGTTCATCGACGTCCCATGGCGGGGCTACTGACGAGAAACTTCATGACAGCCTCTAATCGGTTGACATCCACCAAACAGTGGTCTGTTCCCTGCCATCCAACAGAAGTGATCCCTACCACCTTCATGCATTCATGATTCTAAACAATGCTAAGACTAAAATAGAAATTCGCGGTCAAACGGTATTCTATCCAGTTATTAGGCTAGAGTAGTTCGAAACCACTGAGGAGTCTCACGCCGGAGGTAATTAGCGATCGACTGATTTAGACAGAGGGGATGAGAGAAACTCCCAATTGTTCGTGGACCATAAGGGCGAGGATTCCCATCATGGCGGCACGTCCTTGGTTGAGCTCGATGGCACGCTTGGAGAGCTTGGTCTCCTCTGTAGTTGTAGTAGAGAAAACAGCAAGGCAACAAGTCAGCTACGAGACTCATGTACCACAACAGTGGCAATCCTCTACTCGCAACACGTACCATCGAAGGAGTCCCATCCGTAGTCCAAGGCACCGTTGCGGAAGTCACCAACGAATTCTCCTCCGGTGATGTCCTTCATGACGGCAAGTTCCAAGAAACCAACGAATCCAACAAGTTGGGCAATTCCGGCACCTGAGATGGCGTTGAAGGCGGCGAAACCGTTGGGAATGGAGGCGAAGGTGGTTCCAGAGAGGTCAATGTCTCCTGGAAGGCGGATTCCTGTTTAGAAATGAAAAAGAAACCGAGGTTAGTCTCTAGACTCCAGAGGCAAAGCTCCCCAAGAAAGTGAATAATCAACGTACCGGCCTCAGCAACCAAGTATCCGACAACGGCAAGCATGGAGATACGTCCGTGCTTGATTTCGACGTATCGGAGACGGTCGAACTTTTCTTGGTCACCATCGGCAACAAGGCCAAGGGGATCGAAGAATCCAAGAGGAGGTTGGGCACCAAGTTCGTTTTCGAAGGCAGCCATGGAGGTGGTCTTGGCGGCTTGCTTGGCCGGGGCAAAGGCGGCAGCCTGTAGGAGAATTAAAGAAGATTTTCAGTTAGCAAAACATTATTTCACGTATTTCCGCGTTCGAATCCAATCGCAGTTCTCATCCGCCTCGGGCAGAGTTGGCTTTAGAAACTTACGGTGGCGAGGAGGGAGGCAAGGACGGCGGTCTTCATTTTTATTCTAGTTCTTGGTGATAAGAATTGTGAGACTTCCTTCCTGCCCTGATGACACCTCCAGGACCTCTCTTTCAAGTTTCTATCGTGTGGCTCTTCCTCGGATACCGATACGGTTCTTCAAGGTTGATGCGGTATCTTTTTCCGGGTTCCCTTGACGACGACTCTTTTGATTGGCTCCGGGGGGGCGGAAGATACCCAAAAATTTGTGCCCCTTCGGTCTGGCACGCGGGGACCACGTTCTCACCGAAACGGAACAACATCTGTTTTGGAGCTCTTTACTACAACGTGGCAACTTTGGATGGTGGCGTTGCTGGAGCGGGTATCTACTCCCCTTTGATCTCCGAACCGATTTTTGACGGTGTTGGATGATATGGATTCCGGAATCGTTGGAGGGCAAAGCGGCGACGTCGTCATGGAAGGAGATATTCCGCCAATTGCCACGCATGCCAAAGTCATGGACGACTATTGGCCATCATCATCTGCAAAGGCAAATGCTCTCTGTCGGAAATGAGAATGTCATCTTTCGTCGAGGCCGTTTGGTCGGGATGCAGACTATCACAGTCATACTAGCTCGCTTTGTTACGTCACGAATGGCAGTAGGTACGATAGGGAACATAAACTTCGATACATCTACTAATCGAACAACCCATGTTTGAAAACGATGCCGTGCTGCTGTGCTGACGAGAGTATAGCTCGAAGCAAATCGACCCTACTCAGAAGGACGTGCCAATCAACAAGGAGCGAAGATTCCCTTATCATGATGTCAAGTTACGCTATTGGTGAATCATCTCGTCAGCTAGCGATGCTTCATTAGATCAAAATGGTGGAACATCGAGATAGTCTACTACTTGGACCAATTCATGACAACACCGACGTCAGGGTCAAGCAGACTATCGACCGGCTCGATGCCTTGATCTGTCACCGCCTCGACAGCAGGTTTGATGGAATCACTGATCTCCGTGATGATCGGAACCCGAAAGCTGAAGGAAGTAGGGACTGTTTTCTCTAATGCATCCTGAAGTTGCTGAATTGGTGCAACTATCTTTTGCTCCACTGCAGTACCAACGGATGTTTTTGCGTCCTCGAGGGTTGCAGTGAAGTCCCTGATAGGAGCTAATTTCTCATCGACAGCGTCGATCATACTGGCTTGAATGTCCTTCACCGGAGAAATAATGTTCGAATCAACCGCTTGTTGAAACTCTTGGATGGGGACGAAGATCGCAGAATCCACTGTCCTACTGAACGATTCGGCTGCCTTTTGAACAGATTCAATGACCGTCGCATCCGCCGCCTCATGAAATGCTCCATTGATTTGTTCTACGTAGGGACTAGCAACCTGTGACATTTCAGAGCGTGTGCCTTCAAGGTATGGAGATATCATGTCGAACAGTTGGGAGAAACCGTCATTCAATACTGGAAGGGCAGCCTGGATTCCCTCATAGGCGGCCTTGAAGATTATGGGTACCACAAATTCCAAACCATGCCAGATCGCGACCAACATCGAAGCCAATAAGGACCCAAACCCAGATACTACAACACTGACACTATTGGTAATCTCTTGGCTCAGAATGTCTGATGTAGAAGCTACCAAGTTGCCTAATGTAGACGAAATTGCCGAAACAATCGAAATAGAAACTCCGGCAGCAACGAGGACAAGAGCACCTTGAACGAGACCAAGGAGGAGGTCGTCGTCGATCACTTCGATCTCTCCCTCTTCATTGAATCTCGTGCCTTTTGGTTTGTCAGATCCATCCTCAGGAGGAAGCGACGAGGATACTTTGAGGATTGTTGTGGATGTCGAAAGAGGAGACTTCAAACTCGATGGTACCGTCTGACCCGTGAAGGTTACAGGAGCCAAAAATGCTGAACTGCTGATACCAGAACAGAGTAGCAAACGGAAAACCAATAGTCTCATTTTGAATGCTTAACAGAAGGGTAGAGGGTCGCCTCTAAACTTTCGTGATGAGGATCACAGCGACTGATTGACTTCGAAAGCCTCCTTTTTGTTCTTCGCCAACGGTAGTCATTGTGTGATATCAAAGATACCTGAGAACCCATCCAATCAGAACCCCATCCAATCAGAACCCCATCTGGTCGATTTTCAAAAATGAGAACCAACGAATTCCGTTCATCGCTTTCCTGTCAACAGCTGCTTGCCTGACCGTCTTCCGGAGTGTGCAATCCCGTGTTTTTTTCGTGATTCCTGTATGCGGTTCGGAGAAATACCGTTCGGATTGGTGCTGGCGGACCTTCCGTGTTCGTCCGACGGCGGCATATAGATGCGCCGAAACTCCGTCACGCGAGCTTTTAAGTACGATTGACTCCCTTGACCACCACAGAATAGACATGGAGATACAGATGCCTATAGTTCGAGGAAGGGAGATGGTTCGAAGGCTTCGAATGCATGTACTGTAGTTGAAAAATAAGGTGTATTCGGTGTCGCCGCCATCATCCACGAATATGGCAAAGGCAATAGTTGACTCCCCTGACTGAATGAGCTTCTACAGTCCAAAAACCTCTGGTACGTACGATATATTGTATCACCCATCACTTCAAAGCAAAAACATATAGAAGACTATAAAGAGTGTATATTCTAGTTCCAAAATTACGGCGTATCCCATCCTGTATCCGTCATCCAATAATATGTGCAGTCTATATCGAACGAGCAATCCAGTTTCAGTTGGGGTTGAATTCGCGAAGGAAGGAGAGGTCTTCGAACGATTCAGGCCATTGTGATTCCGTCGTTCGCGGATAGGTATTCGTACGGATCGTCTGATTATTGTACTGATAGTCCAACCCCATCTGCTGATTGTAATTGTTTGTTGAAGACATGTGGTTCTCAAGGATCGGAGTAGGTTCCAGTATTGACACATCCATCGGAAATTGTGCCATATCCATCGACCTCGCCATACTCGATTCTACCTGAGTGGGTCTTGCTGATATGTTCGACGGTTGAGCAGGATGTATCGTTGCGTTGTTCGACCAACCGATGGAATGGACTGGATCAGAAACAAAAACCTCAGTAGAAGTATGTTCGAGCATATCCCTTATGGATACCATTGCTGGCTTTGGCTGATGTTGTTGGGGGACTGCCACTGCTGTCGTCGGTCCTCGGAGGGGAAGGGGATCCAAATCATACAGCAACTCTCCAGACGGCACATGGCGACTCATATACGTGCACATTTTCCGACTCGATTTTACAAAAAAGGGATGAATCCATGCACCCTTCAAGGGACCTGAACAAATCCGGTTGAAATGCCACATATTTCTGTTCGGAAAGAAATTTCAAAAGAAAAAGAAGAAAAATCTTGTCAGCTAAACATGTACAGTGACGACACCATATGGCAATAACTCGAATAATCAATTCAAGGAGGCATCTACTTACAATTGACGCTAGAACGATCGATACTGTGTCTGACTAAGGCGGAACATGGGAAGCAAGGCGAGAAGTCGATCAGGATCTCGAACCATGATGGCTGTTCCGTCGCCGACCCAAGAAATAATATCCGTATCTCCTTCTTTCTCGCAATGCGCCAAGAGATCGAACAACTTTCCTGGGAACTGGTCACTGGCACATCCTCGAGGTACCACTGTTTTCTTTTGTTTCTTTTCAGATGAAGAGGAGCACATGGTGCTGCTGCTGTTGTCGTCGGCTACTTGCATTTATTTGGAAGATTTGGAAATTGTGTCAACATTTAACATGGAACCTTCGGGAATTCGAGTCGTCTACCAATCCCGCGCTGGAACGACGAGGATGCAGAATTCAAGATTGGAGAAGGAAGGATTTATTAACGGGTTTGGTCATTCCGGAACAAAGAGGGCTATACAGTTGATTCTCCGGCCTATATATATTGTTTCTTGGAGTCAAACAAAATATAGTTTATTGACTGTAAACGATACCGTACGCAGTGAGAAGAAAATTTCACTTTATTGTAATTATGGAAGTATTTTCGGATAGTATGTGAACTCTTTTCGGTCGCTATCAAATACGTGGCGAATCCGTCCGTCGTGGCGGTAGAATGCGCTTACATCTGTTGTGTTAGCCGACTCCGCTTCCGTCTGTGCTGGCAGCCACCGCGCTTCCATCAACCACGACACATCGCGGGACTACGCTAGTGACACAACTTCTGGGTTCCGTGTGAGAAGTAGATTCAAGGATCTGGGCAAGGATTCCTAGCCAGGATGACTATTTCCTCTTGATCATAGCAATTTTCTACAGAGAACGGAAACGGTATTGAAACTACATAGCAAAATTTTTTGATCTACTTGGTTGTAAATCCGTGAAAAATCGTTGGGGAGCTAAGCGGGCACTGCGAGATAGCACCTTGCCTGCTCCACCGGAACGATATAGCGCCTTGCGTATGGGATTCCTGGCGTTCATGGTACCTTTCTTCTCGATGCATGAGCAGCTACGTGTGATGATCGGCAGTTTCGTCGCCGTGGTGAAAGTTAGTCGCCACAAAAATTCTCAGAAGATGTCGTCGAGGGTCGAAATCGGTTCAAGCAGTTGACTCATCATGACAGACTCAGGGACAGCGAGGCCAGGTACAGCGTAGGAAGGTTCTCGTAACGGCGTTGGCTCGACGATATCTTCGGCCACCATCGGAAAAAGGGCCGACACAACATGTTGAGTGGATTCCATCTCCTCGTTTACTGAGTTGAAGCTTTCATCTAGGGAAGGCGAATCTACGGGTAGCGGTGTCCAGGAGTCGTCCATACTGCAAATAAGTTTGGTCACATCCGTAGAGCATATGTCATCCCACTGGGTGGAAGGTAGACTAAAGTATACGTCTTTGGATTTCGAGGGCAGGAACGATGCTGCTTGCTGCGGGAAGATGTGACATACTTTATCTGGAATTGAAAGATTGTTTTCTGGGTTCTTCTCCGAAACTGGGATGTTGGTTTGAAGAGAGTCTATTTTCAGTCCGGCCAACTTCTGCGCGACTTCTGCCTTCGTAGGGATACCGCTACGGCTCATTAGACTGCACAAGGATTTGTTGCCGCGCAAAAAATAAGGATGCTTCCACGCGCCTCTGTGTCGTCCTTCCAACACACGTTCAAAATGCCACATATTCCTGTTGTATGGCGATGGAAAATTGGATTTTGGGTGAGACCGATGTAATGAAACCGGAATTACAAGTAGGAAGTTTCAGGAAGTCTATCGCGTTACTCACAATTGCCTCTGGAACGAACGATACTGTGTCTGGCTGAAACCAAAATGGGGAAGAAGCTCCAATAATTTATCGGAGTCATGCACCATGATAGCAGTTCCCCCTTGGACAAAGCTGATGATGTGTTCGAGACCTTGGCCTTCCGCAAAGGTTATCATGTCGTGTAGTTTCCCCGGGAACTGAGCGCTTACTGGGCTGTGGTGCATCTTGACGAGCTTAGATTGTTGCATTTTCTTAGATCAGGGTGAATGAAGTTTAACTCTAGACTATATGCTGGCTTATCGCAAACTTGTGGCTTTCAGCATAGAAGGACTTTGATTTGTTGAAAAGCGAGAGAGTTGTGAATTCCGTAGTTGCCTTCGGTGCTTGTGAAAACCGGAGCTTGCGGAAGACGGAATAAAGCAGGGCTTATGAGACGAATTTGTCCGCTTTGTTCCGGACGGCGAAGAGCTTTTCCGCAAAGGCATTTGCATACTACCCAAAAATGTTGATATTTCCTGAGGCATTCTAAATAAT
>Ga0194115_10007079_pt1 | contig 11225 bp, 8 predicted proteins | sample TA2MahsurfametaG_3_FD_148656 | JGI IMG/M metagenome (GOLD analysis project Ga0194115, IMG submission 148656) | Freshwater microbial communities from Lake Tanganyika, Tanzania - TA2015002 Mahale S4 surface | ecosystem: Environmental > Aquatic > Freshwater > Lake | place: Tanzania: Lake Tanganyika... | reverse complement strand
CCCCCCCCCCCCAAAAAAAAAAGTGGACACTTTTGTAAACGAGGAAGACAAGTCTCCTTCCAGTCTTCTCTCAGCATCGATACAAACGGATGAGACCTTTTTTGACCCAGAAAGAAAAAGTGCGGATCTCTACGAGAAAAAACGAGACGACGCGATCATGTATCGAACTTAGGCCTTTTTTCTAAGAGGATAATCTGACTCTGTCTCTCGAACTCTGTCTTTCCAAAAGGGTGTTGGATACAGGTGAGACCCCCGCCACGTCACGGTCATCGATTGTCCAGAGAAATACTGCGGTAAGAGATGAAACACCCCCGTCCTGAGATGTCTTATTTCTGTCGCCTGAGTGGGTACATACCTTTGTAAACTCTATGAGAGTGTGGAGACCATATGGGCGAGAATGAACTAAGACCATATATCCTTAAATTCCCGAACTAACGTAAGACATTCCTCTAGCCTCCTATGACCAGGCAACAGCGTGAAGACAGGATTGTATGTATAGGCTGATGTGGACTTCATTTCCTTTTGATTCAGGCTACGTAATTAGCACCATCCCGCGTATGATATCTCTCTAGAGTCTGCATCGCCATAGGTGAGATCTATGACTTGGTGGATAGCCCGTCTGTTTGGAAGGAGCCGACCAACCAGAGTGCTCCGCGACCTTGTCGACCGATCCCGAACATCTGGCGAACAGCCCCTAAATCACAAAAGCGGAATCAACATACCTTATATCATCTGAAATGGAAGATACACACGCTGTATATAAGGGGTGATTTTGGGAATATAAGAGACACAAGCGTATCCGTAGCGTGTCAACAAAAAGTGCAGAAACCAAACGAGAACTCTTCCACACTTTGCCATCTGTATTTCCGGGCCTCACCGTCTCGTTGTTGGTTTGGTTTTGAGGCCATCTTTGTTTTGTGTTGTACGTTAAGGGAAATTACACCAACCATGAAGCTTTGGAGCAAGGTGACAGTTCTGTTGGTTTACTCTTTCCTTGTATCCGATACACATGGCTTTGCGAAGATTGTCCCGACCTATGGACGACAACACCCAGAAAGTTTGTCGTCGTGGTCATCCTCTCGTTTGTTGGTGACGGCCAACCTAGAGAATACTGGTACTCCACTCAATGACGAAGAGGAGGAATCGAATCAAGCTCTGCTTAGTATCGAATATTGTGTGGGTTGTCGTTGGATGTTGAAATCCTTTTGGATGGCTCAAGAATTATTAACGACCTTTGAAAAGGAACTAGATGGTGTCAGAGTCCTACCATCGTCTAACAAGGGAGTATTCGCAGTCAAATTCAATGGAGAACAACTCTTATGGGATAGGAAGGAACAGGGAGGATTTCCATCTCCCAAGGGATTGAAACAGATTGTTCGTGATTTAGTCGATCCAGAATTATTCTTAGGACATTCGGATACGGCAGAACGTCAAAGTACTCAAGAGGAGGGAAGCACGATGACGAAGGCGTCTTCTATGACAGATGAGGAACCGATTCAACCTACAATGTCAAATGGACCACAACCAGCAGTGACCATCACCTATTGTACTGGCTGTCGTTGGCTGTTACGAGCAGCGTATTTTGGACAAGAACTTCTAATGACCTTTGGAGATGAAATCAAATCCGTCACCTTGGTCCCCAGTCGTCCACCCGCCAAGGGTGGGATCTTTGTAAGTGAGAAATGTTCCGAAAGCTCTGTGATTTTGTGTTTCTACCCCTTTATAGCTTCTCTCACCTACAAATCCACCTGCCGCGATGTTTGTTTGTTCGTTTGTTTTCTTGGAATCGATAGTCGATTGATCTAAATGGTGAACTCCTATTCGATCGTGGCATGGAAGGTCGTTTCCCTGAAGTTAAGGAGATAAAACAAATGATTCGTGATCGTATTAGTCCCGAAAAAGATCTGGGTCATTCCGATGTCAAGGATGGAACCGAAAGTAAGATTGAAACAGGAGGTGAGACCCTTGATGACGACGAAGCGGAAGAAGCACGAAAATATTTTGGCGTAGCTTGAATCACAGCCCAGTGACATAGAAAGAAGACAAAAATTTCGTACAGTTTTGAACTATATTGGAGTGGGGGTAGCTTTTTTTTAAAGATTCGCACTATGTAGTTTTGAATCATTTTCTTGCATATATAAGCGAGTGCCCAAAAAATTTAGTCGGTTCCTTGAAAGAGATCTTCGACGCATTTTGGAACATTGAATTCTACAACACCATCCGTTGATGTGACCATATGAGAAATGACAAAGGGGATCTTGACAGGTGTCTCTGAATATTGGATGACACGGTCCAATACCTCACAAGCACGATCCAATGCCTCTATGCCCTTGTTCGTATAGACTTTCACGATACAATCACCTGAATGGACATAATCCCCTTCCTTTCGTTGGAAGATTAAACCTGACATTGGATCGACGGGTTCATCTGCAATTAATCTTCCAGCACCAAGATGGACAGCTAGATTTCCAATTTCCATCCCATCTATTTCACAAAGATATCCGGATGTTTTGGCAACGATCTCACGAGAATATTGTGCGGTGAGTGGATAGGTGGATGGATCTTGACAAACGGTGATATCACCCCCTTGAGCATTGACCATTGCTTCAAAGATTGGATAGGCCTTTCCGGATCGTAATGTCTCAAGACATAATTCAATAAGACTATCTCGAGACTGTCCCATATACTTCTCAGATTGTTGAAGCATTTGTGCCCCCTGTATGACAACCAGTGCGACCAAGTCGGGTGATCCAATTTCTCCCTTGAGAAGATCAAGACATTCCAATACTTCTAACCAATTCCCCACACTCGAACCGATGACGGAATCCATTCGGGTTAACAGACAGGTTGTAGGATATAGTCCATTTGCCTCACTCGTCGCGATCATCGAATGGGCTAATTCGATGGCACCCTCAAGGGTGGATTGGAAACTTGCCTTCCCATATTTACAATCTAAAATGAGTGATCGAGGATGTTCCGCAATTTTCTTACATAAGATACTTGCCGTCTGTAATGGGATACAGGAAACGGTCGCCGTCACATCCCGTAAGGCATATAATTTCCGATCCGCCAGACACATATCCTTCGAGGCTGATACGATAGAACATCCTACCTCCTGTACAACTCGTTGGAAGTCTTCAATACTCAATCCTGTCTGATATCCTGGGATACTTTCTAATTTGTCAATCGTCCCCCCCGTATGGCCTAACCCCCGTCCAGCCATCATAGGAACCGAAACTCCTAATGACGCCACGAGGGGTGCTAGAATCAATGATATCTTATCTCCCACTCCTCCCGTCGAGTGTTTGTCGACCAAATTCGTCGGTAGGATATCCTTCCAATCTAATGTCGCACCGCTTTCGACCATACATCGTGTTAGGGATGCTGTTTCTTCCATCGTCATCCCTCTCCAACATACTGCCATCAACCATGCGGCCATTTGATACTCTGGGATCCGTCCAACTGCATATTCTGAAATCCACCATCGTAGTTCCTCATCGGAATGTGGTCGTAGATTATTCCGTTTCGTTTGTAGAATCGTCAAGGCGTCCATCATTTTCTTTATCAAGGGTGAAACCCACGTCGAAGGTCGATGAGATTTGGCCAAAATGGATCCAAGTCTGGAGGCATGGCTGTAGAAAAGAATGCTATGTGACAGTGATAGTGACAGTGTGAAAACCCGTCGTCATGGAAAGGGAACAAGATCCCTTTTACGTACAATTAATATCTATGATTGTGGTTCAGTTTCGTGGCTCGTGACAGAGCGAATGGTGAGTCGTGAGTCGTGAACCGATACATACATACAAGTCGGGCATGAAGGCATACCACCTGTATAGGTACATATGTACGCCCCCTACGATTTCGACCCCTCTGCTACGAGGGGATTTTCTCTAAAAGCATTGACTGTGAACATCTATTTGCAACCAACTTGGCGAAAGGAGTTTCGAGTTGTCGGCATACTCGTACATATATACGCCTTGGCATCTGCGGATCAACCGGTCACTGTCACACTGTCACATGTCAACAACGAACCCTCTAGAATGAGTGTATGTCATACATAACAGCCGCACATATCATAGCTGAATACGATTTTTCCCGCCAAAAATAGTATAGGCCAAATCTTGGAAATTTGATTCCGTCTTGCGCGTTCGAACGGCCAACCTGCCGATACACATTTTTTTACAACCAGATCAATATGGATTGAGTCCGACGAAAAAATAAAATCTTTCGCTAAAAAGTGAAACGAAAAAAATAAAATGATGGACGCAAACTCACTTTCTTTTCATTCTCACTAGTAAGAAAACCAAGGATCACCTCTTTGGTTGAACTATCACTCTCTCATCATACCCTTGTCTGTTGAAAAAATATCATGTGGAAGTCAAACAAGATCGACGATACTGAAGCTCCCCATGAAATGGACGATGTTGAAGTCGGACGAGTACCTTCCAATTCCCCTGCTGTCGAGAAGAACACTCCAGCAGTAATAGTACCATCGGATGAAGAAGCCGAAGAAGAGGATGGTATCCAACGTGTTTTGTCCCATTCGGATCTTCTCTGTTGTGGAAGACGGAACAAGGAGGAACCACCGGCAGCAGGTTTGGACGAAGATCAGCCAGATACTCTTGATCACGTCTTCAACACTGCCGAGAGTGCACTTTGTGTCAGCCAACCAGATGATGGAAACACTCAACCTCATGAACCAGATGCTCTTGACGACGTCTTCAATGCCACCGAACGCACCTGCTGCTCAAGGGGTACCAAACAAGTATTGGAAGCCGAGGAAGAGAAGACCACACCGCTTCTACTAACGTCTACCACTCTTGACGACGATGAGAATGAATCAGTTTTGTTGACGGCAGAGAGTAATGGCGACGAAAGCGGGGCTTTCTGGGGGAGGAAGAGACTTCAACACCAGCGATCAGGCACGTCGGAAGCCTTCGAAATGAAGGCCGAGTACGATGACGAAGTCCCACCTCCAGCTCTTAAGAAGAAATTGATGCCGGTCCGTGCCCTTTCGAGTATTGCTGCCCCCCTTGGTTTGGGAAGGTGGCTCTCGATGTCAAGAGCCTGTACGGCCCCCGTCGTAGAGCTCCACTCTACCCCAGTTGAGAACAATGGGGATGTCCTTCCAGACGACGAACCAGCTGAAACCGCTTCGAATGCCTCGACGGCTGTTGTTGAAAATACGAAGTGGTCCCCAGTCCCCGACACTGATCCCGACCAGGAACCATCGGAGCTAGGACGCGCTGGACGGGCCACGGGATTCTCAAAACTTTTCTCACGAGGAAAGGGGACTATCGATCAAGTGGAGGAATCCGCCTTGGATCCTCCTTCAGATCATAATGAACCCCCATCCAAGAAAAGGGGAGGATTCGGGTCGTTCTTCTTCGGATCGGGTACCTCTCGGGACGAGAAAGCTGCTGCCGAGGCGGCAGCCCTTGATAGGAATGCCGTCGAAGTGGAGGCACACTTTGAGGGTGACGAACGCACCATAATGAGTGATAACGCACAAAATACGACAATGGAAGAACCAGAGATGGTCGGTACATTTCTCGATGAGAATGAGGAAGCACAATGGAACGAAGATCAAGAGAAGGGAATTCCACCAGCCACCACAAGATCGCGTTCAACATACGCATTGATCTTCCTATTGCTCATCATTATTGGCATATTGAGTGGCTTCCTAGCCAACAAAGCCAAGGAAAGTAGAGATGCATTACGTTCGTTCTTTTCCGGTTCACAGACCGGTAAGACGACGTCTCCAACCTTCCGTGCCACGTCGGCACCCATCGATAACTCAGGGAGTACCGACGATACTGCTACGTCGGTCCAAAATACGACCGACACCGATGAGCCATCAGACGATGTGGTAGGCACTGAGGAACCCTCCGACTCTAATACAGCTACAGAGGAGCCCACGACGGATTGCTTCGATAGTATTTCCGTGGACAGCCTATGCTATCGGTTTGGTCGTGATGAGATTACAGTTTCTTTCAGTTTCTGCAACGAAACAAGCCAAGATTGGGTCGGATTGTACCCATCCGATGCTGGCATGGATAACCTTCCGAATCCTGATGATACCCATTGGGAGTATACTTGCGGTGGCCAGAATTGTGACGAACCGATTCCGAGTGGTGCGATCTCAATGAGTGCCGATGTTCCAGCCGGAACCTACCGCGCGTACCTCTTCTCTAATGTAGACGGAGACTTTGGTGCCCCTTATTTCAGTGTTGCTGCGAGTGAAGCATTTGTCATCACAACCGGCTCTTGTTAGTGAAGATAATCTGTCGAGAGAAAATCAAGTTACATACCCATCATGGCGCCATCATGCATATCCGTTTCTGATCTAGTAGTACTTGGCTTGAAGTAAAATTAAACAAATTGCACAGTATTCATATGCGTTTTTCGCCACTTGAGAAGTTGAGAGGATTGATAAGCACCCCAGTCTCGAGTCTTGATACCCGTAAATACCTGGAGGCAATGCGATCATTTCGAAGAGTTGCCAAACTCCGTGAAGGGACGGAAGACGGAACCAAAATCAAAGCAATTTGTATGTGTGATTAGCGGAGATATTTTGTACGGCCGATTTGTTCCATACCGGCATTATGTGTGCGTTCCTTGACTTGCTGGCGATGACTCATACAATATAGGAGCGGCATTAATTACAGTACCATCGCGGTGGAATCATCCGACTGCTCTTATTTAAGACTTACACATGAACCAGCCAGGCGACCCATCCGGATGAACAGGTCGTGCAACCCAATCAGATATGGTACTCCACTCGCATGTGGTTGCATTTGGTTCACTGCTTTATCACATTTCGGAGAAACGTTCCGACTTGTCGGAACGACAAAACCGTTGCAAGCAGCATGGTCAGTTCTTGTTGTTTGCCAAGGGAGAAAGGTAAACGCCTCCGATCGATGAGATTGTTGGCATCCGATTCGGTTCCCTTGAACAAGAGTTTCGAAACTCAGGAAACCTCTGACTCGTACAGAGCGACAGATACGCTCGTCGGTCAAGCAAATATACTGAATGTGTGGGGAATCGATCACGATGAACGCCTCAAAAAATTAGCCAGTGGAAGACACCTCAGAATCCAAAGAAGGGCAAGCTTCTCGAGCGCGGAAACAGAGAAGGTAAAGAACACAGCAAAGACCGAGACCGTCGTTGCTAACGAGACCGCACGAAGTGATGTCATGGCTCAATACTCCCCCAGTCTAGATGTCATGTTCGAGACCACTGGAGATGAAGAACCCAAATCCGTAGAAATATCCCCACCCACGCGAAGACGACAGCATCGTTCCGTCGTGAGGCGTCATGCCGAAGCTGCAAGAAGGCAACAAGCCTCGGAATTGATAACTGAAGAGCGTATCGAACTTAACCTTTCGATCGACAATCAATGGCACGATGGAACTGGAGCATTGAAGGAAGAAATCATGCAGACCGCGGCAGCAGGAGAGGTAGAATTTCCCGACGAACGAAAGATGGACAATGATACGCAGAGCATCGTCACCGATCTTGCCATCGAACTAGAGGAAGTTCAAATAGGAGAAGCGCAACCCGAACAAGGGGCCGAACATGACGATCTCTGGACAAAGTCAAGCAGCATCGATACTACCATCAAAAGACGAGTGATTTGTGCAGTTTTCGTGACAACCGCTTTACTTGTGTCGTGTTTTTCGGTACTTGCATTACTCGTGGCTTTGAAAAACAAAGACGTAAAGCCTGTGACGGGTCCATCCCCCCAGAATGCCACTAGCAGTATCTGGGGTAACGATCCATCAGAAAATCAGACATCGACAACCTACGAAAGTGCCTCTCCGACACACCGACCAACCGTACTGGTTGGTATGAACGATACCGAAACTTCTGAGACTCGAGTTCCTACAAGACCTCCAAAAGTTTTCGCTAATCCGGATACAACGGCCCCAACTCAAGCACCAACAAGTATTCCCTCTACAATGGTTCCTGTTCCATCCATTGCTCCGACGGCGGCACCTACATGGATACCAACCGTTGTCCCATCGACTTACCCGACGGCAACTCTGCCGTCGATGCCGACGAACAGCCCCGTTGTTTACATTCCACCACCTGTTACCTACACTCCAGTCCTTCCTCCGAGTTCTTCATCGATGACGCCTACACTTACCGTTGGTAGTCCATCGGATGTTCCAGCGTGCCGATCAAGGGTCGTAGTCAGCGAAAAATGCGTCCTGGGTTGGAGGGATCCTATCCATGTGGATTTTGTGAATTGCGATCCTCAAGAGGATGACTTGGTAGGTATATGGGTCGATGGTGAAACCCCAGAGAATATGAAGCAGACCTACGTTGACTGGGTCTGGTCCTGTGGGACACAAAGCTGTATCGGAGCACCGAAGGAACATCGTGTCATCTTTGAAAAGAATCGTTTACCACTTGGAACATTTCGAGTCTTCCTGGTCCGAGGGAATCCCGACGAGGGAGTGTATACTTCACAGGCCATCAGCCGATCTTTCGTCGTCTCCAATTACTGTGCTTCCACTTGATGATGATATTTCGTCGTCTACTATACATATATTTTTATTCTGGTATTTTTGGTTTGTAAAATATTTTTTATCGATGATTGTAGAGACAATGATTGTCCCATTGTTGAAATGACTCGACTTTTGTTTTCCATGCCATCTGACGATTCGGAATATCCGTAATGGGCATAGAAACCCAGTTCCCCACTGGACACCTATCAGGGAGAAGTGGACCTCGAAATGCAAAGTCACGATCCCAGATTCGAGCCTTGTGGCCTGTAATAGAGGACGTACCCGATATTCCGAGGGTTGGTAACCCGTGATATCTTGGATCGCTGATTGTTACGTTAGATAATCGACTCTGTCGGGCCTCCGTCGTCCATTGCCAAGTCATATTCAGTTGTGGAGAGGCACTAAGCAGATGATTCAATTCACGTTGATCGTCACACATATCTCCACATGTATCTCTCATTAATCGGGCCAATCGGATACTTGAGGGAGAAGATCTCCACCATGACATCCCTGAACAGACACAAAATCCTTGTCTAGTAAAGGTATCACGTGGGAATTTCGTAGCGTAGGCAAAATAGACATCGACAGTCGGATCCTTTTTTGTCAATTCTTCTTCGACATCCAAATATTGTGAAAAAATATTATCAGCATCGGATAGAATCACATGAACTCCACGCTCCAAGGATGAAACAAGATACTTCCATCGGACTGCCATCAACAATTGTAAATGCATTTTTTCTAACTTTGTTCGTGGGGATGACTGGAATTTCGTTGGCATTGGTTCATGGATCCATTTATCATACCTAATCTTCTCTTGAAGACGATTACTATCGTCGTTTAACGATGCCAAAAAATTTACCATAGGCTGATCCGTCGCAACAAGGAGATGATTGTCATATCCGAGGATTGTCATCCTTCTATACCATGTTAGGCCTACCGATCGAAAATGATAATTACAAAATGAAACGATGATAGTCGTCCCAATGGTTTGCTCTGGAGGCGATGAAAATGGTTTCGTAGTACCTGTCGTCAAGTCTCCTCCTCGTGCAGGCGTCGTCGTTGTCAACGCTTCGATGGTCGATACTTGCAAAGCATTGGACGATTTCTCAATCTTCGTCCAAAGCCATATGTAAACAACAAGCAGTGATGGCAATATGACAAAGGGACAGCGTGACCTTCGCGTGGATCTCGTCATGGAATCATGTTTCTACCGGTTTCTTGGAGATGACATCGAATCTGACGGTTCGATAGGTTTATTGGCGGCACATAAAGAAGAGAGGTGAATTTATTTTTCAGCCGTTTTGGCATTGTTGGAATCGAGTCGAAGGTGTCGATCATTCAATTACGTCACAATTCTGTTCAGTCATGCATGTTGAGAATTTCTAATTAGCCAATCAAAACTGTGGAAACACCAACTTCCGAGGTACGACGAGAAATTGGTCGTTTGGAGAATACCACATACTGTACCATTTGGCTCACCAGGTTGGGAGGATCTCTCTCTCACACACAGGGCCATGTGTTAGGATTCGGATCCACCACCCACCACCACCCCCACCAAAACACCCATCACCTTGAAAATGGCCTGTGACAGCAAGAATCTGAACTGCAAACGATGCGGCTATCCGGGTGGTGATGTCCGTCTCCTCGGCTGTGGATGTATTTTACATGCAGTGAGTCAATTCGGGGGTCGGATTGTTTTGCAGAACGAGAAAACGAACCACCACTCTCAGGAGTGCGGAAAGTGTTTTTGATCGAGTTGATCGTAGAATTCAGTCGAGTCTCATGCCCGACACGAGTCCACCGACTGGTTTTGGTTTTTTTGCATCATCAGATAACCATTTGTACAAGATAAAACTCACTTACCGCAATGTCTGTAGCGTTGTGTCCCGTTGTCTCTTGTTCTGGATTTGGATATGAGGAACCAGAGGGGTCAAAACTTTGGAGCCTTTCCACCCCCCAATACGAATAAGGCAATCCCATGTCCCTTTTGTGGGGGTGTAGTGGAGGGGATTCAGATGCTTCCATTAGAATTCGATACATTGGAACGTGCGACGGAGATTAGACGGCAGGGTAGTAAAAAGAATCAGGCAGCGAAACATAGAGATTCGATAGGAAGTGATACGGACATGATTACCGAAGCTTCCTACCTCTTACTAGCAACGAATCGATCTTCATCATTACCTGGCGGTGCCGAACGAGAACAACAAAGGACGGGTCGTTGGACGGATGAAGAAATCGCCTTGGTAGATTATCTCGTCATGGCCTTCGATCAGGGACTGTTATCACTACCCCACGGTATAAAGTTGAATGAATTTTTGGGTGATTTGCTAATATGCAAGTCCAGCCGCTTAACGAAAAAAATGAAGAATGCCAAGCTAAGTACTCGATCATTCGAGTTGGGACGTACACCACAGGGTGCAGGTATTGATCATCGTCATCTATCGGCATTGCACGAAAAGTTTCTCAAATCTGTGGCGTCGGAACCCTCCCAGTTGGAACTTCGATTCAATATCACAAAGCAATGGCGAACACACTTTTCGAATCTATGTATACAAGTCGGGTACCCGTATCTCGATACCAGGGGGTGGGTAGAGAGTCTCGAGGAAATGGAACGAAGAGCTACGAGCGCCGAGGAAGCGATTCGGAAGAACCGTCGTGTCCGAATGGGCCTCGCGCTGCAAACGGATGGCGGTACCTCTGCAAGCTCTAGTG
>Ga0194115_10007077_pt1 | contig 11226 bp, 9 predicted proteins | sample TA2MahsurfametaG_3_FD_148656 | JGI IMG/M metagenome (GOLD analysis project Ga0194115, IMG submission 148656) | Freshwater microbial communities from Lake Tanganyika, Tanzania - TA2015002 Mahale S4 surface | ecosystem: Environmental > Aquatic > Freshwater > Lake | place: Tanzania: Lake Tanganyika... | reverse complement strand
CACAGGACGTAACATCTCTCTACATTCATCAGATACCTGTGCATCATTGCGTTGCCAGGTACATGTCGTCGCACCGCCTTTTCTATTCCCCTCAACATGAATACTATCAAACATAGCTTGCTGTTCAGCTGAAATCTCATGATTCCACCGGTCACCTTCATTCCATGCGAATCCTGGAAGTGGTGGTGGTGGTACTGGTGCCTGTGTTGGTTCTGTTGTCGCGTCGTTCTCAATGAGAGTGTCATTATTCGTAGATGATGATGATGATGATGATGATGATGATGATGATGATGATGAAATAGTACTAGTATTAGTCGCAAGAGATGAAGCATTCATTGCCAATCTTGGAACGACAAATTTCGCTTGTTGTGTCAAGACTGGTAATTCTTTCCACGATGCCGACGTAAGGAGGAGAACGAGGAACGTCATCGAGACAATCAAGAAGGTGACGAGGAGGTGGCCTCTTTTGTAAGAAAAGGCGAAATTCCGAGCATGGCTCACTTCCTCTCGTGGGGGTTGAAGGCGGAACGAAATAGTCATATTGTTGCTACGACCCCGGGGTATCGGATTATTGTCGTCGATGTAACTTCCCCTCGGGTACGGTGTATGGGCGAGATAGAGAAAGGGATTGGAGTACAAAAATCACTTGTTTGTCGAGCAACGCCAAGAATTCGCTGCCAGACAAAGATCTGCGACATGTTCCTGACATTGGCAAAGTCATTTTTCAGTTTTTTGTGTGTTCTTGCGTAGTCGAATCGGTCAGAATTGTACATACGGTAGGTAACAGTAAGTTAGTCAAATCTGTCAGAATTGTGACAAGGACTGTCACAGTGTGGTCTGTCACAGCCATATCGCTGTCACTGTCATACATATGCATGCTACTATCATACCGTATGACATAAAGACAATGACAGTGACAGTGACTGTGACAGTGAATGACGTCGTTTCTTCGTACAGTACTTTAGAGTGTCCATTTCTTGCCTGCGTCAGCAAGTGTTATGTTACACAGGGTATCGTCATATCCTGGTAGATATGACGTGAAACTACCGTAAAACACGGCAGATAAGCGCCCCCTGGAATATTCCTTAACGAATCTTTTTCACTTTGTTTCGCGCGTTTCGTCTGGAACATATTCCAGAGCGAGCGATAGAGAAATCCAAAACGCGTTATTCTTTGTTAACTGGGGGTGGCGCTTATCTGCCGTGTTTTACGGTACTTTACCATACAGGTTCACCAACCGGCGATCGCTTCACGTTTTCTCAGGGAGTTCTACCGGCACCACGCGGTGTGTGTGGCAACCGGGAAAAGAGTTGTCCTTCTCCATTTTACACCTTGATACTCTTTCAGCACCATAAACCGTCCCAGCCATCATTTTTCTACTGGTAGAATTGAATCAACCTAACCTATCGAATAAAAATCGCGTCTGCTTCAAGAAGCAAAAAAAACACTACACGGGAAGCCAGGTACTGTACAGGAAACATAACACGCAGACAGACAGTGAAGAACATGGACGAACGAATGCATCCTCCGGAACCTCGATGGAAAAATCGCAAACGACCTAGAACAACAAGATTAGCTCCCACGAAATCTACAACAACAGCAACGACAACTACAACATCGTGGATAGGAGGGATTGTATTTTCGATTGGTATTCTGTTTGGCGATTCCGCCGTTAACGCCTTTGTGTTGGAAACAGGTGGGTCACCAGCGAATCTCCTGAAGACAACAACAACCACCATATCAACCAACGGTGTACGACACCACCGAAGGATTGTTGTTGTCCATGGTTCATCGTCATCGTCATCTTTAGTGGCGGAAATCTCTACATTGGACAAAACAGCAGCTTGGAAAGAGAACCAAGATCACAATACTCCAACGACTAGTAGAAGCATCGACAATGTCCCTCCATGGCTTTCAACCCATTCCGTCTTTGCCACTTCGACAATAACATCGGAGGACACCGATGAGGAGACAGATAAGGAACGTCATAGGCATCACCATCGATTGATTCAAGAGGAATGGGAATTGTTACAAATGGAATTAGAAGAAGAACATGGATGGAATGACGAAGACATTCAAACGACGATGGAGGCACTTTCCATCGCCTCGACAACAGGAGGGGAGAATACGAATTGGATGTTGGGATGTTTCCAATTTTTACGTACCCTCCTTACCTTTCCAGAACTATCAACTCCTCCAGTCGTCCTGGCGTCTATCTTACATTATTTTGAATGCGTCCTTGCTCGACAGAGTGGAATTTACGAGGCAGTCCGAGAACGGTTACTCCTATTGCCTGGAAGGACTTCATCATCCTTTTCGTCGTCATCATCGATGACTACCCTTGCATTGCCCTTCTCTTATCCGACAGTGATCGATACAGATTTAGTTCAGGATACGACCTCGAAAACACAAGTCATCGTTGCGACGACACCCGTTGATAGGAGGAAACAAAAACGGGTACAACGAAGGAAACATCGACGAAAACTTAAACAACAGTTATATCTACGTCCTGGACATGAATTCCTTGATGATATGGCTGGTACAGCCCTTACCCATGACGACGACGATGATGATAGCACGGCGGCGCCCTTTTCGGAAGAAGTTTTACAACTCGCACGGGCAGCATCTCAAATTAAGAGAGCAGAAATTATTTCTGAAGTAATTCTATCAGCGTCACCGTCGTCTGGAAAGCGTCGTCTAGGAGGAACAGGACGGGAGTATGACGAACTTCAGAATTTGTTGGTCAGCGTTGGTGGGGAAGATTGGAGAGCCTTGGCTATTCGATGTATTGCTAGTCTGTATCGACTCCAAGAAGCGACGACGACGACGACAATAGACGGTAATGTTGATGATCCTTCCACTCAATCCCGACAACAGCAACGACGACGAAGACAACCCGAGTTGATTGCGACCGCCCGATCGGCTATGCAGGTATATGCCCCACTTGCGGAACGAATGGGACTTCATGTCCTCAAGACGCAATTGGAGAACAAGGCCTTTTATCACCTATACCCCCGTCAGTATAAGGCTGCCATTACCCTATTTGAACATCAAGGGGATTCCATGAAATCCGTCGAACAATATCTGCAACAGCAGATATGGTATCTTCTCCACCAAGATCCCAATCTGAAGCAGGTAGATTGGCAAGTGACAGCTCGTGTGAAGGGACCATTTTCCCTATGGAAAAAACTTCTTCGTAAATCCATACCCGGAACAATGTACTGGATGCTACATCCTCGCGACGATGGCGTAACGACCGCATCTATCAGGACGGATGGATCATCAAGGTCACCATCATCCTCGAAAGGGGAGACACCACCAACCAGCGACGTCATGCAATCGATGCTTCAGATACGTGATGGTGTAGCATTGAGAATCATTGTCCAATCGAGGCCGATTCATGGCGGCGAATCCGATAGTGATCGTCGGAATCGTGATCGTCTTGCATGTTACTACGTCCATCAACTCATCCGGTCTGTCTTTCCGGAATCTCATCCAGGTCATGTCAAGGATTATATTGCTAATCCCAAGCCGAATGGATATCAAAGTCTGCATCATACGTCAACACTCCGGATGAACCAGTCGGAAATCCCATTTGAAATTCAAGTCCGAAGCCAAGATATGCATCGTGTAGCCGAATTTGGAATCGCCGCACATTGGGAATATAAGCAAGTCAAAGCGAAGCAATCGACGATAGTCGACGACCGTACGTCTTCCTCAGCTACCACCAAACGAGTATCTGGGACGACGACGGACTTGACGCAAACCGTCACATCCTCTTCGGCCTTGACGACGATTCGATCCTATTCCCCCAGCACCGTGACGGTTCTCGACCACGACGAGACACCCTCACCAACATCTTCAATACCGTCAGCCTTCGCAAATCCTGTTCCAATCAATACTGGTAGTAGTACTCCCTATTTACAAGCCCTCGAACTGGCCCGTCAATCCTTGGTCGAATCCAGTGTTTTTGTGTTTGTGGCGGGGACGACCACCACCAGTAACGGTATGGAACATGGACAATTGGTTTCAGTAAAGAAGGGGGAGCGGGTAGTGGACCTTTGGAATCAAATCTTTGTTCAGACAACCAAGGAACGACTACCATCTCAACGTCAACGACGTCCTTCCCACAAGAATTCTCCTAGTAAGCTGCCCACCACCTATCGCAATAACGACAACAAAAACATCCCCGTGACTGTTTGGCGGAATGGACGATTGGCTGAAATGAATGAGACGATTCAAAATGGTGATGTTTTGTTGTTCCAACAGCAAGAAGGAAGAGAATCACTAATGAGGCCTCCACTGTCATCATCATCCCTGATCGTCATGGAGAAAGAAGCGAAGGCACTGACGCGTCCATCCGGTACATCGTTTTCAACATCCTCCTTCACACGACAATCATGAGACATTGCATCGTCATTACATCGATTGAATTTATATCATTGGGAGTCGCAATGGATATAACAGATATATTGTCGTTTCTCTTTGAAAGATAACTTTGGCTCGCTCGGTCAAGACTGGGATGATTCTACCAGGAAGAAAAACATTGAATTTCATCGAGGAAATGAAGAAGATTTCTCTTGGACGGATGACGATTATCCTAGTGAGGAAGACGATGTCGACGAATGCTTCGATCCACACTCCTCTTGAGGGTCGACGACGGATCGAACGTGTAATCGTTTGATGTGTAGAATGGTTACCTCCCCTGGTGTCAGGGGGATCCTTCGATGTGGGGTACGGGTTCCTAACAGCAATTATAGTCAAGCATTCATTATTCCATGACTACAGGATTTCTTTACAGCTACAACGGTTTATCCATCGATCACGATGTTGGGGGAGGCGGAGAGCCGCTACTATTGGCGGTCTGAGCTTCATCTTGGCTGGGATCATTCTTGATAAATCGTTCACCAAATTTCTTTTTGAAACTGTCTCGTGTGTTCGAGTTCCACCAGGCAACGAATTCCTCTTCTGTAATCTTACCATCGTGATGGGTATTGATCCTTTTGAACAGTCTATGGGCTTCCGCATCATTAACAAAGGGTAACCCTAGCATCGTCGCCGCATTCTTCAGATCAACAAAATCGATGTAGCCATGGCCTGAAATATCAAAGGTATGAAAGAGATCCCGAACATCCGAAATCGTCCTGTTATGTATGATTGTTTCAAGAATGGAAAGAGAATGGAAAATTAGTCATCGATCGAGCTGGAGGACAAGGGACAAAATATGATTCCCACAACAGCATCTAACGTACCCGACTGCCAGGGCGCCATCCGCGGGTATGGCACCACCAAACTGAGCAATATAATCCAATGCAGTCTTTAGCTGACGATTCTTTTCCCATCGACTCCAGCCTAGAGCTTGGGCCATGAGATCAGCAACCTTCGGAGCCACAGCCACTGCAGCTTCTTTATTCAAGAAGGCTAACCGCGTTCGCAATGTCAGCATATCCTTTAGTGTCACCACCATCTCGTTCTTACAGGCATACTCGATCTCGCATTCCAGATAGGGGAAACCCTCCAGTAAGGTATCACCGAAGCGTGGCCATGTCTTTCCCGTCGGTTTTGTCAGCCGACAAACGTCAAAGGCATGCATACCGTACGCATGAGCCAAGTGTTTGGCCACGTCTTCAGAGACTCCGAATTCCTGGACCAGCTGGACAGGTATGTTCCGATTATATCCCTCCCCTCCTCGTAGTCGTTTCTTGTGTGTCACGCAAGGTCCAGCCTCAAATTTGTGCAAGTCAACAATCTTATCAATCACATCTTCTGCCATGTGTCGATACGTCGTCCATTTGCCTCCCGTAATGAATGTCACACCGGTTTCTGGGTTGGTCGAAACTATGTGATCTCGTGACACCGGGGCTCCCGGCTCGGCATGAGGGTCTGAGGCCAACGGTCGAAATCCTTGCCATGCTGACAAGACGTCGGCACGTCGAACACGTAAATCCTTACTGAGGTACTTTTCGACTTCTCGCAAAATCCAATTAATTTCCTCTTCCGGTGGTTGTGGTGTCGATACAGCAGGACCCTTTCGATCGGTTGTTCCAACTACAGTGTGGCCTTCCCACGGCAAAAAGAAGAGAAATCGACCATCTGAGGTATTGATATCAAGCATCCCAATCCCTGCAGGACAGTAATATCCCGGCAATACAATATGGGTTCCCGCAGCAGCATTGACAGCAGGCTGCGACTTTGGATCTTCCATGGTACGAAGTTGATCGGTAAAGGGGCCTCCGGCAAAGACAACAGCCTTGGCTTTAACATCAAATGTTCGCCCCGTAAGGTTGTCTCGACATTTAACTCCAATGGCCTTTCCTGTCTGTGGGTCCTTGAGTAGGTCAACCATTTCTACATAGTTGGCAACGGCGGCACCTTCTTCTGCCGCGGTCAAGGCGATGTAGGTGGCCGTTCGTGCATCATTGTGAGTAGCCTCATAAAAGACCTTCATAGAAATAATTAGTGAGCTGAGGTAGACTAGTGACTGGTTGAAGTTGAACATAACGGGTACGGACCGACCGAACCTACCTGGAAATATTTGACGGTTTCATCCAATTGAGGAAATTTACGTTGAGCTCTCGAGACACGCATGATGTGAGAGGGAGGACAGGAAAATCCTGACATGGAATCGTAAAACTTAAAAACAGCTGGAAGTGTTAATGGGGCACTGGCAAAGATGGGATGTCCAAAAGGTGCCGGCCAGGAGATCCATTCCTTGATTGGGATCGCAATGGGGACCCATTTCGTCAAATGTGGATTATTCTCAATCAATAATCGACGTTCATTATGTGCCGATTGGACCATTGAAAATTCCGAATAAAAGTCAGAGAGTGCCTGAATGGGATGGGTAAGATTCTTGAATCGAAGAAGGGAGGAGAACGCTGTGGCGATGTATCGGATTCCTGCCCAAATTAATTTCGTCGATCGAGAACTTGTTTCATTCCCAAAATCACCCCGTTCAATTAATGCCGTTGATAATCCACGAGTGACGGCATCTAGGGCTGCCCCACTACCGGTAGCTCCAGCACCGACCACCAGTACATCAAACTGCTTCGTCTGGAGGGCATGAATCTGTTCCTGACGAGATGGTACCTTCCCAGATGATGGTGGAGAAGATTCTGGATGTTGTGCCACGGAAGGACGATGGACTAAAACGGTCGGTTGGGGTCGTTTCGTCGCCGACGCCAACATGGCGGCGGTCACGGGGGGTGGAGATCCTTCCATGAGAGTCGGTGATGATGAGGAGTCTTGATCCTTTACCAACCCCTGGGATAGGACGAAGAGTGGTACAAAGGGCACCACTGCTGCTGCTGCAGCAGCTACTGCCTTCTCCATGGGTGTCGTAGTCCCCGTCGTACCCGAACTGCCATATCCACCACCCGACGGGAAAGATAACACTCCTATAGAACGTTTGCCGGTAGAAGATACCACTGCGGCCGCCGATGATCTCCACATGTTCAAGGGACGACGACGATGATGATGATAATGTTTTTAGCCCCCACAATCCAAAGCGGATGGAACAAGAATTGACTGTGAGAGCGGTTGGGTGCTCTTTCGGAGAGGTCACAGTGATACCGAGAAAAAAAGCACAACGGAACGAGAAGAAGCGAATCCTTTTCTTCGATTTAACGGTAACTGTAACTATGATGCAGGTTTGACCGCGTCGACGTTCCCATCCAACGGTCCCCAACAGATGACGCGGCCGTCATTCTTCGATTCCGTTATACCTACAATACATATCTACGTACACCCATCACTTTATATCCGGGTCATCGGCAGTTGCCTGTACCCCTATCACGCTACAGTATGATTCGACGGTCATGCTTCTCCTAGATACAGTGTCCTTTTCTCATTTATTCATTGTAGAAATCAACTGAACCTTCGTCCGATGACGATATACAATCAATTTCTTTTCAAAGAAGTGAACCGCAAAGCCATGGAAACCAAAGCACTTGGGCTTTGACATCGGTGGTTTCGTTCTTCGATTGGTGTTCTTTACCATATGTGTTTTCTTTGTCACCCCGTATTCACGACAAAAAAGAATTTTGATCTTGTAATGCATGGTTTGCCACGTACTGCACGACACGAATGACTCTAGCTAGGATAGGTTGGCGAGCCCACGTTAGTATGGTCGGGTACACCACTGAATTGAAGCCATTCGGACACTGTTGTCCGTTCGGTTTCTTCGTTGAGAAATGTGAGCAATACATCGAGAGGTTGACGATTCTCTTTTTCACGTCGGTCCCATCAAACACATAGTCGCTGGCCTTTCTAGAAGGAATCATCCGCACTCAGCGTCGGCATGGCCAACATTCTATCTCCTGTGGGCGACACTAATGACGAACGTCGATGACTTCGAAAGGCATGTCCAATCTTATCACGTATTGATTTTTCGTCGACTTCCACCCAGTCGACACCGTTTTCTCCCTGTTTCAGAAAGTGACCGCTATGTTCGGTCACAGTATTTGCGACTTGTTGAATTAAATTTCTCTTCTGAATATTGTCAGAATGATTGTATACTTCGTAAAACTGATCCACAAGTGACAGAAACCAAAGATTCCCAGTGTGTTCTTTTTGGAAGAAAGCCGAACAGAAGTGTGAGTTCGTATCAATAGATGACTCTCCTTGTGGGGGGTACACATAGAAAACAATAAGGGAGCATTTCCTACCTTGGAAAGGTCTGCCACGTCCAAACAAAACGTCGTATCGGCCGGGTATGATTACCATGTTTTCTGGTGTCATTCCGAGAGATTTCTCCATCTCCTGATGTCTTCGATCCTTAAACCAACGTCGATGATTCCTGAATTTGGCTTCCCCATCTTGACCAAGAGGTAACGATGATCTTGGTATCCCAAAAGACGAGAGTTTCTCCCGTACATCTTGATATGTGCCGAAATGCGAACGTAGTCGAATCCGACATGCCGTCCCCATCATGAGTATAGAAAGAGTCATCATGACTCGGAATCGTACGTCATCATAACAGCAATGAAAACTCACCACTCGCATAGGCAATACACGCCATAGACTTTGTAATGCGAAAACTGCCTGTCGATCCACCACTCGATTGGCGTCAATCTTTCCGTACCGTGCCATATTCCCCATATTGTACTCCACTATAACAACACCCCTTCTTTGGGTCTCGACATCTTCCAGTGCCATCATGACGATATAGAAGAAGGCTTTTCGCTGAAGCATGCGACAAGGAACGTCGATAGAAGGGAAGTGTTAGTAGCCTGAATCTGGCTAAAGGGAAGAATTCTTCTTCGTGGAAGGGGAAATAAACACCTTTCCATATCTGTGTACTTACTAGAGAATCTGGATCCTTGTAACTTCGAACGGGCGGAAAAGCTACCACTATGGCTCGTCCACCGTTATCTCGGACTGGAAGCAATTGAAAACATCCTGATTCTAATGCCTGTTGATCTGACTTTGATAGATGTTTTTCAATCGTTATCTTCTCTGTCAACGCTGTCCGACCAAACAAGATCAACTTCTTTTGGAAAAACCCAATCATTCCATCTGCCGCCTTCTGGGGATCCCATCGACTAGCCCTTAAGAACATCGTTTGACATGATCTGACATATGATTCATCTTGTTTGAGAGCCATAGAGTATGGTCGATTGACACTCGTGGTGCCCTTGGGTTGATCGCGTCGTCTTGTTGTCGCCCCATCTATCCGATTCTTCAATTCTTCTTCCAACTGCCGTGTCTGTTGTTGACAAAAAGAGGGCTTTTCCTGAATGATTTCTCGTACGCCATGAATGTCATGGAGTATATCTTCCCGTTCCTGCAATGAAAGTCTGGAAAAATCTCGAGCACATAGGGAATCCAACTCTTCTTGGCGAATCAACATCGATTCGTGCTCCAGATCGACATCTTCCAGTACATGAAGGGAATCCATCTGGAGTGCCAGTTGAACTCGTTTTTCCAAGTCAACGGCAGTACTTCGTGTGTTGGTGTCACTGTCGGTTGACAACGATGGGCAGCATGATGAAGAAAACGAAGAAGAAGAACACGACGAGACAATCGTTGATCTTCGCTTTTTCGAAGGAATCATCCCGCTATCATCAGCAGCATCATGATCGTGAGGGGATGGGAAGCTATACGGCATGGGACTGAATCGCTTTTTTGGATGGTGGAGACCGATGTCGGTAGACACCACCATGCTCTCCCCCCGTTCCTTCTCGATGGGTGAGTTGGAACTATGCAAAAGTGGTTAGAGAGTCGACGTCCCAAAATGAACAACAGAAAGGCGGACCGACGGACGATCAACGCTTTCGGCTTGTCTACCCTTTTGCCACCAAAACGATTACGGTACTGAAAATCGTATGGCTTCGCCGACGTCGTTGTCGATCAACGAACTACGGTTTTGACACCACGGCTCTCTATCTTTCCACCGCTTTTTGTGATGCTAGAACACTGCTACACTTCACAAAAGTGGCCGGTAGGATTGAGAGGCTGAAATGTATACCTTATTGTCCTTCCTTCTTCTTCGACAAAAAAAGACAATAACAGTAAAAAGACAATCTGTTTCGTACTTGCCGTTCCTTGGATTCTTTCCCAACCTCCACCAGAAATTGGCATCTGGAGCAGCTGCCAAGCCGGTCGACTGCGTCACAGTGATGTCGCACTACAATGACGTTAAATCGACAAGTTGAAACAACCAAGCCCAGAATTTGTGCCAGATGAGGAACAATATGCCACATCACACCCTTTAATAAATGTTTGGGGAGAATACCTAAAGGATGAAAGAAGAATGACCTTGAGACCTTCTATCAAAGTTCGGGAACACAACAGAAGATGTTTTCCTGAATTTTCACACGATCTGTCTCCACTGCAAACCTTCTTCTTCTTGGTCTGTTGGCCCCACAATTCCGTGACTATGGCTTCCCTGACATTCGATGACTTTGGCGAAGATGTACATATGCACGATACATACCACTCGGCTCTAGCAGTCTTGGACTGTGGACTCTGTGACGACAGCGAAGATATGATATGCAAGATTTTTTGGTCGTCTGTCAGAATCACCCAGGCGACCAATACTGTACAAATGTACCTATTTCGGTTTGTCCTAATTTACGACAGCTTTATTCCATCCGACTTCTTTGTTGTGTCGGCGGTTGCTTTCCTTTTCATCGTTGTTCGACGAGTTTACCTAGTGGTTTTTCCCGCTAGATGACAACGATTCGAATCATAGGGAAGAGTGGGCACGCAGGAAGAATGAAGATT
>Ga0194115_10007076_pt1 | contig 11228 bp, 21 predicted proteins | sample TA2MahsurfametaG_3_FD_148656 | JGI IMG/M metagenome (GOLD analysis project Ga0194115, IMG submission 148656) | Freshwater microbial communities from Lake Tanganyika, Tanzania - TA2015002 Mahale S4 surface | ecosystem: Environmental > Aquatic > Freshwater > Lake | place: Tanzania: Lake... | reverse complement strand
ACGATCAAATTCCTGATCAGATATTTCTGGTAAGTTAACATCATAATACAGATGACAGTGCTTTTTTACAAGCTCTTTTAACTCTTGGTAATTCATTCTTGTATTATATTAGACTTTACCAGTTTGTCGCAAGTGCAAAGCAATATTTTTTGCTTGTAGCTCTAAGGAAGAAATAGGTAAACTGTTGAGTATCATGTAGTCAAATTTACCGTATTGGTCTAAAGAGGTTTCGCTTGGGTGATTAAGATCTCTCTTGGAGGTCTTCCTACTCCCCGTTGGATCACCCTCAATACGTATTAAAACTCCACCTGTCTTTTTGATAGCTTCAGCTTCGTTTAAAAATCTGACATCTGTTACGATCCAATCTTCATTAGGACCATAATCACTCATTAAAGATAATACCCAACCTTCTTGATGGATATTGTTTCTCATGGCTTCTGTGCCTAGTTTTTGTTGAAACTGACCAATAGTCATACCCCACTTAGTTAAGAGCATCTGTTTACCTTCTTGAGTAAACCACCATTCTTCTGGTGTATTAGTGAGATAAGCTCCTATTTTTTTTAATTTATATGCAAAAGATTTTAACTGAAATAAAACACCTAAATTAGAAAATTCTTTTATTAAAAGATTAGCTAGAGTATCTTTACCGCTGTAAAGTTTACCGCTAATACCTATGATCATAAGTTAGACTTTGTATGTGCTAGGTTAAATAATTTAGTTACTGACTCAACTAAATTTTTAAGGTTTTCCTTCTTGTTTAAGTTTGTGCCTTCGATTTCTATGTCTAACATAGTTTCCAAATCTCTCAACATTAATTTAACTGTTTTAGTTTTATCTGGCTGTGCTTCTTCCGGTTTTTGATATATTTTAAGTTGAACTAGCTTTGAAATAATACTTCTATATCCTTTATGAGAAAACTCTTCGGCTATTTCTTCAATGTCTTGTGTTTTATTTAAATATAGGTCTTTTAATTTAATTTCTTCTTCGTCGGACCAGGCTTTTGTACTCATTTTTACTCCTCAAAATTAAATTCTAACTGATTACTAGGTTTATAATCAGCACTCAGTTTTTGGCTAGCTTTATTTAATAAATAGATAACTGAATCTATTTCGTTTGCAGTAAGAGCGTAGCCTTTTTTAGTTGGAAACCAAATTTCTTCATCTGGATCATATAAATATTCTCTAATATGTATATAAGTCCTGTTTCTAAATGTATTCATGGTAATTTTAACACCATTAAAATCAGACTTCATATAAGCAATACCAAAGTCTATATCTTCATAATACATTATTAGTTCCTAAGCACTAACATCTGTTAAGCAAATAACTATTTAAATCTTGTCGGTTTAGTAATACCAGATGTTATTTTATGTAACACGCTTGCATACATTTTAGATACTGATTCCCAAGTAAATAAATTAGCACTAGCAACTTTTGATAAAATATTTTGTTTTTCGTGATGATAATACAGATAAAGCATTTTATTTTTAAAATCGTTAACATCGGGCTCAAGAACCCACGAATGACTACCCATATTAGTTAGGCTATCTCCAGGTTTTGTTGCAAATATTTTTTCGTCTGTTAGATTTATAAATCTTTTACCAGAGTTAATTCTGAGACCGCAATTTTCATTAACGAAGTCGTCTGTTGCACCACCTCCTGTAATAAAAGGAAAAGCACCGCACGCCATGGCTTCTTGCACATGCATACCAAAACCTTCTCCCCTGTATGGATGAACTAATACGTCAGTAGAACGATATATTTGAGACATTTCTTCTTCGGATAATGACTGATCGTTTAATATAATTTCAGCACAAGATTTGTGATATTGAATTTTAGTAATTTCATGTAAAATATTATTAGTTCCGTATACCTGAGGTGAATCCTTTATGAATAATCTTACGGCATCAGCTTTTACAAAACTATCTTTAAAAGTGTCTATTAGAATATCAATTCCTTTTCTAAATTGACCACAACCTACAAAAGTAAACGTAAACTTTTTTTGATCAAATAGTTTAGTGTGCTCTCCCTCTGGTTTAAAAATATTAGGGTTATAACCGTTAGGTATTACTGATACTTTGTCAGGACTAATACCGCCCTCTAAGTACCTCTCTTTAGTCCAATTGCTAGGCACTATTAAATGGTCTGCAAAAGTTTCAAACTTATACTGCCACTCAAAGGGAACTTTAGAAAATTCCCACGGTTGGATGTATATAACTTTAGTTTCTGGATTATTGGGCCAAGACCACATAGGTGGATAAGTATGTCTTAATTGTACATCTATCTTATCATTTGTTTTTTTAGAAGCTAATTCTTTTAATTTTATCAGTATTTTTTTATCTACTTTGAAATCTGGGTTGATAGAATCAATAGCTGTAATGTGCACGTTAATATTTAACTTATCTAGTTCTATAGCTAAATATCTATTTATTATAGATAGACTATGATTATCAAAAAATTTACCTACTATTTCAATATTCATATATACACTCTTTTTGTTTCTTGGTTAGCGATATTCATAAATTCAGACTTGGATACTTTAATTAGTTTTTCCCATTGATTAGAACCATACCCGCTAGTTTTAAAATTTTTAAGCATGTGATAATTTTCTAAATTTATCACTTTCCAATTATGAAAAAACGGGTCTTTATCTTTTTTATCACTATGTCCGAAATTACTCAGCTTTTGATCTAATTTTAACTCAGTTCTGCAAAAACTCCAATGTAAAATTGCTAAGGGACTTAATAAATGTTTTTTATTGTTAGTCCATCTACAATAGGTAAATTCGTTATTTTTATGAGTTACAAATCCTTGAGTATCGCCTCTAAACCAAGAATTATCATTGTTCGCAATAACGAGATATGAATCTTCAAATTCTTTATAGGGTAAAAACCAAGTAAAGAGAAGATCTATTGAGTTGTAATATTTTTCAACTAAAGGTATAAACCTCAAGAAAAAATCTTTTGAATTAATTAATACTTCATCAGCGTCTATGCTAAAAATCCAATCATTAGTGCAGTGAGATTTAAGATAGTTTCTTTCATAATTATCATTTTCTAAAGCCACTTTACTTTGGTGAAAATTATGTTCGACTATTGATATTTTATTATCTGTATCTATTTTTTTCAAAGATTCATACAATTTAGTTTCATCAAATGAAAACTTATTACCACTCCAAGTTATTCTATCTTCGTCTAGTCCTAATACTATCTCATCCACATAGTCGTAATAACTCTTTATACTATCAGGAAGATATTCAGAATCATAGCTGATTAGACTAATTACTGATTTTTTTAACATCTACTACCTCTATCTGTTTTTCAATTACTAATATGCCAAGACCGTTCCACCATCCGTCTGTATCTGCGTTTGAAGCACTGTAGTTAATAATCTTGTGTTTTATTTGATATTTTTTATCGGATATAAATTTATCTACACCTTCTCTAACTTCTGATTCATTGTAGCTACCTACTACTAATACATAGGAGTCGTCGAATTTATTATCGTAATAGTTTAAAATTTGATCTACATCTTTATTGATATCTAGATGTACTATGTTAATCTTATGCTTAATGAAAGTAGGAGACATTTTGTTCCAGTCACCCATCCATAATTTTACAGCTTTATCTAAATTTAATCTCTCTAAAGTTTCGATTAAATTCATTCTAACATTAGGCCAACCTTCTGGATTATAGGAAGATATTTTTCCTGTTTCAGGGTCTCTATATTGTCCTAATGGATTATAGGTAAAATTATCTACCGCATAAGCTCCTAAAAGTTTGTTTTGACTAAGTGCAGCTATTAATGTACCGCCTCTAAAACATCCTAGCTCAAGATAAGAACAATTATCTAGGCTACATAGATTGCTTAAAAGATTTTTAAATTTCTTTGAAGACACTGAGTATTGTTCCATTACTCTCCAATCGTTAGTAATTTTAGACTGATTTCTCTGTGCGTTTTCGTACGAGTTAACAGCAAGTTCTATTAATTTAGTTATTTTGTCTTCACTCATTGTTTTTTCCTTATAAATAGTTCAATAACTACAAAAGGGAGACAAACTAAAATAGTTAATATTAACATCAATATGTAAAATATAAAAATACCTAATCCAATTGTAGCAGACACCGCTAAAAACAAAACAGTTAATAACCCTATTATCAATTTAATAATTGAAGATTCTGTAAAAGAATTACTCACAGCATCCATACTAGATTCTAAAACTCGTTCAAAATCTTCTTTTTTAATATATTTAGTCATCTACTTTAATATCAAGAGTTTTATAAAACTCTGATCCTTTCCATTTGAGCAAAAGTTTTGATAGATTTCTTTGTTCGGCGTCTATGTTAGATTGAGTCCTAATTCTTTTTATATCTTTACTTTCAAAATGATATAAGGGAGTAGGAACTTGATATATTTTCCAACCTTTTTTTCTAGTAGACAAACAGTAATCTACATCTCTATTGTAAGTCCATTCAAAACTAGGGTCAAAATCTCCTACATCATTTAAAACTTGACGTCGTATATATAATCCACCAAAAGTAGTCCAGGCTACTTCTCTCACACAATCATATTGACCTTCGTCTGGCTCCACCTGTTTAAATGTTTTATGAGAGAATACATCTATACCGGATCCAAAATGTTCTGGATTTCCGTTTTCAGAAAATTTACCACCAGCACTTTGTATTAGAGGTTGCCCATCTTTATTTTTTAATGGATATAATAACTTACAACCAAATATTCCCGTTTTTGGATATTTTGTCACATAAGACGTTAAAGATTCAAACCAATTTTCAATGCCGTCAATAAAATCCATGTCTGAATGCAATATAATTATATCATTTGGATCAGCTTTTTTCCATAATTTTTGATACATCAAATCACAGCCAATTTTTGCACTGTCTTCTTCAAAAATAAAATCTATGTCAAGATATAAAGAAGATTGTTTTAAATGTTTAATTTCGTCTTCAAAAATGTATGGAGTTATTATACTTACTTTATTCATCTTTTTGTTTATAGGCCACAAAGCTAAGGGCTAAATTTCTTTTGTTTATAAATATATTTTTAAACATCATTCTAATTTATTACAACCAATGTTTAGATCTGTTCCTTTACATGTTTAATACTAAGGGTTCTATAAATCTAGCATGATTACCTTTAGTAATACATTCAGATACTACTTGGTCTTTGAATTTAACTGTTTGAACCATACGTCTATCTTTTCTATAATATCATCTTCAGTAATATTAGTAATGCAAGATTTTAAATCACTCATATAACTGCAAGTTTGAGTCCAAAAAGAAAACTCAGTCTTAGGGTTATTTATTTGTAAATAACCTTTTCTATAGTAAGAAGGGTCTATACATTTATAGGTTTTACAGTGCTTTTCTATTTTTGCAATAACGCTATAGTGTCTACCACTATGATAAAACTCAGGAGAATCAAAACTTGGAGGAAACACGCTACATATGTTAATAGTATCTAAGCCTAATCCTGCTGCTGCGGTTGCCATAGAACCCATAGGCCCTAAATAGAGATGACATTTAGACAGTGTTTGTAAGGCCTCTAAATAAGAAACTTGATTGACGTCTCTGCCTAGAGGTAATATGGAAACTTCTGGTAGTAGATATTTAATATAATTAAATATTTTATCAAAAGATAAGTGTGATCCTACTTTTCTATTCCAGTCCAGTGGACCTGCAGTAGCTACTGTAAACTTATCTCGTTTAGGTAAAACTGCCCCGACATTAAATTTAGTATCAGTATGGACATTATTCCAACCTATTTCTTCTGCAATATCTATTAAGGCACTTTTTACTATTCCTAGATCAGCATACCAACCGCGTTGTTGATAAGCTTTATCGACACCATTGTTGATAGACTTACGTCTAGTAAATACTTTACCAGAGTAATCTATAATACCTACGTCATCTATACCATCTTGTAACTCTAGTATGTCTAGAACTTCATTTATACCATTTTTATCTGTTTCTGCTGTGGTTAGTGTCAAATCTGCTCTGACACAAAATATAACAGTAGAGTTAGGGTGAGTTTGTTTTATAAACCTAGCCGCGTGAGTGCCTATTAAAGCATCTCCAGCGGCTTGAGAGTTATATATCAGTATAGTCTGTCGATCCAAGTTTTAGGTGTCTTTTCATTTATAATTTCTACTGTTAATTTATAATCGAAAGGTTTAGGACCTTTACCTCGTATCCAGTTTACCATTTCTTGAATAGTTTCATTAAGGCTAGTATTGGGAGCGTAATTCAATTTTTTTCTAGCTTTTTCACTTGTGCACCAAGCATTTTTTACTTCTCTTGGTCTATCTGGTAAATTCATTACAATAGGATATATACCGCTAAGATAGGCTACTTTATAAGCCAGATCTTTGATAGAAATTTCATTACCGTCAGGTCCTATGTTAAATACTTCTTTATTTTCAATGGAATCGTCTTCGACAAGTTTCATAATTGCGCTGATACAATCTACGACTGGGCTAAAACTTCTTTTTTGAGACCCATCACCGTAGATAATAATTTTTTTTGTTTGCATAAGTGAGTTGATAAAAATAGAAACTACATTTCTATATGGATCATCATATTTTTGATGTGTGCCAATTATGTTGTGAGGTACTACATGAATTACTTTTATCCCATGAATATCACTTAACATATTAATAGCTTGTTCAACTTGATATTTAGCTAGTCCATAAGGGTCTACAGGGTTACAAATTGAAGATTCTGAAAAAGGAGCTTCGATGTCACCATATCTAGCCATTGAACTACAATTCAAAAATAATTTTGCTTTATTAGATATGGCAGCTGAAATTACACTCATAGTTCCAGAATAGATATTTTCAGTTATTAACTTTGGACTAAAAACTGACAATCCTTCATATGCTAAAGCAGCAGTGTGTATAACAATGTCTGATCCTTGCATATGTTCTGCCATATCAGTATAATTTAATATGTCTATTTGTTTAAAATCTGCTAGATCGGGACAGTTATCTCGATACCCACCAATAAGATTATCACAGCCGGCTACCGCATAGCCTTTCATTAGAAATCTTTTAGCAAGATGGCTACCTAAGAAACCTGCTATTCCTGTTATATAAATTTTCATTTTTAGCCTCTATAATAGTTCCATAAAGCCTCTACGTTCATATACGGGCTATTATGGTGCTCGGTGAGATGACTTGCTAAAGATGGCAGAGGAGCAATGCAAGGTGTCTCACTTAGTATCTTTTCAAAAACCTTATCATTACTAGTGGGTGCAGCTTCTTTTAAGTCTTTTAAATACTTAACCCAGATAAAACCTTTAGCAGCTACAGTCATAGTAATGCTATCTACTGTACGCCAATGTCTATCTGGGCCTAAAGTAATATGACTAGGTTTTACGTCCCTATATCTATCGATATAGTCATAAGGTGCAATAAAGCCTTCATTCCAACCTTCTGCAGTCTGCTTGAAAGTAGCTAGACCTGTTGGTGTAAAAATATAATCATCTTCTAAAATAAGATGAACATTTTGCTCATGTTCTTTAACTGATTGTTCTAAAGTGTCTATTAAAGTTACTGTATGCTGGTGATATTCCCAAGTATGTTCGGGAACATGGACTACTGTTATTTTTGCTTTATTGTTTTGTAGTAACCAGCTCAGTACTTCTTGACTTAAATTATCTTCTATTAGATAGATCTGGTCATCTTTAGCTATGCTCTGTTGAACTGAAAGCCAACAGGTTTTAAGGATGTCTGTTTTGCCGTACCCTCTCCACCTGTCAACATAACTTATAGATTTTTGTAATTCGCACGCACGCCAGTAGATGAACATTTAATATCTTTCTTAAGAGGCCCGTTAGGTAATACGGTGGAGCCCATACCGCAGAGGGTTATGCCGCTAGGCGGATACCTTCGATGCTGTTATCGTTAGCATTTATTGAGTTCTTGCGATTAAGGCTGCTTGCGCGCCTATCTCTACTTCAACCTTTACGCACCTGTCGATCCTATTTCGCCCCCTCAGATTTGGTGGAAGCGACGGGTATTGCACCCGTGTCCAGTATGTTTATTTCGCTGCTATCAACGAGATCTTGTTTGCTAGGGCTTCGTTTAATTCTTGTAACTTAGCCATAGCATATTTTTTATCTTTAGTAGTTAGAAGTAATGTTTCGTTTTTATATATAACCCAGTAATCATAGTTTGAGTCAATACAAGTACTGTTAAATACTCTATGCTTTAGAAGAAACATCGTGTAATTTTGCTTGTACGTACTCTAAATTTTGTATTAAAGAACTAAAGTCATATGCTACATTTTCGGCTTTACATTCTTTTACATGAGAGTAATGAAGATATAGTCGCCTAGCTTGGGCTATAGTAAAATCTAATTCTTTCATTTATTGTTCAGTAAACTTTGAAATATACTCACTCAATTCCTTTTAAATAGGTCTTCCGGAATTTTTATCTCTCGTATATCTGATGCTTTTTCCCAATTAAAGATTCTGAAATCGTCAGCTTCTATATCCCACACAAGTTCTTGTCCAGGACCGTAATTACGAGAAGACCCATCTCCTGTTATTTTAACAGCGATAAAATCACTGTTAACTTTAACTATATCACGAATCTTAGCAAAAACCATTTCTCGCTCGGATCCATCTTTCTTTTTGAATTTACCTTTATATGCTTTCATAATTATATTATATGAAATGCATAAGTATAAAACAACTTACATTTTTAAGAGTATCTCTTTGGTTGTTGATAATTTCCTGATTTCTTAGAGTAAAGTAAAAATTTTTCTTCTTGTCTAGCTTCAATAATTTTTTTCTTTTTTTGTTCTTTTCTAAATCTAGATAAGGCTGTCTTTTTTTTAACTTTATTTTTTTGACTTTTACTTAGATAGTATTCTTTACTTTTTAAAGTTTTAAACACTCCTTCGTCATTTATTTTTTTCATTAGTATTTTATAAGCTTTAGCTACATCATTGTGTTTAACAAAAATTTTCATTAATCTCTCGTTACACCATTTTTATTTAACCACTCTATTATACTATATCCCGGATATAGTCCTGTAAAAATTGGACCTCTACGATTATTTTTACTTAATACTAATGTCGGAAAAGAATTAATTCCCCACAACTCGGATAAACCATCAGTGTTTAATTTTTTTTCACATTCAATTGTGATACCAAAGTCGGCTATCTCTGAAAATTTAACATCTAAGTAAATTCCTAGAGTATCTTCGTGATAGAATCCGTACAGTTTATTGTATCTCATTCAATTTTCTAATTGCCTCTGCCTGAGTTTCTAATATAGAATAGAGTTCGTTAATGCGTTGATTCAAGTATTGAATCTCTCCTCCTAATTCTTTAGCAACTGCTAGTATTTCTGCTCTAAGATCTCTAGTTTGAGCTTTAAGTTCTTGAGGGGTTACATACATAGAATTACTATATCATATAATTGTGAAATGTCAAATAGTTTCTTTATTTGACCATTGTATCTTATTTTTTTATTGTTAAAAACTATATATTATAGTATAATCATAAAATGAGTTATTACACTGAAGGTAAACAATTTTTTAAAATGATGGCGGATGTTTACGGCCAAACAAAAGTTTTAGATGAATATGAACTAATTAAGAATCAATCAGGTGAATTTGTAGGCGCACTCTTTATTAAAGAGGTATATATAAAATACTTAGAAAGTAAACAAAAAAGATTAGTTAAACAAATGAAGGAAAATAGTTAATGAGAATCATTGGTCTTGATATGCAATTTAATCGTCTAGTTAATGATGCATCTAATATGTGTCGTTGGAAGCCGTTAGAGGCTATGAAATGGTTTGATAGTGCTCGTTCTAGGGCAGTCAATCCTATTGATGTAGCTAATTATAATCGTGCGGTACGTCGTGCTTGTGCGACACTCGATTCCATCGAGAAAAGTAAATACTATACCAAGGAGTATCATGAAGATTTCTGGGGTGTAAACGTGGTGTCTTCTAGACCACAACTTATCGATATTGAGCTTACACTTAGTGAGTATCTAGCCCTCCAACCAAGTGTAAATTGATATTGCAAAATAGTTAAATTTAGGCTATAACTTATTTAGTAAGATATCATGAAATATAATTTTGATAAGATTGCAGATGACATTAATTACATTGATAGTAGATATACTTGGATAAGAGATGATAATGGCTTTGTTCATGTCTATAAGAGAAATGATTATTTTACTCAAAAACATTTCATGACTATAGCCTTTCATCAAGATTCAGGTATCAGTTACACACAGTTTTTAAAAACTGTAAATGCTCTGTGTCAGACACTCAGTGATCTTGATTATAGTAAGACTAAAATAGCTATGATAGATAAAGAAAAGAAGAAAAATGCCAGAAGGTCCTGAAGTATTACATGTCGCTACACAACTAAATAGTGTAGTTAAAGATAAAACACTAGTAGAGATTATTCCTTTATCTGGTAGATACCTTAAAACACCTATTCATGGTGTAGACAGATTTACCTCTGCACTTGTAAAAAAAGTGCAATGCAGAGGTAAATTTATATGGTGGGATTTTGACTCTCAATGGATATTCTCTACTCTTGGCATGACAGGTAGCTATAAAACTGAACCTAATCAATATGCTAGAGTTCAATTTAAGTTTTCAGATACAACTAGTGTATACTATTGCGACATGCGTAATTTTGGTACACTAAAGATAGTATATTCTCGTTATGACTTAGAAAAGAAATTAAGAGAACTGGGGCCAGATATGTTGTCAAATCCTCCTTCGTTAGAAGAGTGGTTATTGATCTGTAATAAACATAAAAATAAAACTTTAGTTAGTTTCTTAATGGAACAGAAAGCTATCTCTGGAGTAGGCAATATTTATAAAAGTGAAAGTCTGTTTCTTGCCAGACTTAATCCTAGCAAACAAGTAAAGGAGTGTTCAACAGATGAACTTCAACGATTGTATGGAAGTGTCAAACAAGTGCTTAGAAATAGTTACGAGATGGGCGGTGCTACCATACGAAACTATAGCGATTTATATGCTAATCACGGCTCATACATCCAGTTTCCTAGCAAACCAGATGAGATGATGAAAGCTCGTATAGGAGTCATGGTTTACAGTCAGAAACAAGATCCATATGGAAATCCTGTTCAGAAAGTAAACTTAGACGATGGGAGAACAACTTGGTGGTCTCCAACCATTCAACAATAATAAATAAGTTATTATATAAGATAAAAG
>Ga0194115_10007075_pt1 | contig 11228 bp, 7 predicted proteins | sample TA2MahsurfametaG_3_FD_148656 | JGI IMG/M metagenome (GOLD analysis project Ga0194115, IMG submission 148656) | Freshwater microbial communities from Lake Tanganyika, Tanzania - TA2015002 Mahale S4 surface | ecosystem: Environmental > Aquatic > Freshwater > Lake | place: Tanzania: Lake Tanganyika... | reverse complement strand
CTTGACTGACACCACTCAGCAAGATTTGAATAATGCCAGTCATTTAGACTGCTTAGGTTACATTACCAGAAACTACACAAACTGTGCCAGATATGAATAAGACAGTTGCGACTCCACGAGTTGCTAAAGTCATTGTGGCCTTATCCGAATCAGTTCCAGCAATATAAGCAGTTGTAATGGAGCAAGTGATTGTAATACCACTAGAATGGTTGTTGAAAATTACAATTGCATCGCCTTCAGCAAACGTTGCATCGGGAATCGTAATTGAGCCACCTGAGCCAACTTGAACATATTTACCAACATCTGCTACAGCCAGAGTATAAGAACTTGTTTTAGTTCCTACTGCTGAAACATTACGAAATCCAACACGATATCCTGTGCCACCCTCAGCAAAATTTACTGTATCAGCCGCAGGAAAATAAAATCCTGTGTTGGTATCGCCTGCTCTAAAAATTGATGGTGCCGCTGCAGAACCATCAGGAAATGATGTAGTACCTGTAACTGTTGGCGAACTAATTGTTGGTGTGCCAGCTAATGTATAGGTACCTATTGCTGTACCAGAAAAAACTGGTGAAGCAATATCAACATTTGCGGTTAATACATCTCCAGTTACTTTTGTTAGTGCCATTTTTTTATCTCTTAATTATTCTTATTCATTTATTTTGTTGGCAACAATACTTTAAGCGCATCTACTGTTTTAGTTGCGTCCATTTTACGCGGCCCCGGCAAGACGGTTTGCCTCTTGCTGCGCCTCATAAGCAGAGATGACTTCCGGTGTCCATGCCACATTGCAAATAGCAACGACATTAGCGGGTTGGCCCGTCAGGTCTTGGCCCGGTGTCAGGCTTGAGCGATGGTAGGTCTGCGCCAAAACCTTGCCATCTTCGATGATGCGAGTCGCTTCACGGTATAGCACGATGCCGTTCTCGGTCAAAGTAATTTGGTCGATAACTGCTTTTTTAGTGATTGCCATCTTGATTCTCCTATTAAAGTCCGTCTACGCTAGTCTGGCGTAGATAATTAATCAGTTTCATAAATAAACATGCCATTCATACTGATCGTGTTCGTAAAATTACTCTCTGACATTCCAGAAGTTGATCCGGTGGTTGCATACCGCAAGTATGCAGTCGTTCCAGACGCTTCAATTAAAAGTTGTATCATTCCAACACTTGTGAAATTAGCGTAGTAACCACAAGCGCCGGCATATCGTTGTGCATTAACGCTGCTTCCTGAAGAAATGGGTAACCCTGTCAAAACGGCACTACCTGTAGAAGAACCTTTATTACTTAAATCGAATTGAAAACCGGCATAAACCATCCTTCCAATTTTTACATATCGACCACTTCTACCACTAAAGGTCAGACCACTACTACCTCCACCAAAAGTAATTCCCGGCGTCCAAGTCCCCTCTTCATAGTCATCCAGCGTATTTGCATCAGATGACGCGGACTGTGCTGCTGGAAAACTAATTCCAGCACCGCTAGTTGTAGGTGTTGTGTTGCCTACGGAAATAGAACCTACAAATTTCACATTGCCAGAGGAGTCGATACGCATCCGCTCGGAACCGCCAGTAGAAATAGCAGCCGTATCAGCCGCTGGAAAAAAGACACCGGTATTGGTATCGCCTGCTCTAAAAATTGATGGTGCCGCTGCAGAACCATCAGGAAATGATGTAGTACCTGTAACTGTTGGCGAACTAATTGTTGGCGAACTAATTGTTGGCGTTCCGCCTAATGTATAAGTTCCTGTCGCTGTACCAGAAAGAACAGGTGAAGAAATTGTTGGCGAACTAATTGTTGGCGTTCCGCCTAATGTATAAGTTCCTGTTGCTGTACCAGAAAGAACAGGTGAGCTAATTGTTGGTGTTGTAATTGTTGTATTTGCGGCTAATGCAGTAACTGTTGTTGAAGTTCTAAAACCCAAATGGCGCACATGCACATTCGACGAACTTTGTGGTGCCGATGTAAATGTAATTTGATTACTTGAAACAGTATAATGAACTGGTGCTCTTTGAATAATACCATCTACTGAAACAATAAGTGTATTGGCACTCGCAGGAGTTTCAGATAATGTAAATACTGTAGTTGAACCGTCAGGAACTAAATTATCTGTCGTAAATAAACGAATATTATTGGCTAATTTTGCATAGGTAATTGAACCATCTGGAACAGTTACCTGAACTCCAGAATTAAAATTCTTATAGACAACATAGATATTATTTGTACCTGATGCGGGCGCTGCAGTAAATGTAAGAGATGTTCCTCCAGGTACTATTGAGTATGCAGTAATGGGTTCTTGTTGAACGTTTGCAACAAAAACTTCAATGTCTGTTTCAAGATTAACAGATCGTGTTAACGTAAATGTTACAGTAGAACCATCACCCGAAAAACGGTCAGCATCTCTTGGAGGTGCCTGAGTTCGTGTTGGGTCGAATGGAAGAACTTGTTGGCCAATATACGGCACTATAACACCTCTTTAATTAATTGATATTGTCTTATATTCAATAATATCATGTGATTTCAAGCAAGCTCGCAATTACATCAACAGAAGCGTTTGCAGATGCCGTAACCTTTAAAATGTCTGCGGCTTGCAATACAACCTTTTGATCACCGCCAATTGGAACAAGAGTTGATCCTGTAAGAATAGGTGCATTAGAAATCAAGGAATAATCGACTGATGATCTACGCAAAAATACGTTGGCAGTAACTGTGCCCGCGGTTATATTTGAAAGAGTCAATCCAATGAGCGTTGTTTGTGTTGCACTTGGGCAGGTGTAAACAGTATTACCACTGGTTACAATGTTATTTGCAACATTACTTTTAAAAGAATTAGCCATTTTGTATTCCTAAACTGTTCTGTGAATGTTCTATTTATATTAAAATGATTTCTTTATCCTAGGGCAATTGCAAAAGCAATAGATTCTCCTGCACTTGCACTAATCGCATCGAAAATTCGCGTATTTGCACTGCCTGTAAAAATATTTGCTACCAACGTATTTGTGACATTTGCATTTATAACAGTCAAATTTCCCGTTAAATTCGTTGTTCCGGTAACTGCTACATTTGCACCAAAAGATGCTTGCGATGTGACATTAAGAGTTGCAATATTACCAGAAACAGTAACATTGCTCAGTGTTGTCTGACCAGTTACAGTTAAAGTATTTCCAAAACTACCTGAACCTGCAATTGTAAGGTCATCAAAACCTATTGCTTCAAGTGTTAAATTACCTGTTACTTCAAGGTCACCCTTAATTTGTTGGTTACCATAAACAACAACATCTTGCCCAAAATAAGAATTGCTTGTGACGTTTAGTGAGGCAACATTCTGTGTGACTGTTAAATTGCGAAAAGTACCAGTAATTATATTGGAAGTATTACCAACCAAATCATTGATGGTTGCTGAAGTCTGAACATTTAACGATACATTTGAACCGCTTCCACCAACAATTAAACGAGTATTGGCAAAAAATGATTCTCCATTACCGTTTGTTAAGGTATTTGCTGTAGCAATCAATAACTGAGTGGCACCCAGCCATTGTTGGAAAGTATTAGAAGTCGTTAACTGACTAATTACATTTGCTGCCATTAGACCTTCCTCATCTGTGAGATATCTTGCAACAGAATTTTAATTTCTGCTATATCGTTTTCCAATTTAGCCAAGCGCTCTTTTGTTTCTATCTTATCAGCTTGTTGTTTTTTTGCTAATTCTCGCTTCATCAAATATTCATTTAAGCCATTTTTATCTATATTAAGAATGGCTTTAGAATTGATATCTCTTACCAAATTTTTATTATCATCAATTTTAACTAAAGTATTCATTTTTTATCCTGCAGGAAGAGCAATAGCACGAAGGTCACGAATCCTGGGAACATCAATTGTACTTGTACCTGAAATAACTACTTTAATTGCAAATGTTTTAAATTTAGAATAAGCTGTACTTGAAGTTGTGTAAGAAACAGAATTATTTGCAACATTATTTACACCAGGTGCAAACGATAATTCACGAATGTCGCCATCATTTGCAGAAACAAAATTGACATTATCCAACTGTGTCATCAACTGATAATTTTTATTATCAAATACTTCATTGTCGGATGCAGACAAGATTTTATAGTAAACATATAACTTTGAACCGGCAGGTTTATAAGCAGTCATATAAACCCTTAAATCACCCGAATCAAAACCGTCCGCCAATGTTATCTTACGAGTAATGTAACGAGCAACTGCGTTACCTCCAGATTTTTTATCTTCACCGTTATATGAAACAGTCGCTGTAGTATTTCCAGAAGGAACTGGAGGCGCAGCGATTGTAATTGTTGGAGATAAAGAGTAATCTAAACCAGCATTATCAACAATAATACTTGTGACATTACCGTTTGCAACGACCGCATAAGCATTTGCTGCACTTCCATTACCGCCAGTGATTGTAACTGAGGTATTTCCTGTATAACCAGAACCTCCGTTTTCAATTACAAATCCAGTATTTAACAGAGGCATATTATTAATGATGTTTTCAACTGTGATAATGCTGAATCTGTTAACATCTAAAATTGGTGATATTGAAGAATGTAAAGTTGCCATTGTAGCCTTCAGGTTCATTGTATTATTACCTGTTGCTGGATTTAATACACGGCGACCTTGACCATCCAGTGCCATATCATGATTGATAAATGGAATAATAGGATTAAAACCTGTTAAACCACCAGTTGTTTTTTCTGAACTAAAATTAAAATTAAGAGAAGTATTTGCAACAACAATTTGTCCTGTTGTCATTTGCATTAAATCATACACTGTATTTGATGATGGATAATTTACAGTGAAGTGGCAGGTTACAGGATCCAAAGAATATTCTTTACGGAATAGTCTGAACATCATATCTGCATTTTGATCAGCAGTCCATGTTGAACCATTTTGTGATAAGAACAAAGAACCACCATAGGGTTGTTCGGAAATTTGCTTACCACCAACCATATCTAATTTACCAATTTCTGCTATGTATATCTCATATTTGTTTGAATTTGCCATCAGCACAAATGAATGCTCACCTGGCTGCAAGTAAACTGGAGTATCAAATGTAATATCAGTAAATTTTCCTACCGTATCCAATGATGGACTATCAGTTATATTAATCTTATCGGGTGTTACAGATACGGATGCATATGGATAAACAACAGACGAAGATGGATAACCATTTACTGCAGGACGAATTTGACATGTAATAGGTACCGTATCATCTTTAGACTTAAAGCACACACGAATTTTATCAACAAATACACCTTGTGGAAAATTTGTTGGTGCAACAAGGAAAGTTTGTGCAAGTGGATCCCAATAACCAACAACTCGTTCTTGAGTTGTGGTCTGTGTGACCACTCTTTCTTCTGCAACTGATGCTCGTTGAATCTGTGGTGCCAAAGTTGAAATGATTGTTTCTTCTTTAGTTTGTAATGTTCCTTGTGCATAGAAACTTGCATCACCGTTAGTTGCAGATGAACCTAAGTCACCTGTTATATTATCAACAAAGCGGAATCTTTTTTCACCAACACGGAATAAACCTGTTGGAATAAAGAAAATACCTGCAACATCGCCTGACCTAGTTGAAGTTGGGCGACCAATCGAATAAACAGATGTTGCATCAGGCGTAGTAGACCATGCACCTGAAATTGTTAATGTTCTAGTACCAGCATTATATGAAGAAATTGTTGCAGATTGACCCGCACCTGTTCCGGAAACAATAAACACTATTTGACAATTTGATGTATTTGCATACCATTGCTCTGTAATAGAACCAGAAGCATCTTGGCGAAGAACAATTGTACTAGATGTCGATGATTGAACTTGACCAGTATAATGTTCATAATTGCTTAATGTTTTTGATAGGCCTGTTGAATTGCCTGTCAATGTCATTGATGCAGCATTAAATGCAGCTGAAGGATTAACAGAAACAACATACAAAGAATTGTTTGATGCACGAACTGCCAGTGCAGTACCTAAAACTGCACTTGTCGCAGCATTTCGAACAGTCACAAGTTCTTGCTCACCAATAACCGTTTTATATGTTAGATTATTGGTTGTTAAATTAAACCTATTAGCTTTCGCAACATATTTTTCTACAAGTGTGGAATCAAAGAATGAATATAATGTTGTATCTGGTTTAAAATCTGTACCAACAAACAATATATTTCGATTACGCATATATGGAATAACCGAAATGTCTACGATACGATCACCAATTCTTTGCGTTACTGTATCCACTGAAATTCTTGTTGAAATACCAGTTCGTGATTGACCAGTTGATTGACTTACTGTTGTACGATCCAAAATACGACGAGGAACGCCATGTGCAAATGTCTGCTCGAAAATCCTCTCTTCATTCGCAATTATTGCGGGCGTTCCAGTCCATTTTGTTTGCCATGAATTCCATTCCATCTGTGGACCAGATAAACCAGAAGCAGAAAGAATTCTATCCCATGCGTCTTGATTACCACCAATGTTCACCAGAACATCAGGTCTTTGTTGTGTGTCAATCCAAACATCAGAAGCTGGATCTAGTATAATTTTACCCAAATAGCTAATCACATTAAATGGATTAACGTTAATGAAACGAGATGCCAATGCTTGATCAATAAATGCGGTACTTGAACTAGATGCAGTAATAAATGGACCCGATTGCAAATAATTTGTAGAATTTGCGGAATTAAATGTCAATAGATGCGAAGAAATGTTGAACGTAGGACGCAATTCTTTTGCACCAGTGTCGATGGAGGCAGCAAAATCATCTAAAGTAACTGCTGCAACTGAATGTCCCTTAAAACCATCGGTTAAAATACCATTTTTAAATCGTGGTAAATTTGTACTATCAAGAATCGTTAAATCTTGTTTGTTTAATGTATCTTGTTCTAGTAAAGATAAAGATGTATAATATTCTAAGTTGTCAACTCTCTTTTCAATTGTTCCAATATCACGCATTGTATAGCGTTTGTTTTCAATAAAACGAACATCAATATCAGATGCAGTTGAAACATAAGCGGGATTAATTAACAGATACATTGTCATTGAACCATCTTTTTCTTTTGGTTCCAATGGTTGCAATGAAGAAATACCTCTGATTACTTCAAATGTTTTGTCTTTATTCAGAACCAATTTATCAACTCGCGGCAAATAATATGAATAATCAAGATCAATTGAAGAACCGTTTTTTGGTATTTTAGTACCAATAGTTGAAACATCAAAGAAAGTTCCTGTTCCCAAAGCAGCAGTTGCATCTAAGCGAACAGGTCTAAAATCCATCGCATCTCTTAGTTCATATTTCACACCAGTTGTGGGCGAAGAATATGTTGAAATAGTTTCGTAAGTTGGATACGAATCTACTGTGAAGAAACCTGGACCCGAAGATGTATAACGATTGTAACGAACCGCAAGAGGACCTTGTGCAGGTATATTACCTGGTTTTAATGTAATTGAAGAATGGTCATAGAATGAATCTTTTTGCCCCTTTTCTAAACTATAACGAGCAGTAATGTCAGTACCACCAGTATTTGCAACATTGGCACCACGAAAATCAAGAACTTGAATTAATTGATCCACATCTGAAACATAAAGTGTTTGAGGAACGCCAGGCGTTTTAATTACATTATTAGCCTGAATTATAGTTTGCCCTTTTGTGGAATGAACAATTGCACCGTTTGTATTTACAGATTCACCACCAGTATTTTGAATTGTGGAATTTGCAGTTACAAATGTCTTATCTTTTCGGACTTGATTTGTAGTATCAATAGTTACAACAATGTTTGCACCCATATTAATTGCATTAGTTACCGAAATTGTTGCAGTAGATGTTCCGCTACCAGAAACAGAAATTCTGTCAACAGGAATAACATCACCCTTATTATAAGAACCTGCAGCACTGGTACAAACAATATGATAATTTTCTAATTTTTGAGTTGTAGTGGAACCAGATGCAAAATTTTCTGTTGCAGCATCGTTAACTGAAATTGAAATAGAGTTTGCACTAAAATTACCTGTGTATAATCTACGATATGAATAAATCATATCGGAAATTGTATCTTCTTTGATATAATCTTGACCAAGTGGGAAAATTAATGGTTCTAATGCGGCGTCAGAAGTAACAACATCATCAAAATCAGATGCTAAATCTTTTGACTTAATATCAATATTTGCTGCGGATGTGCAACTCAAACCATTATGAATTACAATAGACTCAGCATCGTTTAATTCAAAATCTATGGCAAAAATTGATGCTGAATTAGGAACAGTTGCAAATGATGACTCAAGTGTTAGTATTTGAGTCGCTGCATTGAAAGCAGTAATTGTTTTTGAAGATTCAGATGAACCCAAGCCTGATGTGATTCGCAATTTTGCGCCAGCATACGCATCGGTTATAGAAGTATAGATTTGACCTGCAATAGTATTACCAATTGAAACGGTATTTAACGTTGCAGTGTTTACACTACCTGTAATTGAACCAATATTTGCATCAAAAATGTATGTTCTAAATCCGTATGTTTGCCCATTAGCAGTATTTGAAGAAGAATCATATTCTACTGCTTTAATTCTAACTGTGCCAATTTTTGTATTTGAAATTGTTCCCGACGAAGTTAAATTAACGCTTGCGTTTGAAACACAATGCACATTTGCAGTAATTAAAGAATTAATTGGAAATACATTAAAATGATCTTTTGTATAAAGAGAATTTCCAAAATCAGCATTTAATCTTTTATTGTTAACATTGGTGCTTTCTCTTGGTTTTGGAACAACTATGGTTGTTGGAGAAATTGTTTCAACTTCATAACCATACACATATGCTTTACCTGGAGAAAGAATTATATCCGCGTTTGCAGTATTTGAACTATCTTGTAATGAAATCTTAAATGGTCTTACAGTATAGTTGCCTGATTCATCGAAGGTTCTACGAGCAAGAGTATCCTCTATAACTGAATATATTGGATACTTGTAATCTCTTGTCAGTGCAGCTTTTTCTACACGAGCAAGTTCGATAAATCTCTCTAAATCGGTAGAATCAAGTGAGCGGGTTGCAAGAACCAAATTAATCTTAAAACGATCTGAACCTGGCGCTTGATAGTTTGAAGCATCTTGTGCTGGGTCAAGTAAAGAAGTATCAGCAGAAGAAGTTACAATTGATTCAGTAACTTCAAAACCAACTTTTACATTTGCCGTAGTGTTTGAATATTTTGATAATGCAATTGTTTGTGCAGAATTCTTGATGAAAAATCCATCAAAGAAAAACACACCCTCATTAACAGAAAAAGTTTGACCTGTTCCAACAGCTGTTGTATTTGCAAAAGAAGGAGAAAGTTCGTTTGTTTTAATTGTTTCACTAGATGAAAATGTGTTACCATAAACTTGTTTTACCATTAAGGTAATAGGCTCGCTAGTGCCAGAATCGGCCTCATAAACCTTTATAACTTCAGCTCTTTTTGATTCATCAATTGAAAGAATTGTTTGCCCAACAAAATTGTTTGCAACAATATCGGTAGATGCATAAGAGGAACTTAGATTGATATAAGTTGCTTCTTGAACAACTGTTTGGCAACCAAGAACATTGGAACCATTTTTGAAAACGTGTTGACCAAAACGGTCAACCTGTTTTTGAAGAAGTGTTTGTAATTGAGTTAATTCACGCGCCTGAACTGCAAAACCAGGCTTAAACAACATACGAAGGAATTTTTTATCTTCATCAAAGTCATCATGATATGGATTTACGTTAAAATTAGTTCCGAGAGCCATAAATTCCTCTAAAACCTAATGACAAACTTCAATACTTCAGCTTGTCCGTCTGTTCTTTGTGTTTTAACTATATTTTCTACATGCATAATATCACCAGTATAAGGTTGAAACTCTGGATTAACGTAAGAAATCACCCGTCTACCCGCCGGGTTTGTATTTGCACCAATAAGAGGAGAACCAATTGTCAGTGTGCCTTTAGCTCTTGTTAATTTAACTTCATTTGATGTAAAATTATTTACAAATCCACTAAAACTTGTTGCAGTTACTGAAGAACCCTGATATACAAACTCATCTAAGTTATATGATGGTCCAGACACAAGCGTAACATTCGTTGTTTGAGAAATAACAGAGTTCGCAACTGCTGTATTTGCTTGCGTACTTGAGCCATATTTATACGGATCTCTCAAAAAACCATATTGGCGAAACGTAGTATTTGCAGAGATTAAACCTCCCTCTGTCGTATCAATTTCACCAATACGCTTCGCTATCATTACACTTGAAGCTCCCAATTGTTTCGCTGAATTAAATCCATGACCAAATTTAGGTGGAAATACTGCCCTGGCAGCAGCATTTACGCCTGTTCCAAAAATGCGAACATTTGCAAAAGTATATCCACTGCCTCTCGTTGTAACAGTTATTTTTTGAATAGTAGTACCACTTAAACTGGGTTCACTTAAAACTGTTGTTCCATCTCCATCAACAAAAATTCTCGTTGAAATGAACAGTAGATTTGCAGCATTTGCACTACCACCGTTTGCAGTTACAGCTGCCGAAAGTGTAATTTTTAAGTTTACCGGGTCAACTGAAAGAATGTGAGTGGAACCTCCAATACCTGTTCCTACAATTTTCATGTTAGCCGTATTTTGAATTGCTGCAGATAAATTTGGAGATACAGCATCATCTGTTGCAGAAACTGTAAGAATTGTACATCCTGTTACAAAAGAAGATACGGTCAAATTACTGTGAATATATCCTGTTCCACTATTTGTTACCACAATTTGTGCCAATTCACCATCTACTGCCACATTTGCCGATGTAGAATAATCTAATTTTGATGTTGAAATTGGTGCAGGTATAAAATTATCTGCTAAAAAAAGATTTGATGCACGAATATTATAGAGATACTTCCAAAGATAATTATCCGCAGTTTGAATAATGCCATTTGCAGATAAATTCTGGCCTGTTGGTTCCACAGTTGAATTTGAAGATACATTATTCGACATGCAAAGATATACATTTCTATCTGTATTCATCACATACATTGGCTTTAAGTTTTGCACTGTATTTGATGATAACAGTTCAGATAATGTAATTGTATCATCAAATTGACGATATTTTGTATTACCTGTCCATGTTACTTTTGGAATTACAAGTTCAACATCATTGCCTGTAATTCGTTTTGCGGCATACATGTTATCCCAAACTGATTTTTCATTTTTTACCGTGTCTGTAATTGAATCTGGT
>Ga0194115_10007073_pt1 | contig 11230 bp, 9 predicted proteins | sample TA2MahsurfametaG_3_FD_148656 | JGI IMG/M metagenome (GOLD analysis project Ga0194115, IMG submission 148656) | Freshwater microbial communities from Lake Tanganyika, Tanzania - TA2015002 Mahale S4 surface | ecosystem: Environmental > Aquatic > Freshwater > Lake | place: Tanzania: Lake Tanganyika... | reverse complement strand
GCCATCATTGAGTATTCATACTTTCTTATTTGCGCAACTTATCACTGCCGGCTTTACTTTATTACTTTCTGTCTGGTTTCTATTACGCAATCTGCCTGCTTCCCTTCCCACTTCTACGCCTGTTCAATATGGCGCTGTGTTATATCAAGTATTGCCCTTTGCCCTTTTATTTTTTGTAATGAGTATGCACTTGCGCGCAGATGGATTTTTATTGGCATTGCTAAGTAATGATGCAGCCGCAGCGGGCAATTATGCCAGTATGTATCGCTTTCTTGATGCAACGCATGTGGCGGCTACGCTAGTGGGCGGATATCTGGTTGCTTTTTGGTCGCGCCACCTAACGAATACTTCATTACTGCATTCATCACTGAATATGATATTTAGTTTTATGATGGCAGTAGCACTCGCATTTTTTGCATTTTTATGTTTTCATGCAGAAGCACTGTATCAGTTCTTTTATCATGAAACCAATTCGCAAGCATCTGCTTTGTTGCAATGGGGTTTGCTTGCAATTATACCTTATTTCATCATCGCCATATTCGGCAGCATGCTTACTGCAAAAGATGCGCTTAAAACGTTCATTTACTTTGTTTTGATTGCTGCATTGATTAATCTGGCACTGAATCTGTTTTTTATTCCCGCTTATGGCGCAATCGCATCTGCTTGGATCGCCAATGCCAGTCAGTCCCTCCTGGCAATATTGCTGATGGTATTGGTAAGGCGAAAATATCAACTAAGTATTACCATGAAAAGCTGGATGCGTATTGGCATTTTTACCGGTATTGCATTTATAACTGCTTCCATTTTGCAGTTCACAAAATGGCAGTTGATGTGGCAAGTCTTTTTGTTTTTCACCTTTTGCTTTATCATAATGCTGTTACTACGACTTTTTCCAACTATCCGCCAATTCAATTTAAACCGAGAAAAATAATTGTACTTTCGGAATATTAAATCATTGCAATGAATGTAGATTTTGTGTTTGAAATCATTGGTCGCAGAAGCAAACAGCTCCTGATAATTGTACTTGCCACTGCCGTGGCTACCTGTATGATTCTTTTACTGCAGCGCCCGGTATATAAAAGTGAAGCGGTATATACTGCAGCCAATCCCAATATGGGCGACCGTTCCAATATTTATCGCAATCAGTTTTGGGAGCAATATTTTTATTACGGTTCAGAAATAGATAACGATCGGTTAATGGCTATCAGCCAATCGGAAGAAATGCTGCGTTGGTTGGCAGATAGTTTTCAGCTTCGTGCGCATTACCGTATTACCGACACAGGAAATGCGGGAGCCTATAAAACATTGCTGCAATTGAAAGAAAACTTACGGTTTAGTAAAAATGAATTCGGACATGTAAAAATGATGATTTGGGATGAGGATAAAAATCTTGCTGCCGCTATCGGCAATACTATAGTTGCGCAAACGCATCTTCGTGCTATTTCATTTGCAAACAATATGAAGCAAGTGATTTTAAACAAGCTGAAAACAGAGTATCAAACACAGCGCGATAGCTTGATGATGCTTACAGGTACAGATGAGCTCACCACTGCCCGTAAAAAGAGCTTAACAGATCAGCTAATAGAAAAAGAACAGCTGATACAACAGTTTAACACCAGCATCAATGATGTGCCTTCGCTTTTTGTTATTCAGTCTGCGCTTCCGGCTCTCAAAAAAGACAAACCCAACATCGTTCAGGGAACATTGATTGCTGCAGTTGCCTCTTTTTTGTTCGCATTGCTATTATTGTTAATACCAGGCATACGATCTCGCATTTCCTGATTCATGAAAGGAAGCACGCTCTCTTTACAAAAACCTTCATTACTCCTGCCTTTACTGGCAGGAATCGCCGTTTTTGTTTTTGCTGCCGTTAAAGAACAATATCTCTTTGTTTTCATTCCCTTTGCTGCTTTTATTGTATGGCTTTTGCTGCGCAATATGCGCACCATGTATTTGCTACTGTTGTTTTGCATTCCCATTTCTACCGAAATTGAATTCAGCAGCTTGCTGGCAACAGATTTTCCCGATGAGTTGCTCATGATTTTACTTACGTCAGCCATCATTGCCGTTTTTATATATAAACCAAACAGTTTTCCGCAGGTCGCCCGAAAAAGCAGTTTATTTTTATTGTTGCTTTTACAGTTGAGCTGGATTGCTGTCACAGCTTTTTTTTCATACGAACCATTGCTCAGCTTCAAGCATCTCCTGGCAAAAACCTGGTACGTTATTCCTTTTGTACTGGGTACTATTTATTTATGTAATCGTACCAGGTATTTGATACTGGCTGCAAAAATTATGTTATTCGGAATGCTTATTCCAATTGCATACAGCTGGTATCATCACGCACAAACCGGCTTTCGTTTTGAAACCATTAATCCAAGCTTAGGCCCTTTCTTCCGTAATCATGTAAATTATGCAGCACTGATTGTTTGTTTGATTCCCGTTGCGCTGGCTTTTTTCTTTCATTCCAAAGGCAAAGCGAAAAAATGGTGGGCGGTGCTGACAATGCTATTTTTCATTGCACTTGTTCTTGGTTATTCCCGCGGTGCATGGATTTGTTTGTTTACGGGCATTATTACTATTTGGGCAGTAAGAAAAAAGTACTTGCTTTCCTTATTTGCAGCAGGTGTGATGTTCATTTTACTTTCTTTCGGGTGGCTTGTTCATAATAATAATTATTTACGCTTTGCTCCTGATTTTAACCGTACCATTTATCATTCCGAGTTTTCAGAACATATGCAGGCAACCTATGCCTTAAAGGATATTTCTACGGTAGAAAGATTTTATCGTTGGATTGCAGGTATGCGTATGGTAGCGACAGAACCTATTACAGGATTTGGACCTGCCAGCTTTTACAGTCATTACAGATCATATGCTATTCCCGTTTTTGAAACCTGGGTGAGCAATAATCCGGAGCGTTCCACGGCGCATAATTATTTTTTATTGCTTGCCATTGAACAGGGCATTCCCGGACTTATCATCTTTTTGCTTTTAATTGTTGCGATGTATGCAACAGCCATAAAGGTTTATCATGCATCAAGGCATACATTTCATCGAAGCCTTGCCATGATTGCTGCAGTGATATTCTCTATGATACTTACGCTTAACATGCTAAGCGATCTGATTGAGACTGATAAAATTGGAAGTATCTTTTATCTGTTGCTGGGAGTGCTGATTTATCTCGGTAATCAGCAAAAAAATTACGCATCAGCGAATAGACAATGACACAATCATTCGTTGCGCACATCTACTGCATCTCTCAATCCATTTCCTAACAAGTTAAACGCCAGTACAAGTAACATGATGGCAATGCCCGGTGCAAGCGCTAAGGCCGGATTATTGGTAATGATAAAATTGTAATTTTCTTTGATCATCAATCCCCAGCTTGGCTGCGGCGGCTGTACACCGATGCCAAGAAAGCTGAGTCCGGCTTCCAGTACAATAGCCGTAGCAAAATTCGAAGCTGCAATTACCAGCATGGGTCCCATGATATTGGGAAGGATGTGCCGGAAAATAATGCGTAGGTCAGAGAAGCCCATAGCTCTTGCTGCTTCTACATAATAAAGCGAACGAATACTCATTACCTGTCCGCGCACCAGGCGCGCAACATTCACCCAGAGGGTAAGTCCTACTGCAATAAACACTTGCCAAAATCCTTTGCCCATTGCCAGCGTGAAGGCGAATACCAGCAATAATGTTGGAATGCTCCATACTACATTAATGAGCCACATGATTATATCATCTGTTTTTCCACCAAAGTAGCCAGCAGCTGCTCCAAGCAACACACCCAGCGTAAGCGAAATGAATACGGCAATCAAGCCTACACCCAAACTTACGCGGGTACCGATCATCAATCGGCTTAGCATGTCCCTTCCAAACTTATCTGTACCCAACCAAAAAGTTTTTGTTGTAACAAAATTCTCTGCAGATACACCATTTAAAGAAATAGTAATCGTTTCTGTTACACCCTCATCCACCCATTTTTCAGCGATGATTTGATCGCCGGATTGTTTCCAGCTTTGAATCGGGATCCATTGTATGGATTCTTTTTTTCTGAAGAAGAAGGTGGTGATGCCACTTTGTTCCTGTAATAAGTTTTCTTTCGGAACAATAAGAAACATTTGCTGATGCATGGGTTTTCGCGCAGCCATTTCAACAATAATTGTGTTGGCATTGCTGCTGCGATCGGGGGTAATGATATAGGCGAAGATGGCAATGAGAAAAGCGAAGGAAATGATGGTAATTCCCGCTATCGCTCCTTTATTGCGTAGTAATTTATTCAGAACGGTTTCCCGGGTAATTGTCATACACCTTGTAAATTAATCCATTTATTGCTCACTGCACTTTCCTTTGTTTCCATTCGTATTTACCAATGCTTCCGAATGTACCGGCTACAAGGGTATAAACTATATGAAAAGGTTGCGCAAACGGAAACCAAAGCAGCAATGCGCTCATGCCAAAAAATTCAGCTATGGGTAATAGGAATATCAGTTCTCCTATACATTTCGTCATGATGCCTGCAATCAATACCGGCCAAACTGATGCATTGAAACATGCCATCAATAAAAGTAAAACCAGGAAGACGTTGAGCAGATAAACCAGCAACAGCACAGTAATGATGCGCGCATCTTTGTAGCTGCGTGCTTTGCTAGCCCAGCGTATGCGTTGCATAAAAAATGCTTTTATGCTATTCACGGGAAGTGTTGTAACAATGGCTTCTTTGTTTTTACAGTAAGCAATGCTTTTGGGGAATTTTTGTGCTATTTTTTGCATCAGCAGCATATCATCGCCGCTGGCGATATGATCGATATTGCGAAAACCCTCCACTGCTTCAAAGGCATCTTTGCTGTAGCACAAATTTGCGCCATTGCACATGTGATGAAAGCCTGTTGATGCGGCAGCACCCGTAATGCCTTGTAAGCTTAAAAAGTCGAGCGCTTGAAAAATATGTAAAAATGTGTTTCCATATTGCATCGCTACCGGTGCCGCAATGAATTGAATCTGTTCTTGCTGGAGTATGCTATTAAACTGCATCAACCAGCCTCTGGGAACGGTACAATCCGCATCGGTTGTTACAATCCAGGGAAACTTTGCAGTAGCAATTCCTGTTTCGATGGCTTTTTTCTTGTAGGAATTGATGGGTAATGAAACGCTTTCACTAAGTCGAATGAGTTGAATACCCGATAGCTTTCTTACAATTTCTGCAGTGGCATCTGTTGAAAAATCATCTATGACAATAATTTCAAAGTATTCGCTTGGATAATCTATTGCCGCAATGCTTTCAACACATTTTTGGATATTTTCCGCTTCATTGCGTGCAGGAATCAGGATGCTAAACCGATGGTATTGCATTTCCTTTTTTTCGGCTTGTGCTTTGACAGTCCGCAGCCACCAGATGCGGTAGATGGCCAGCAGCAGCAAGTAAGGAACCAATAGTATGAGCAATATCATCCACATATAGAGCAAAGAAAATGTTTGCTGCGCATAAATCTTTCGATTTCTTCAACTAAGATACTTTTTCGCCGGCTTATGCGTTTCTTTTTCCAATATTTGATGGTGGAAGGAATTTTATTCGTGTTAGCTTTATAGATATTATGGCGCGTAAAAAAAGACAAAAAAGCCTGCCTCTTCTGTTCTTATTTCTTTTTTTCTTGGGAGCTGCTACCCTATTTGCTTTGCTTTGGTGGAAAAATCGCACGGCAGAGCTGCATCGCTTTACTGCATTTGGTATTCCAATGCCTTCGGGTTTTCCCATTCATGGTATTGATGTAAGTCATTATCAGCAACAGATCGACTGGCAGGAAGTGCGTGCCATGAAGCCAGGTGGCATACAGCTACATTTTGCATTTATGAAAGCGACCGAAGGTATTCAGCTTAAAGACAAAACCTTTCGTCGTAACTGGGAAGAAGCCAAGGAAGCGGGTATGGTACGTGGGGCATATCATTTTTTCATTGCTTCCCAAAGTGGTAAGGTTCAGGCAAATCATTTTATTGCACAGGTTCAGTTAAAGCCTGGTGATCTTCCTCCTGTGCTGGATGTTGAAAAAAGTTTTCGTCTTTCCAAAGCTCAGTTGATAAATAGCGTAAAAGAATGGTTGCAAACTGTTGAAAAACATTATGGTGTTCGTCCGATCATTTATACCAATGTGCGCTTTTATGAGCGCTATTTACGCGGACATTTTGATGAATACCCACTTTGGGTAGCGCATTATTTGCAGCCACATGCACCTCGTATCAGTCGGTCATGGCATTTTTGGCAACACAGTGAAAGCGGCAGGGTAAATGGCATTGCCTCCAAAGTTGATTTTAATGTATTTGAAGGGGATACACTTGCTTTCAAAAGTATTTTGATACCCAACGGCCGATCATCATCCACTGCTAGTCGTTAATGCGTATCTTTCCTATGTTTACAAAACATGCATAACGGTACCGAACCACAAATGAGGCGTTATTTGATGAAAGTGATGAAAACACTTTCAGCGGGCATGATTTTTCTGCTCATGCACATGACTTTCGGAATTTTTTTGGGATGGGGATTTTTTGAAGATGGACCTACTACAGGCAACTGGATTTATTATATTGTTCTTATACTCAGCACGGTTGCCTTTATTTATTATCTCTTCCGCTTATGGCGCAGTGATTTCAGGTGATTGTTTATTTTTTGCTTCGCTTTACTTCTATCTGAGAATTTTTTGTAAGCATTGCATCAATAAAATCATTTTTATGCTTGGGCGATATGAGCACAAATTTTCTTTGTGCGTATTTGATTTCCAATCGGTCCATTGAAAGTGCGGGTGAACTCAATGGATTCCTGGTTTCTTTTATGTGGTGGATATCTTTTATGGGGATGCGCAGTTTTGGAAAAATACCGCAGGTGATGATGAGTGTTTCTGCTTCAATCGTGTAATAGGTATTCAGCAACATATGAATAAACCAGACTAATATGGGTGTGTTGATTACGAATCCTACCCAAGTGCCTTCTTTCAGTGTGAGTAAGGAAGTGCCTCCCAACACAAAAATTACAAAGCCTGCAAGCCACCAGCTAATACCCGAGCGAAATGAATTATTCATTATTGGAAATACTTTATAAAGCAGTTATTCTTAGCTGCTGTGATCTGCCACAATCACCCATTCGCCTTTCATTTTTCTTAAAAGCAAGGTAAAATGCCCCTGTAAATCACCTTTGGCTTCTCGCTTGAGGTGCCATTTGCCTATTACGAAGTAGGCATCGGAAGCAACAGGCTGCATTTTCTTGATATCGAATTCCAAAGTTCCCATATCATCCATATCGGGATAGTTTTTCCTGTAGTTGGCAAGGGTTTGGTTAAATCCATAGGTTATACCGTTTTTCCCGATAAACATCAGCGAATCTGTTTCCCAATAGCCTTTCATAAATCCGCGCAAATCGCCGCAGTTCCAGGATCTTGTTTGGTTTTCAAGCAACTGTAAAATTGCTTTTTCATCCGGTGTTTGTGCTTGCGTTTTAGCGGAAACAAAAAGCAGCAGAAGGATAAATATTTTTTTCATTGTAATGCATTTAAATTTTGAAGATGATTTATTTATGGCAGGTCGCTATGCTTCCGGAAGTTTCAGTTTTGAAAACAACGTTTTTCAATATAGTATTCAAAGTTGCGTTTGTCAAACTCAGATCTTCTTCTTTGTATCAGCAAATTATCTTCTCCCGAATGCTGCTTCCACTTTTCATTGATCCGATTGATTTTTTCGCTGCGATTCTTTTTTTGTACCGCTTCGGTTTTATCTGCCAGTCCAAGTATTCTGTTCAATTCAGGAACAGTTGTGGGCAAGTTTGCTTTGGATTTTTCCAGAATAAAACGGATCAGCTCTGTTTCAAATTCATCGAAAAGCGGAACATGCTTTTGCAGCTCTGAAACAGTATTGATAGCATTGGTTGCATCTTGCTGAATATTTTGCTTTTTCTGCTGAATTCTATTTCGCCAAAAGGCAAATGCGATAAATAACATAAAACCACCTGCTATACCTGAGACTAGAAAACCGGTATCTCTGCTTTCTAACTGCAGAGAAAAAATACCTGAACTGGCGGGCGTATATACTTTTTCCCCTGTCGCAATAAAATCGGTTTTCTTAAACAGAATACTGTCCAGCGCATTGATTTCCGGATTACCGTAATACATGGTGCTGTCATCGAAGTACAGGATGTTCCAGTGAAACTTGTAGAACTTTGAAAACTTCAGGTTGAATTGCTTGGTCGGTTCCAGTCGTTGGTTCTGAATAAAGTCATCAATATGATGTTTACCCAAGATGGTCATAAAATAACCCCCGTTAAAATCACAGGCAGGTCGAATGCCATCAGAATTTATTTCTTTCAGATTAATATTATCGGCCGGCATATCGTAGATCGTACTCATATCCCCCAATTTTTTCCAGGTGCCGGATTGAATATTCAGCACATATAATTGCTTAACACCGTCCATTGCGTTTTTAGCGACAGGTTCATTGAGCCCCTGGTCTATTACATAAGATCCAAAGCAATAAAGCTGATTCGTTTTCGCATCAATCCATCCCAACGGGTGATAAAAACGTATGTCTTGGTTGAGTTTTATGAGCGACCACTGTTTTGAGTCGGTATTGAAATAACGCAGCTGACCATTGCTTTTCCAAAAACCATATCCGGCAAATGCATAAATCGTATCATTGAGCGTAAAGTGCAGCGCTCCGAAATTGTTGCCATGGTGGTCGCTTTGGTCAATGCGGGTTACTTTCAGGCGACCGGAACTATCGCGCAGCTCATACAGCAATCCCGACCCATCCACTCCGGCAAAAAGCTGTTTTTGGGTTTTGATCAGATACTGTTGTTCTCTTTTGAAATTCGAGGGAATCAATTCATCTGGAATCACCCCTATCAGCTTATGACTATAGATATAAGGGTGGCTTTCGGGTGATGAATAAGACGAAGCAAGACCGAAGCCATTGAATCTGCACCTGGATTTGGGACGGTTACTTGTCCTAGTACCTTATCTGCCCCAAGCATTGCGGCAACTAAAAAAAGCAGGGGCAGAAACCTTTTCCAGGAGGTTTCCGAAGATAGGTTACGGGGTTTGGAATACCACTGTAACCTATTTATATATTTGAATATCAATGTATTAACGGACAAAATATATTAAATTATGTGCTTATAAAAGGTTACGAAAATTAGGACTTATTTCTGAAATCAAGCAGAAAAATGAGTGAATTTTAACCTGCCGTCGCTAACTCACCTTATTTTTCGGTCGGTTTCAGGCCATAATGAAACCCTGCTACTCTTTTGTATCCATTCGTTGCTAATCTTGTTTTTCCGCCCGGCTTATACCGTTCCATTCAGCTCGTATATTGCAGGATAAAACCATCCTATATGTTTCTCACCTTGTCGCTTTCCTCAAAACGGGGTTTAAAATCCCTTTCAAAAGCATTTTTGTTTTGCATACTTTTCGCCTCAATACACCAAGAGGCTGCAGCACAGAAAATTTTCAGCGTTGACTACCAAAGCCAGGCCGATGTGAAAGTATTTGTAGTGAAGTATGAGTCGCAGGCCGATTTGAAAGTGTTTAAAGTGAAATATCAAAGCCAGGCAGGAAATAACAACGGGAAATGGTTTTTTGTGGACTATGTTTCTCAGGCAGATAAAAAGATCTTTTTTGTTCCTTATGAGTCCCAGGCCGACCTGAAAATTTTCTTCGTGAATTATGAATCACAGGCGGGATGGCGCAATGCTTCCAAAAAGCACTTATTGTATTAGCATTGTTTTTATTGTCGGTTTGAAGGGCCGATTCTAATGATAGCAGCATCGGCCTGAATTTTAAGTCCGGTTGACAAGCACAATCATTATTTTACTAATTTCACCCTCCCGGGTTAAAAGCCCGGGTTGCTTTTGAAATCATAACTATTTAGAAACATCGTTCGTAATTAAATTTTGAAACAATGACACGTATTACTGTAGCAGAAGGGGATGGCATCGGTCCTGAAATTATGGATGCGACTTTAAAAATTATCATGGCCGCCGGCGCTAAAATTGAAATCGATGAAATTGAAGTTGGTGAAAAAGAGTATCTCTCCGGCAATACAGCGGGCATTGCCCCTTCTGCTTGGGACATTATCCGCCGCAATAAAGTATTCCTCAAGGCGCCCATTACCACTCCGCAGGGTGGCGGCTACAAGAGTTTAAATGTTACCACCAGAAAATTCCTCGGTTTGTATGCGAATGTTCGTCCTTGTATGAGCTTACATCCTTTTGTTGCCACCAAGCATCCGCTGATGGATGTGGTGATTGTGCGCGAAAATGAAGAGGATTTGTATGCCGGTATCGAGCATCAGCAAACCGACGAAGTAGTGCAGTGTTTGAAGCTGATCAGTCGCCCCGGTTGCGAAAAAATTGTGCGCTATGCATTTGAGTATGCTAAGCAATATAATCGCAAAAAAGTTACTTGTTTTACCAAAGACAATATCATGAAGCAAACCGATGGTTTGTTTCACCAGGTGTTTGATGAAATTGCAAAAGAATATCCTGAAATAGAAAACGAACATTGGATCATTGATATTGGTGCGGCCAAACTTGCCGATACACCCGAACAGTTTGATGTGGTAGTGATGCCCAACCTATACGGCGATGTATTGTCGGATGTAGCAGCACAAATTGCAGGATCGGTAGGATTGGCTGGCTCAGCGAATATTGGTGAAGAGTGCGCGATGTTTGAAGCTATTCATGGTTCAGCTCCGCGTCGTGCCGGACAAAACCTTGCCAACCCATCCGGCTTGTTGCAGGGAGCCATCATGATGCTCAGTCATATTGGACAGTCTGATGTAGCTGAAAAAGTACAAAACGCATGGTTACGTACCATTGAGGATGGTATTCATACCTATGATATTTACAAAGATGGCGTGAGCAAGCAAAAAGTAGGTACAAAGGAATTTGCAGATGCGGTGATTGCCCATCTCGGACAAAAACCTGCGCAACTGAAAACAGTAAGCTACTCCAATAACGGCGGGTTGAATTTACCCAGCTATGTTCGAAAAGCACCTAGAGAGAAAGTGCTGGAAGGTGTTGATCTTTTCGTACACTGGCCCGGTACCGACGCCAACGAGCTGGCCGTGATCATTCAAAAGCTGGAGCAATCTGATGTAAAACTTTCCATGATCACCAACCGTGGCATTAAAGTATGGCCTGAAGGATTTAAGGAAACATTCTGCACCGACCACTGGCGTTGTCGCTTTAAGC